>Ga0257108_1000188_pt1 | contig 17889 bp, 16 predicted proteins | sample LP_taG_FD_190181 | JGI IMG/M metagenome (GOLD analysis project Ga0257108, IMG submission 190181) | Marine microbial communities from Northeast Subartic Pacific Ocean, Canada - LP_J_2011_P26_1000m | ecosystem: Environmental > Aquatic > Marine > Oceanic | place: Canada: Northeast Subartic Pacific...
GTCAGATGCCCTATTGGGCTCGATATCGGAGCGGACTCTCCCGAGGAGATCGCCGTCGCCGTCTGCGCTGAGATAATGTCCCTAGAGAAGAGAGGCGAATCACTCGACTAGCTCGGGCTCGTCGTCATCAACTGACGCTGCGGATTCGGCTTCACGAATATCTACCACGGGCTCTTCCTCGTTCTTCGGTGCAGCTTGATGTGTGCTTGTTTGCCTCTCTGCACTAGGGATGAATGTCGCAATTGAGATCCATATCAGAATCATCGCCAAAACCACGGATAGCGAGTTCTGGGCCGTTTGCTGCAAATCGTCGCTGAGTAGAGACGGAGCGATGTACCCCCATAACAACCCCAATGCGAATGCGATGGTCAGGCAGATTGAGCCCACTATTGCCAAACCGACCCTAACGGGCATCTTCCTGAAGGCTCCGAAGACGAAAGAGATGACAGAGGACACGGTCTTGGCGAGCCAAGATAGCAGCGATGATGCGGCTTGTCTCATTTAACATCCCCCGTCTTACCGTCAGACGAGATGCGGTGACGCATAGGAGATGAATATGCCTGAACTGCAGTCACAACGACGACGAAGGATGAAATCTCCCTAACGCCACGGGAGAGCGTGCGTAACCACTCATTGATGCTCGCGCTTCTGGTTATCGCAGCCCCGCTCAGCGGCTGCCTGTTCTGGGTGGGCGACGAGGAACCGGAGGTACAGCCCAAAGAGGAGGACGGTTTCGGTGCCTTCAGCGTGGTCGCACCAATTGACACTGGAATCAACGTCTACCACAACCACTTCCGGATGAACGAGTCCTACCCCCAGTGGCTCCTCGAGGGGTTCGGAGTGACCAAGATCTGCGATGTGACCTTGAATGGAACCTGGCAGGAGAGGTACGATGCCGACAAGGCCACTTGTTGGGATAATATCACCGCGCAGGACGTCGTCTGGTTTCGCGGCACACGAATCATCGGCACTACTCCTGACGATAACACCGACATACCGATTCTCGACGACCCGCAGGATGGGCACGGCACGGCTGTGACCGGTGCCGTCCTCAACGCCAATCCGGATGCTGTCATCTTCTTCGTCGAGGGTTTCAGCGACGCTGCCGTCCTAGCAGCTGCTAACCAGCCTCTGGTTGACCTGATCACCACGAGTTTCGGCCCTATACTCTCCGTTCCAGTGCCGGGTATCGAGGATGCGACGAAGGTCGCTGTGGTGCAGAAGAAGAAGCTCCACACCGGCGCTGCCGACAACTCTCCCTCACCCGCTATTCAGGACTCCACAGCCGGCCCACCTTGGAGCATCGGCGTCTCGGGTTACGCCGAGGAAGGTGACGACCAGAAGGAGACCATGAGCGGCTCCTACCCCGATGTCGCCGCGGACTGGACGCAGGTACTGCCCAACCACGACGACATTGACGGCTACCACGAAACCTCGGGAACCTCGTTCGCCACTCCGAGGACAGCCGGGCTGCTTTCGAAGATCCTGATGCACCTCCGATCCGAATTCGGAGACATGTCGTCGGGCGCCGACCCCGATACACGCAGTGGGCTGATGGTCAACGGGACGAACTTCACCATGACCAACGACGACCTCCGCAACACCCTGAATCTCTCGGGATGGTATCCCTCGTTCAACACCTGGGACCCACTCTCGGGTACCACTCCGATTTCGCCCATCGCACCTTGTACGCAGGTGGGCTGGGGAGTCGTGAACGAAAGCAACGTCATGCCCATTATCGAGCACCTTAACGGCACCTCTACGATTGCCAACAGGCCCGGTGACGTGATTATGTGCATGGAGGCAAACCAAGCGATTCGCGAGGCCTACTGGAATTAGCAACGGTTCGGTGATTTCAATACCTGAACTGACTTGCAGCAGGTATGAGGAAGGTCGTCCTGAGATGGAAAATCTCCTCCCTGAGAGGAGCCAAGGAGCTCTCTAGAATTCTCGAGATAGCAGAGAGAGTGGAAGTACTCGGGCATCTCGCCGTGAGTGATCAGGGCGTCACCCAACTAGCAGAGATCAAGATGCGTGAGGGGCATTCGGTGGATGAGATATCCAATCTTGACAGTTTCGAGGTCCTCGAGCAGCACGAGGAGGACGATGATGGCATCCTAGTGAGCCTGCTCTGTAAGCATCCTCTCGCCATATCGGCGATCGAGATGTCCAACATACACATCCAACCGCCCTACGGCATCGACGCCGAGAGGGGGATGGAGCTCAGAATCTCAGGCCTATCCAAGTCGATTCGCAGATTCCTAGCCCTGCTGAGGATGGTCATGCCTCCGGACAAGATCAAAGTTCAATCAATTAGGGGCGAAGAGAGCAATGGGTGGTCGGAGGCACTGACCAAGAGGCAGAAAGAAGTCGTCGCCCATGCGGTCAGAAGGGGGTACTACGACCTGGATTCCAATGTCTCTCTGAGAGAGTTGGCTGGTGAACTGGGAATGGCCCGTAGCACCCTTGGGGAACACCTCCAGAGGGCCGAATCGGAAATCATGAGAATGGCCGCCGAGGACTTGCATTGACCCCGCAGGGGTCAAACCGAATGCTCAAAGGATGACACGTCTGGTGTGGCCACTGCATGGTTCAGTTCCGACTCCCGATGCTGCCGGCGCCGGACGAGGTTCCGTGGTCCGCCAGTGTGAACGGAGCAGAGGTCGCTTTGCATATCGAAAGCAATGCGATTCTGCTCGACGTCTTGCGTGACCAAGCAGGTAGCCTTGGCACCAAGCGAGGCTGTGACATGGGGACCTGCGGGTGTTGCAGCGTGCTCGTCGACGGGACTCCAAAGCTGTCTTGTCTGATGCTTGCCCAAGAGGCCAACGGCTGTGATATCACCACCATCGAGGGGCTCTCTGACGGACATCACTTGCACCCCATCCAGCAGACTTTCACTGAGTACGGCGGGAGCCAGTGCGGCTTCTGCACACCGGGCTTCCTGGTCGTCATCTCTGCTTTGCTAGACGAGAACCCGAGCCCTTCAGACGGTGAAATCAAGTCCGCTATCGAGGGGAATCTGTGCAGGTGCACCGGCTACCAGCAGATTGTGGACTCCGTGCGCGCTGCCTCGGAGATACTCGTCTCTGGCATAGGTACGCCGGATGCGACAGATGCGATGAGTGACCCGCATCCAGGATACAATGGAGACGCATAGGTGATTGGATGGCCGATGAGAAAGACAAGGTGGTCGGCTACCGGCAGCAAGGTGGCAAGTTGCCATTTCCACGACCTGGCTCAGGGGGCAGTCGTAAGTTCAGCGAGCCGCGTGACGAAGATCGCATCGCCAGGACCAGAGGTTCCGGGGGCCACAAGCACGACGATCTGGTGACCGGTTCTGCGATCGGTAAGGCCACTGCCCTCATCGACGGCCGCTGGAAGGTCACCGGGCAGGCCCGATATGGGGATGATGTTCGCCTGCCAGGGGAACTGATTGGCAGGATAGTCCGCTCGAAGCACCATTACGCCAGAGTTCTCTCCATCGACGCGACGAAGGCACTGGAACTACCTGGTGTGGTTGCCATCGCAACGGGACAGGATGCCAGTGGCACCTTCGGTGTGCTTCCTGTGACCAAGGACGAGCACGCGATGGCACGGGACAAGGTCCGCCACATCGGAGACTTGGTCGCCTGCGTCGCTGCCGTAGACGAGTCGACTGCTAGGGAAGCAGTTCGTCTGATAGAGGTCGAGTATGAGGAGATTGATGCTACTCACGACATGCGCAAGGGACTGGATGACGCTGACGAGCCTATTCATGACAGAGGCAAGTACCACATCGGCTCCTCGAACATCCAGAAAAGGGTGTTCCAGGAGTTCGGCGACATCGACGGCATGACTGAGAACGCCGTGGCCAGCCACAAGTCGGACTGGCTGTTTGCCGGAGCCAACCATGGATTCACCGAGCCGCACGCAGTCGTCGCCCATTGGGAGCCGTCTGGCCGACTGACTCTGTACACCCCCCAACAGGTTCCCCACTACGTTCACCGAGCACTGGCCGACGTGCTGGATATCCCTATGCATCAGATCAACGTCTACCGGACTTTCGTAGGTGGGGGATTCGGTGGCAAGTCCGACCCGTTCCCGCATGAGATGTGCGCTGCCATCCTAGCACGTAAGGCCGGGCGGCCGGTGAGAATCAACTTCGACCGCGAGGAGGTCTTCTTGGTCAATCGCGGTAGGCATCCCTCGAGAATCGAGATGAACCTGCACGCCGACTCCGAGGGCAGGCTGTGCGGAATCGAGACCGACGCTCTGATCGACGGCGGTGCCTTCGCTTCGTTCGGTCACGTCACCACCTACTACAACGGTGTCCTGCACACCGCTCCCTACGAGATCGGAGCCTTCCACTACACCGGCGCGAGGGTGTGGACAAACAAGCCAGCGAGTGGTGCCATGCGAGGTCACGGAGCGGTGAACTCACGTTGCGCCGTCGAGGTCGGAATGGACGATCTGGCCGAGCAGCTAGAAGTCGACCCTATCACATTCAGACTCGCTAACCTGCTACCTCCCAACTCAGCCACGATTACCGGGTTCAGAGTCACCAGCATCGGCATGCGGGAGTGCCTCGAGAGAGTCAGGGAGGCTTCGGGTTGGAAAGAGAAGTTCCGCAAGTTACCAGATGGTCACGGAATAGGCATCGGCTGCGGCTTCTTCATCTCCGGAAGCGGGCTTCCGATACACTGGGAGCCCAACAAGTTCCCCCACGCCACGGTTCACCTCAAGGTCGACATGGACGGCGGCGTGACCGTCCACACCGGTGCTGCCGAGATAGGCCAGGGCTCCGACACCGTAGTCGCCCAGTCAGTGGCCGAGGTCCTCGGACTGCCGTTGGAGATGATTAGGATCAGGAGCAGGGAGACGGATACCGCCCCGGTTGATCTCGGATCCTACTCGTCGCGCGTCACTTTCATGAACGCCAACGCTGCGATATCCGCGGCTATGGAAATCCGCCAGAAATTGTTTGGTGCGGCTGCCGAAGTCACCGATGCGCCGGTCGAGAAGCTGGTGATGGGCGACCGGCGCATCTACCGCAAGGACGACCCCGCGGTTGGAGTCTCATATCTAGAGGCGCTTCACAAGGCGCAAGAGGAAACCGGTGCTCTGGTCTCAACCGGTGCCTATAGGACCCCGCCGATGGGTCGGGTGCACAAGGGAGCAGGTGCGGGAATCGCTCCAGCATACTCCTTCTCGGCCTATGTCGCTGAGGTCAAGGTCGACGTCGAGACCGGTCAGACCCAGGTACTGAAGGTGTGGGCTGCGCATGACTGCGGCAAGGCGCTCAACCCCCTAGCGGTGAAGGGACAGATGATCGGTTCTTGTCACATGGGACTGGGGCAGGTGCTCAGCGAGGAGATGCGTTACAGCAGAAACGGGCACCTGCTGAACCCTGACCTTCTCGATTACAAGATTCCCACGGTACACGAGATGCCGGAGATTGTGCCTATCATCGTCGAGTCGAACGACTCCGAAGGCCCCTTCGGGGCCAAGGAAGCCGGGGAGGGCCCGCTGCTGCCGATTCTACCCGCGGTCTGCAACGCGGTCCACGATGCGGTCGGCGTCCGCACCAGCGAGTTGCCGATAACCCCCGACAGGATGCACAAGATGATCGAGAGGCGGTGTAAGGAAGAGGTGGTCTCCAGCCCCCTCGAACTAACTTCGCCCAAGCTGGAGCATTCGGATCTCCAAGGTGTTCTGGAGGCCCGTGCAGCCGAGCACGATGAGCGTGACAACGCTCGCAACACCGATCCAGATCCGCCTGATTACAACAACGGGGCGCTGTTCGGGTTCGACCCAGAGATTCCGGCCGACGAGCAGGATGAACGCTGGATCGTCAGTGTGACTCCCAGTGACGAGTACGTCGACAATCCCCGCTTGGCTGGCAGCGCTTGGAAACACATTGAACGCAGGCATCGAGGCGATATGCAATGAATGAAAAGGTACGAACCGGAATTCTTCGCAGTGTTCAGTTTCTTCTTGGATTGGACGGCGTCCTCCATATTGCTGAAGTGATTTCAGCAATACAAGAGGGTGCGACGAGAACGGCCATATTGACGGGCATTCATGCATGCATTTTCTTTGCTGGCGTATATTTCATTGGTCACGATCAAAAGCATCACCATGGGCATCACCATGGATCGGAGGATGATTCCTGATGCGCATGCCACCCTTCTCCCTGCACACTCCCGGCTCCCTAGACGAGGCACTGTCAATCGCAGGCGGACTCGCCGAGGCCGGTCACGAGTTTGACTGGGTAGCTGGCGGTACCGACCTACTGCCTAACTACAAGTGGCACCTAAACTCAAAGCCGCACGTCATCTCACTGGCGAGAGTATCAGAACTCTCTGAACTCACACACACCCACATAGGAGCCATGGTACGGTTGCAGGACCTCGTCGAGTCCGATACCGTGCACCCGCTGATTACCAAGGTGTCGGGCATGGTTGCAAGCGTGATGCTGCGGCGATCGGGAACGGTGGGAGGGAATATCTGCCTCGACACTCGATGCTTCTGGTTCAACCAGTCCGAGGAGTGGCGTGAGTCCATTGAATGGTGCTACAAGTGCGATTGCGGGACCGGGGCCGACTGCAGAGTCATCCCAAACCAGAACACGCTCTGCGTCGCAACCTACCAAGCCGACCTCGCCCCGGTGCTGATGTGCCTAGGCGCGACCATCCACCTAGCCACCCCAACTGGCACACGATCGATGCCTCTGACCGAGTTCTTCGAACTAGATGGGATCACTCGCAACGTCTTGGAGCCTGGTGAACTAGTTACTCACCTCACCTTGCCTGAGGACAACTCGGAGTGGCAGGGAGACTACCAGAAGCTGCGACAGAGAGAATCATGGGACTTCCCCGAGGCGGGGGTCGCGGTACTGTGGAAATCTGGCTCCAATGGAGTCCCTTCCGGACTCAGAGTCGCTACTACCGGACTCGAGGCGATTCCGGGGTACCACCCGGAGGAGGCGAGGGCTGCACTCGAGGGTTGGAGCGGTGGGGACAGCGTCGACGAGTTGGCCGAGGCGATTAGGAAAGCGGTCAGGCCAGTGCTGAACACCTGGTACCCTCCGTCGTACAGACGCAAGATGGTCAAGGTCTTAACGAAACGAGCGAGCAGCGGTCTATTGGAAGTCTAATATGAAATCTGGATTGGGTATCGGCATCTCACTCCTGCTTCTAGCCTCCGCGATGCCTGTGCAGGGCCAGTTAGGCTCATGGGACCTCGGAATCGAATACCACGACGACAATGAAGACATTCCCTTCAACGTCGACAAGGAAGGGAGGTCAACGATTCAGTTCTTCGTTGATAATGAGGAGGTTTTGGACATCGAGGTCGAGTTCGAGTACGAAATTCCCTTCAGCGGCGAGGCCGATGGCCCTGAGTCAGAGACCATCAGCGCCGGTACGAACAAGTCATTCACTCTCTCAGTGACCGGCATAGATGTCTGGAGTTTTGCAGCGGACTCCAAGGAGGAGTTCACTATCACCGCCAATCTGGTCTCCAGAGCTGGTCTGCCCATCGGTCTGCCGGGAGAGAGCCGTGAAGCCACAGGCGATCTGAAGATTCCGACGATCTATTCGATGGAAATCGACCTCGCTGACCCTGTCGGCCCGATTAACGCAGGCTCGGACGTCATCCTACGAGTCACTGTGTCCAACAGGGGAAACGTGCAGGACAAGATCGGCGAAGTCGAGGTCACAGACAACTGCCCGCTGCTGACCACCGACAACGGACTGGACGTGCTGATGACTAGGGACATCGGCGCGGGCCAGACGACTGAGGCAGACCTCGTAGCCACCGCGTCCGAGAGCCATCCTCGCAGGAACTGCAAAATCGAGGTCGCCGTCTCCTCCAACGGGGCGATGAATTCTGGCGGCTCGGCACTCGCCAGCGACGAGACAACGGTTGTAGTCGAGCCCCCCCTGGAGGATCCTGACGACACCACTGAACCGGATGATCCGAGCGATCCTGTGGAGGTGGTTAGTTCAAGCCTGCCAGCGCCGGGTATAGCATCACTATTATGCGCTCTGGCAGTAGCATTGTTCGCCAGCAATCGGAGACGTTCATTAGCAGGGGACTGAGGCGCTGATATCACAGTACTGAGAAGGTGCATAAAGAACACTGAAGATGATGAAATCGACTCGTCAGAATAAACTAACATCAACAACATATAACTGTAAAATCACCCTCGCCTAAGCACCGTAGGTGCTGCCATAGCATACAATTTGGGAAAAGGTAGGAATCTGTATGGCTGATGAGACAAAGGAAGAAGTCCAATTCACCACCTACGTGATTGGATCCTTGGCGATTACCATTGTGCTCCTCCTACTTCTTCCGATGCTGTTCGTGATGGGCAAGTCAACCGCCTATTCTGCATACGAGGACGAGGAACTGTACCAGCTCTCCGACATGCGGGACTCGCTCGCGGATCCCGACGGCGACGGCGAGGATTCGGATGACGGTTATTTCATCGCCAACACGATGTCCACACCAATGCTGGTCAACGACTGGAAGGATCCCCATCGCACCATGCTCCTGATTATCGCTCCAGAGAAGCCTATTGACGAGACTGAAGCTGATGCAATATACGACTTCGTCACTGAGAAGGGCGGCAAGGTGATTGTCGCAGCCGACGGGACTAACGCGAACCGGCTGGCCACCAAGTTCGGGGTCACTTACTTCGGATACCCTCTGAACGACGAAAATCAGCACTGGCTCGAATACGACGATGATGGCCCACTCTATCCCTCATGGCAGAATGTCTGGAGTGTCGCTGCAGTGCAGGAGGACGTCGACGAGATGGGAGCGGGGGCTTCCAGGAAAGGGTGCTCTGAGTTCCAGATTGTGAACGAAAACCCTGTCTCTTGCAGGATTCCGGTCATGTTCCGCGCTCCCACGGGCATGAAGTTCGAGCCATCACTCAAAGACACTGAAGACCCTGGACACAGGGACGTCAAGGTACTCGCTAGGGCCTCGTCGTCAGCTTTCATCGACCTCATGGGCGATGGCGATGCTAGCAACGCGCTGAACCCAGCCCCCGGTGACCTGACACTGATGATTCGCTTCGACTACCCCAACATCGTCGCTTACGACCGGGTTCGCACCGGACAGGGCGGCCTAGTAGGCGGTGACATCGGCGAGTTGCATGTAACCGGCAGCATCGTCTTCGTCTCCGACGAGGAGGCCTTCTCCAACCGACTGTGGACCCTGCCTCAGGCAGTCGCGACCGGTTTGAGCCCTTCCTGCGAGGGTGTTATCGGAAGTTGCTGGATGCAAGAGATTCACGACAACAACGAGTGGCAAGGCAACGAGGTCTACTATGATCTCCTGATTCATTCGATGATGGAGTTCGACAACCTAGAGCTGTCCGGCGAAATCAGAAACGATGAGGGGGAGTTCCAAGTCGTCTTCGACGAGAGCCGTCACATCACCGGAGTGATCTCCGCGCCGTTCGTCGAGACCATGGGCACCGTAGTACTGCTGACTTCGAACACCTTCCTCAAGTGGCTGGTCGTGCTGAACGTCGGCCTGCTCCTACTGGTGGCCATGATGGTTGTCCCCGAGAAGGAGAACTGGCGTCACGTGTTCGATCTAACCAAATTCAACCAACGACCCAACAAGCTCGACCCGAGCACCTACCGCCTGCGCGTCCAGCAGTCTCTATTCACTAAAATCAGGGTCTACCACGACCTGACTCGTGACCAAATGGCCGCAAAGCCGCCATCTGAAATCCAATCGATGATTGGTGACCCCCGGCTCGTAGAACTGGCATACAGCCAGAGCCGAACCTACTCCCCCAAGGAACTGCGCCAGCTAATGCAGGCAATCAGGCGATGGGGCAAAAATAGTTGAAATAATGGAGAGATGAATATGAATGCAACCCCACCAGCAAAGAAAACTGAAAAAGCCCCACCAGATGATGTCTCGAAGGGTTACGCGAAGAAGGCTGAAGCCGCACGTGGAAAGAAGAAGATGAGCGAAAAGCTGACTGCGGTCGGCGCGATCGGAGGAGCCATTAGCACCGAAGTGCAGAAGGTCATCATCGGAAAGGCACACGTTATCGACAACGTCATGGTGGACATCCTATCGAACGGCAACCTGCTGTTTGAGGACTACCCCGGACTAGCTAAGACCCTGATGACCAACACCTTCGCAGATGCGTTGGGATGCGACTTCAAGCGTGTACAGTTCACACCCGACCTGCTCCCAGCAGACATCACCGGCACGAACATCTACGACGCGAAGAAGGGCGAGTTTACCTTCAAGCCAGGGCCCATCTTCTGCAATCTACTGCTTTCTGACGAAATCAACAGGGCGCCACCGAAGACACAAGCGGCCCTTCTAGAAGCCATGCAGGAGTTGCAAGTAACGGTCGGCGTAGTTACTCACAAACTGCCGGCGCCATTCCTGACCATGGCAACCCAAAACCCGGTCGAACAGGAGGGTACCTACCCGCTGCCTGAGGCTCAGCTCGACCGTTTCATGATGAAGATGAGTGTCGGATATCCAGACCGCGCTGACGAGGTCGAAATCCTCAACCGCCGTATCGCTAGGAAGAAGGACGCGGTCGAAGTAGAGACCATCACCGACCCAGCCCGAGTCGTCGCCATGCAGCAGGCTATAGAGGATGTCTACGTCGATCCCGCTGTCAGACTGTACATGGTCGAGATAGTCGCCAGAACCCGCGAGGACGCACGAGTGCTCGTCGGCTCCTCGCCGAGAGGTTCTCAGGCTCTGCTCAAGACCTCTCGCGCCGCCGCGGCGATGCGCGGTCGCGACTTCGTAACGCCTGACGATGTCAAGTCAATCGCAGAATTGGCAGTGGCACACCGACTTATCCTGAAGCCAGAACATCAGATCAAGGGACTCGAGGCCGGGGAAGTCGTCCAAGACGTCCTCCGCCAAGTACCCGTTCCTACCGTTTGAGGAAGATGCAGAGGGGTCCGGAGCAGGAGGTGGAGGACCGTGGCATGGAGTCGAAAGTCAGCGATGTTCGCAGCGCTGGCTGTCGCCCTCTACCTGCTCGGCCTCGTCCTACGCAACCCCCAGTTAGTGACAGTCGCTGTGGTGCTGCTGTCTTTCCTAACCTGGGCGGCGTTCCGAACCTCGCACGCTGATGTCGCGGCATCCGGGAGGAGGATGGATGATGCCGAAGGCGATGAGGGAATCCAGTTGCACTCACTTTCGGCACTTCGTCGAGTCTCCTCTGTTAGGATATTCGAGGATGGCGAGATCGACGTCACTCTGAGAATCCAGAACCGTTCAAATCTCTCCAAGGTTCTGGAGGTCCGTGACAGAGTACCAGATGTGATGCGCATCAAGAAGGGCGCTAACTACGTGCTGATGGAGCTCGGCCCCCAGCGAGAGACGGAAATCTCGTACACCATCGAGACGCCCCTGAGGGGCTTCTACACACTCGGCCCAGTGTGCATACGGGTACAGGACGCCTTCGGGCTGTTCCACAACGAGCGTGAGATACACCTCTACGACGACTTCCTAGTCTTCCCCAAGATGGAGGACATCAAGGACGCCATGATCAAGAGCAGGGTTCCGAAAATCTTCACCGGGGCCGTAAACATCCGCAACCCGGGTGAGGGCTCGAACTTCTACAACCTGCGAGAGTACGTCCCTGGAGACCCGATGAGGAAGGTCAACTGGAACGCCACCGCTCGCAGTGGCGGCAAGATGATGGTGAACGAGTACGAACGCGACGCCGTCAGTGACATCATCCTGATTGTCGACAGCAGGTCGGTCGCAGAGACCGGCCCTGTGAGCCGGAACTCACTGGTGTACAGCACCAGAGCAGCGGCGAGCCTGGCGCAGTACTTCTTGTCCCGCCGTGATTCGGTCGGTCTCGTCACCTACGGTGATGAGATTGTCTCAGTCGACCGAGACACCGGGAAAAAACAACTGTATGTCCTCCTGACAAAACTGGCAGGTGCGATGGCCAGGGGCAACACACCACTGAGAGTGGTGACCAACAGAATCATGCCACACATCAACCGAGGCAGCCCGGTCATCATCATGAGTCCGCTCGAAGACGATCCAACGGTTATCGACGCTGTGCGTGATCTCAGAGCGAGGAACTTCGATGTGACTATCCTATCACCGAGCAGCCTCGAGTTCGAGTTCGACGCAAGGCGACTCGACAGGACCGGTTATGAGGTCCTCAAGACCGAGCGGGACATCCTGCTCAGCGAGTTGCGTGGCCTAGGTGCAAACGTGATGGATTGGGAGCCAGACATGCTGCTCAACACCGCTCTAGGAGGAGCGAGGGGATTCTAGGGGTGAGACGGTATGGCCGACGACTACGTGACTGATGAGGGAGACTATGTCGCCGATGCGGGGGCTAGCGACACCGCGCACCTGTACGAGGGCAAGAGGGTCAGTTCGGCGCCCCCGAGCCGCAGGAAGGCAGCGGGGAACCTGAAGTATAGTTCCGAAATTCCGGCGGATGCGATTCCAGAAGTCCACGTTCCAAGCGTCATCGAGTCGTTCTTCGGAGGGCCGATCGTCAGCACGATGAAATTCCTGCCGCCGGACAGAATGGTCTCCTCGCTGCAGATGGGTTCGGCCGGAGTGCTGTTCGTGCTCTGCTTCCTGACCTTCATGGTGACCCCTGTATCGGGAACCGCCTGGTTCACAATCACCAACATGCTGGGATTCCCCACCCTCGGTGGCGTTCTCCACATGGTCATCATACTGTCCGGACTGATAGGTGGGATGTACGGAATCTTCCAGCGGGACCAGCGGGCGATACTGGCCTCCTACGTCCTGCTCATCCTAGTGACTCTGCGATTCGCCGGCAGCAAGGTCGAGTTCGGGCTCGACCTTCTCCCCGAAGGGGAGATATCGCAGAAACTCCTGCTAATCTTCTACGCGGTGTTCTTGGTAATGTACATGGAACTGACCAGCGGCGTCATCCGATTCTCTATGCTGGACACATCGATTCGGACCGGTGAGGTGTACGTGATGCAAGTCACCAAGATCACCGCGCGCTACCACAGGGCGCTGGCCGTCACACCTGTCATCGCTAGCATGGTTGCACTGGTGACGCTGATGATCAACCTGATCATCCCTGCTTTCGTTGGGCTCTTCGACGAGGTGTCAGCAGAAAGGCTGGGGGAGAGCGTCGAGCTGACGAGCGTCTACGGAGTCGCTCTCGGCACCATCATGGTGTTCACGGTGATAGCGGCTATGTTCGCGGTCAACCTGCCTATGCGAATCCAGCAGATGCGCGAGAAGAACGCCTGATCACTCAGCCTCGCCGATGAAGCCGCCGAGCATCCCGAGGTCCGCGATGACCAGCATCGCGACTGCCTCTACGATGGGAGCGGCCCTTGGGCCGATGACCGGGTCATGCCTGCCTCCGACCTTGAGTGGGCGCACCTGATTGCTGGGTAGATGCAGGGTGAACTGCTCTCGAGGCAGACTGCTGGGCGGCTTGAAGTGAACTTTGGCCCTGATGGGAGCGCTGGTGGAACGGCCTCCGAGGATGCCGTCGGCCTGACCGGTCTGGGCGCCCTCGGGAACTGGCTCGGCATCGCCTGGAAGCCAAGCGTCGTTGTGCTGTGAGCCGCGCATCGATGACGAGTCGACGCCATGGGCGAACTCGACGGCGCGGGCTCCGGGTATCGCCATCAGCCCGCGTGCGAGAGCTGGCTCGATGCCATCGAACCACGGCTCGCCCACGCCGATGGGGAGGCCTTCAATGAGGAGCTCGACGGTCGAGCCAACGGTGTCGAGCTCTTTTTTGACTGATTCAAGGTGCTCCGACATCCTAGCCGCCGCCTCCGGGTCTCTGCAGTTCAGACGACCCATGTCACTGGCTGGGTCCAAAGCCGCGGTCCTCTCCAACTCGAAAAGAGGCTTGGCACTGACTTCACCAATGCTGTGGAGATGAGCGGCACAGGACCAGCCGACGTCATCTAGCAGAGCTCTGACCTGGCTGCCGGCGGAGACCAGTCCGAAAGTTAGGCGAGCGGACTGTGAGCCGCCGCCGCGAGGGTCGTTGGCGCCACCCAAGCGGATGCCCTCGGTCATGTCTGCGTGACCTGGACGGGGATGGTCGGGGAGGAAGGAGTAGTCGGACGAGCGCACATCTGAGTTGCGGGTGAGCAGGAGTATGGGCCAGCCGGTGGCCCTGCCTTCGTAGACACCGGAGAGGATCTCACACTCGTCGCGCTCAGAGCGAGTGGAGAGGCCCTTGCGCCCCGGACGCCGCCTAGCTATGTCCTTGGCTAGGGCGGCTGGGTCAATCGGAGTGCCTGCTGGCATCCCCTCGATGAGGGCGCCGACACAAGAGCCGTGACTTTCACCGAAGAGGGTGACTTGGAGGCTGTCCCCGAACCTCATTCCCATCGGGACGCCTCCTCGCTCTGCATCCGGGATTGGGTAAATGCCGCCGCTATGACCTCCATTCCGGATTCGCGCACGAACTCGGCGAGCGAATCCGCGTGCTGTTCGTAGCAGATGATTGCGATCGCTGGCCCAGAGCCGGTAACCCCAGCAGAAATCGCGCCTCTGACGATAGCCGAGTTGCAAATTCGAAGGGCCTCGTCATCCCCGGTCGCCGCGGCCACCGCCATCCCATTGGCGGACATTGCTGCGAAGATGGAGCCGCTGGAAAGCGAAGCCAGGGCCCGCTCGAACAATTTCGACTGATTTGCGAAGGCTTCGGGCTCGACGCGCCCGTTCCTAGGGCCCCTTAGGGCTACGAGCACGGACAAGCCGGTCTCGATGTCGCCTTCAAGCAGAATCGAGTCATGCGAAGCCTGCTCAGGGTCTACTAACTTCCACCCGGGTGAGATTGCAGCCCATGCATCGTCCATGCTGCCCGTGAGGGTGCAGCCTGACCTTCTCTGTGCAGCGACTGCAATGTCGACTATCTGGGGGTCGGAAAGCCCCGTCCACGATGCCTCGTTAAGAGCCCGGGCGGCTGCGCAGGCCAGTGCAGCGCTCGATTTCAGACCCTGCCCCACAGGAACCTCGGTTTCGACCCTCCATCCGGTGCCGTCAGGCGTCGGGTAGCCGAACTCGCCCCATACAGCAAGCACTGAGTCGAGCACCCTGTGCTCGTCCTGTGGTGCGAAAGCCGGCCCTTCGACCAGACTGACCTGGGTTTCTAGTTGGAGGCCGACGGAGCAGCCCTTGCCCAGCCCTGCGGCGTGGAGTATCGATATCCCACCGTTGGCTCGACCAGTTCCGAAGACCGTCATCTCTCACTCACCTCCCCTGGCAGTGCTTGCCCGATGTGCCTCATGCTACTGTCGAGACGGACCAGCATCTCGTCGCCGGACTCCAGCCTAGTCACTGACAGCGCCTCGCCGGCAGGGGAGACCAGGCGGACGGTCTCAGCCTGCTGAGCCATGAGTTGGCTCTCTACGGAGCCACACTCGAATCGGACTAGGAGGAATGGGCGGCGCTCGATCTTGAGTCGTCCGATGCTGGCCGAGCGCCGACTGCCGTCCGCGGATAGCACAGCCACCACGTCACCGGCACGAAGCTCGCTGAGGTACCTGGTCGAACCGTCTGCCATGAGGGCGTATGCATGCACCGCCCCGGCATTAATGCGGAAGGGTCGGGACGGCACATACTCCGAGGGCAGGGTCTCGCCGTGGATTAGGCATAGAGCCCCTGAAGCGGAGCCGATTGCCATTCCCTCACCCGGAGCGAGCCTCTCAATCAGGTCGACGCAGAGCCTCTCACCTACGCCACCGGACTCTACTGAGAGCACGGTGGCAGTCGACAGCTCGCTGGAAGTTGGCTCGGCCTCGTCTTCCTCGGTGCTCGTTGATGTCAACTCCCTAGCAGCAGCCCAGAGGGTTCCTGAGTCTGTCTCAGGCGGTAGCAAGATGGCATCGACGCCGTGCTCGAGCGCGAAGGCCGCACCCGATAGGTCAACCTCATCCGAGATGGCCGCGGCCACACGTGTCCCGCTGCCGGAGGCAGCGGCGACGATGTTCTCCAGTGGAATCATCGTCCAGTCGGAGCATCGGACGAGGATCCATGGCACCATCCCGACGAGGGAGCGAGCCTCGTCCTGTCCGCGGTAGTCACCCAGTGCGACCTCGGCGACATCCGGTGCTCTGCCATCCCAGACACGACTGGCCCCCTCCGGGAGGGAGTTTGAATCGGTGTTGGTAGCATCGAGCCAGAGTTCCATCAGATCACTACCCAAGGAGTTCCGCAGCCTCAGCTGCGCTCGCCCCATCGTGGATTATCACTCGCAGAGCAGCAACGTGGGCTGCAGTATCGTCAGTTCCGAACACCTGTCTGCCCATGCAGACTCCGCTGCCTCCGACGCCCATGGCAGCCTCCACAATGTCGAGGAGTTCGCGGAACGGGATGGCTCGAGGCCCTCCCGCGATGAGGACTGGAATCGGGACCGCTTCAGTGACTTGGTGAAATGAGTCGGCTGAGCCGGTCCACGGCACCTTAACGACACTGCAACCGAGTTCCCAGGCAATCCGGGCAGCGTGAGCTACACCGCCTGTGTCGTCGTCATCCGCAATCTTGAGGTTCGGGCCGCGGGGGTAGATCATGCCCAGTACGGGCATTCCTAGCGGGAACGCCTCGGTGGTCAGCGCGCCCAGTTGCGATATCATCTCGGGCTCGGCCTCGTCACCGAGATTGACCTGTCCCGATACTCCCATAGCGCCACGCTGCCAGCACTCCTCAGCGTTGGCGACACTGACCTTGGCCTGCGATCGTGGTCCTCCGTGGACAGTCGAGGCGGAGACATGGCAGACGAAGCCGCCCCAACCAGTTCTGTCGGCTTGTTGGCTCAGCACCCCCTTGTGCAGGACGATAGCATCAGCACCCCCTTCGATTGCCGAATCGACCGTCGAATCCATTCTCTCGAGACCTGCCTCGGGATACTCTCCGACCCCATGGTCCATAGGGATCCAGACTCCCTTGCCACCCGGTAGGATTCGGGCCAGCCTGTCTTCGAAGGTATCCGTCATCCGTCCTCGCCAGTGCTCCATCACTTGAAAGGTGGCGCATGCCACCTTTTGGGGTAAAACCCGCTCCCAAAGGGAGCGGATCACATGTCTAGGTCGACTATCAGAGGCGCGTGGTCAGAGACGGTCAGCCCTCCCTCACGAAGCACCTCGGCCGATTTGAACAGGGGTCTTGCGGCGGCATTGGCTAGCACGTAGTCGATCCTCCAGCCGCGGTCAAGCTCCCTTGCACGACCGCGGTTCGACCACCATGTGTACGGCCCCTTGCCCGGACCGATGTGGATGCGCAAGAGATCGTGCCAGCCGCTGTCGAGCAGGCGGGTGAACCACTTGCGCTCGTGTTCGAGGAACCCCGAGGTCTTCCGGTTGCCCGATGGGTTCCAGATGTCGTCCTCTTCATGGGCGATGTTGAGGTCGCCGCAGAGCAGTGCAGGCTCGTCTGAGTCGATGAAGCGCTTGGACCAGACCAGCATGTCATCGATCCATCTGTCCTTGTACGCCTGGCGCTCGGGACCGGACGAGCCGTTAGGCAGGTACATGTTGACACAGTGCAAATCTCCGTGCTTGGTGTGCAATACCCTGCCATCGGGGTCACGGATCTCGTCGAGTTCGGTGTCAATTCCGCGCCCTACCTCGGAAAGACCCGTTCGTGAGCAAGTCATAACGCCAGAGTATCCTTTCTTCTGAGCCGGATGCCAGAGAACCTCATGGCCCTTCGGAGGTGCCCAGTCATCCGGCATCTGCTCGGGCAGGGCCCGTGTCTCCTGGAACAGCCAGATGTCGGCATCTATCAGGTCGATGAACCGGTCTAGCCCCTTCCGATGGGCTGCCCTGATGCCATTTAGGTTCCAAGTGGCGACTCTCACTGACTACCCCTACTGAGCGAGGTCTTTGACCTTCTCGACGAGGTCCATCCTGCTCA
>Ga0257108_1000191_pt1 | contig 17835 bp, 12 predicted proteins | sample LP_taG_FD_190181 | JGI IMG/M metagenome (GOLD analysis project Ga0257108, IMG submission 190181) | Marine microbial communities from Northeast Subartic Pacific Ocean, Canada - LP_J_2011_P26_1000m | ecosystem: Environmental > Aquatic > Marine > Oceanic | place: Canada: Northeast Subartic Pacific...
ATATAGTTTTTGAGCGATCCTTCCAGCACAATTTCAGGACTGCAAAAAGCGGTGCCTTTTGCATCATTATCCACAACCGATACGAGGTAAGGGATTGATCCACCCTCCCAAACATTCTCGAAATTCTCCGTTATTCCACCACAGGACTTTGAATAACGGGCATCACAGATTTTCTCATCAAACATGATCACCTGGCCAAAAGTAACATCGACACTTTTAATGGATGCCTCCGAACAATTCGCCATGCCTTGATACCGTTGGCAGCAGTCATCGTTGCAAATATCAAAACCAAGGTGGCGGTGTTTTTGTTCAATGTTGGCCAAGAGCCATGAGCGCGCTACAATTGTTTGGGCCTTCAAAAATTCCGGCGGGCATTGGGCGCTCATTTCTGATGTGGCCACACATTTCAAATAATGCTCTAGTGGCAGTTCATTGATAGCTATCATTTTTCCATCGGAAACACAAAATTCAAGAATGCCCCAGTAGGATGCGCTGATTTTCTTCTCCCAATGAAAACCACGGCCGGCGGGGATTCCTTCAATCGTGATGAATGGATTATCATGGGAAATGGATGGAATTATTTTGAGTACTGTATTTTCAATTTCCAGTTCAGGAATGGCCAGATTCCCATCCACTAAATTCAAACTCAATTGATCACTATTTTTACATGAAGGGTGTAACCGGTCAATTGTTTCAATTTCAAAACATTGGGTATCTGAAAAGGATATCTGGATAGAATGAATATTATCCTCAGGTAAAATGAGCCCTACGCGGATCATAGGCTCTTTGTTGGGGATTATACCAGGCGTCAACATTGGGTCATCCATACTTTTGCACCCAGTCCGATTATCGGTGCCGTTCGTAAATTGGACATGAAAATTCGCTCTGGATTGAATTTCCCATCAATTAAAAAGTGGTTAGAAATAGTTGTATCACCTACACATTGTTGGTTTAATTCTGTAATCATGGCTTGGTGGATGGCCATTCCATCGTCTGATTTGAGGAATGGTGAAAGGCGTTGGCCGATAACGATGCGATCCAGTAATGTGCAACGAAATGGATGATCCATTTGAAGTTTTCGATCTAGGTTAAATTGGTTTTTCCATCCAGAGTAAATCGTGGAAATTCTTTCAAAAAGCAGATTGCCTAGGACAATCCCAATTTCAGAATCAGTTATGGACTGTCGCAATGTATTGATTCCCGACATGGAAGCATAAGTTTCCAATGATTGGCCATCGGACATTTTTAATTCGATCGATTTGGCGATCCAGTTAGATGCATCATCAAAGGGTATGAGGTTTCCCTTAATTTTTAATCCATCTGCGGTTCCGGTGCCGCCACCAAGGTAGTAGGCGTTTTTAATACTCCGAATTGCCCCATTCTCAGCATATTCCTCACCCCATACGCACATATCAGCGTCACTTTCCAATCGTAGGATAGGATGCTCAAGATTGAGCGTTTTTTGAATTTGATCACAAAAATATGGGATTCGAGGGCCATTTGCCATTATCCGGATTCCTCTACCGTCATTGGTTTTAAGTCCCGGCATAGCAATCGCGACTTGGAATTGTTCATTCTCAGCCAGTAATTGGACCACCTTTAATACGGTTTCAACGTAAACAGTTCCCTGTCGTTTCTCGACGTCAGTGACATCTTCATTGTTTTGTTGTACATCGATTGGTTGGGGCAAAAACTCCGGATTAAAATTATGGTGATCAGAATATTTAATCTCTACTACTGGATGGGCTAAGGTGTAGGTCTTAAGATCAAGTTTTTCTATTATGCTACCGGAAACTTTTGTCGCACCACCATCAATCCCAATAACCTTCATACCAAGCCGATCTTTGTTTTTAAATCCACAATTCTATTAAAGGATTTTTTGATTTGATTGGATGTGATGTCTCTTTCATCTAATAATTCTAGTGTAATTGAATGCACTTTTTGTACAATGTCCGGATCAAAAACAAGGTTGTTCCCAAAACAAAAAATATCTACACCAGCACGAATCATAAGTCGGATGATTGTTTTTAAATCATAATGATTGGCGATGGCACCCATCTGGGGATCATCGCTAATAATGACACCCTCAAACCCCATTTTATTACGAAGTAAATTAGTTAATATTTTTGATGAAAGTGTCGCCGGTAATTCAGGATCCATTCGCTGATGAAAAAGATGTGAGGTCATGATGGCGGGAATACAATCATTATCAATCAATGTTTGATAGGGTATTAATTCTGTTTCTGACCAAGTTTCTGTCACATCTGCCATTCCCTCATGGGTATCTCCACCAGCGCTACCCTGCCCGGGAAAATGTTTACACACGGGAACCACATTTTCATCCAAATGAGCCTTCATGAAAATTTCTGAATGGATGGCAATATTTTTAGGATCATTTGAAAAACAACGCTCCTTTTTTGCAATAAAACTATCTGGATTAACGGATAGGTCCAGAACGGGTGCAAAATTTAGATTGAATCCATATTTAGATAATGTAAAGGCCATACGTGTTGCACAAGATTGGGTTTCCACTATGTCATTTAATAGTCCCAATTTGGCCCAACTATTGGACTGAGGAAATCCATACTTTTTTTTAAGGCGATTGACCTGCCCTCCTTCTTGATCTATACCAATGAGTAAGGGAGTAGGGCTGAATGACTGGAGAGCTTCATTGAAGTCTTTAACTTGTTCCGGTGAGAGGATATTATGAGAAGATGGAGGTGATGTGGTCACATTTTGATCATAGAGTATAACACCACCGATGGTTAATCCATTGAGGGACTTGAAAAAATATTTCGCATCATCCGGCGAAGTACCTCGGAGGCCAACCATTATCATTTGGCCGATCATTGTTTTTATATCATTGGTTGTGGAATTCATCATTTATAGAAATAAAAGTTAAAGACTTATGGGCGAAGTTCAGTTAATTTTTATGCTATGATTATCCGGAAAATCATAATTTGTTTAGCCCTCTTATTTTCTGCTTGCGCAGGCCCTGGCCAATTTACATCGAAAAAATCTTGGGCAGAATCCACACTAAAAAAACTTACGCTTCGAGAAAAGATTGCCCAAATGATGGTAGTAAGCATGAATATGCAATTTATGAATTATGAAAGTGTAAAGTGGCGGGAAATACAAAGGCATATTGCCACCGATGGTATTGGCGTTCTTCATATTTGGTTTGGGGATGCGGGAAGCGCATTAACCATGCTTAATGAAATGCAGGCGAAATCCAAAGTACCAATTTTGGTAGATGCAGATATTGAATCGGGATTGGGACGGCGTTATCTCGGTGCAGTTACACTGCCGCCCATGATGGCGATCGCAGCGACGGGCGATCCAAAATATGCTTATGAGGCAGGGCGGATTTCTGCAGAAGAATCTCGAGCAGTGGGGATTCATTTCAATCTATCTCCAGTCGTGGATGTGAATAATAATCCCAAAAATCCGATTATCAACACCCGATCCTTTGGTGAAAACCCCGATTCGGTCAATCGATATTCCGTTGAATTTATCCGAGGGCTTCATGATAACGGAATGTTAGCCACAGCAAAACATTTTCCCGGACATGGAGATACGGAGACCGATTCCCATTCGTCCCTAGCTCAAATCCCCAGTGATTCTTCTCGATTGTGGTCAACCGAACTTCCGCCATTCCAGAAAGCCATTGATGCGGGGGTTGATGCAGTAATGATTGCCCACGTGAATGCACCCGATTATCAACCAAATGCACAGAATCCTGCAACTTTATCCTCATTCTGGATGCAGGATATTCTACGGAATCGCATGGGGTTTAAGGGTGTGATTATTACGGATGCCATGCGAATGGGCGGCATTGTAAAAAATTACTCAAATGACTATGCACTGATTGAAACGGTGAAAGCAGGATCGGATATAATTATTCAAAATATGGATTTGAAAAAGTCCATAGACACAATTGAAAAAGCGGTGATTGATGGTATTATTTCTGAAAAACGAATTAATGAATCTGCATTAAAAGTGCTAAGAATGAAGGAGCGGTTGGAGCTACATCAAAATAAAAATATTTCCATGAATGATACTCACCGATCATTGGGTCGGGCTACAAATTTCAAAATGGCGAATGAAATAGCAATGCGTGCGATCACCCTTGTAAAAAATGAGAACAGTATTTTACCCCTCAACCCTGGAATCGATGAAACACTTTATGTTGTTGATTTATACGATGGAAAAAATAATCATACAGAAAGCAGTTTTACGAAACAGTTAAAATTAAGTGGAAGGAATGTGATATCCTTTCAGCTTGATAAATCAGACAGTGCAATTGTAGCCAATCATATTCTGGGCCAAATCCCAAATGATGGATTGGTTTTTCTCAATGCCTTTGCCAATCCCACCGAGCATAAAGATGAAATATTTTTGCCAGAAGTTGAATCAGAGTTTGTCAATCAGCTCATTGAAAAGTGCGAAAAAGTAATTGTCACCAGTTTTGGAAGTCCATACCTTATTCAGGATTTTCCCAATGTACCTGTATATATTTGTGCATACAAAAGTAGTGGTATCCTCCAGACGGCTGCAGCCAATGCGATGAAAGGGAAGGCTGATATTACAGGAATTATGCCCGTGACCATACCAGGTGTTGTCAAAAATGGTTTCGGTATTATTGTTGAAGCACGAAAATGGCCAAATGTAAAATCGAGATGGAAATCGGGAACAACACTTCAGCGCATCCGATCTTCAGAAATTTTAGTCAATACAGATTCAGTCAACTTATTGTTGAATCAAGCTATTGCTGATACAGCCTGGCCTGGCGGTGTGTTAATCGCAGGAAAGGGTGGAAAAATATTTTTACACGATGCAGTAGGGTATCATACTTACAATAAAAAGCGTAAAACTCGAAAGTCAGATATTTTCGATTTAGCATCAATTACAAAAGTCATTTCCACAACTTCTGTCGTTATGAAATTGGTAGATCAGAAAAAGCTATCTTTAGATGAAAAGGTGGTATCTTATCTTCCAGAGTTTAAAGGAAAACAACCAAAATATTATAAGCAGAAAAGTGAAATCACCGTCAAGAATTTGTTGACTCATACAGCAGGATTACCCCCATTTAAACAATACTTTTTAATGGATACAGATTCGAATACTCGGTTAGACAGCATCTTTAATACGGAGCCAATTTTAGAATTGGAGGAAGAAACAAAATATTCTGACGTAGGATTAATTACATTGGGGAAACTATTGGAAAAAGCGAGTGGCGTTCCTCAGGATAAATTAGTGGATTCTCTCATTTTTAAGCCTTTGGGAATGAATACAACATTTTATAATCCACCAATTGAAAAAATGCATAGGATTGTCCCGACAGAAATTGCGGATGGATACAGGACAGGGCTAATTAAGGGTGAAGTCCATGATGAAAATGCCCACAGCATTGGGGGAGTGGCTGGCCATGCAGGATTATTTTCTACAGCCAGTGATTTGGCTATTTTTTGTCAGATGATGCTGAATGGTGGAAAGTATGGGTGGAAACGGGTTTTTGAAGAGGAAACAGTTAAACTTTTTACAACCCGGGCCAATTTAGTGGAAGGGAGTTCTCGTTGCCTTGGCTGGGATAGTCCTGACGGTAAAGCTTCCGGCGGTGTTTTCTTAAGTGACAATAGTTTTGGTCACACTGGATATACGGGTACCTCATTGTGGATAGATCCTGAAAACGATATGTTTGTTATTTTATTGACCAATGCCGTGCATCCCAACCGATCTTATAAAGACCCGAAGTATTTTGATTGGCGCCAGAAAATTCATTCTGAGGTTTATAAATCAGTGGGAATTGTAGAGAAAAACCCTAACCTTAAATGGAGAAGAGAATGGGAGTGACATGGGGAATGGGTGATGGAAGGTGTTCTATAGAACGATTCCTTTTTCCTTTTTTCTTTTTTCTTTTACTGAGTTGTTCAAATACAAACGATTGGGTAAATACACTACCAAAACCCTGGACGTTGTCTGAATCTCAAGTCTCCGAAATCCTCCCTCAGTTCCATCAAAAATTCCCGGACTTCCATGATCGATTAAAGGCATTTGCACAATGGCAAGTAGGGAAGCCATATGAAATTTTTAAATTGGGTGAAGAAGTGGCGCCAGACCCTGATCCAATCATTCGCCTGGATGTCTCCGATTGTACGGCCCACATTCTCACAAGCTTAGCGTTTTCTCAAAGCATTTCATGGGATGAAGCAAAAGAATCTATGATTACCATTCATTATAAAGATGGAAACCCAACTTATAAAACACGGTGGCATTATACAACAGATCGAATTCAGGAAAATTCTTCTACGGTTAATATTACAAACGAGTTGGTTGGCGTTGAACAATTGGAATCAGTGGAAATTATTTTGAACCGCAAGGAAGACGGAAAAGAGTTTCTCGATCTCGGGTGGGAAAAATCGACGTTGATTCAATATATTCCCAGTAATAATATTACTCAGGAAATTCTCCAAAAATTACCCCATGTATCAGGAGTTGCATTTGTCAAAAAAACCTATTTTAAAATGGGCTTGGTTGTAGCACATGAAGGGATGATTATTGATCAAAAAAATATTATCCATGCGTCGTCTGAATATGACAAAACAGTCAATATAGATTTTATGGATTATTATTTTAGAGAGAATGGCCCTTTGTTTGATGGTGTGCTATTTTATTCATTCCATCCAATGAAGGAGTAGGCTTATGCATTGGATTGACTTAACAATTATATTCATTTTTTTGGCGGGATTTTCACTTTATGGTATCTGGCAGAGTCGATTTAACGAATCATCGGAGGATTACTTTTTAGGCGGAAGGAATCTGCCCTGGCCGATAGCCATGTTATCAATCGTTGCGACAGAAACATCTGTTCTTACCTTTATCAGTATACCAGGGTTGGCATATCGAGGAGATTGGTTTTTTCTTCAACTTGCCATTGGATATATCTTGGGTAGAATCTTGGTGAGTCTAATATTACTGCCCCAATATTTCAATTCAGGGGTGACGTCGATCTATGAAATTATTGGACAAAAATTTGGTCCGGATTTGCAGAAAGTCGCGTCTGGCGTATTTTTAATTACGCGGATTTTAGCTGATGGTGTACGATTTTTGGCAACGGCAGTTGTGGTCCAGGTCATCACAGGGTGGACGTTACCAATGGCCGTGATTATGATTGGCGTTGTTACGCTTATATATACACTTTATGGTGGAATTCGAACCGTTGTATGGTTGGACAGTATCCAATTCATTCTCTATTTATTTGGTGGATTTGCATCCATAATTATTGTATTGAACCTTTTGGATCAATCTTTATTTGAGGCGATTTCAACATTATCGGGAGAAGGGAAATTGTCCGTTTTCAATTGGCAGGGTGATTTGATTAAAGAACCTTATTATTTCATCACCGCAATTGTAGGTGGTGTATTACTTTCATTTTCTTCCCATGGTGTGGATTATATGATGGTCCAGCGTGTTTTGGGGACAAAGAATTTGTCTGCTGCTCGTAAGGCCATGGTTGGGAGTGGAATATTTGTATTTCTACAGTTTAGCGTATTCTTAATGGCAGGATCGCTAATCTATCTTTTAATGGGCGGTGTGGAAATGGAGCGGGATCGGGAATTCACCTCATTCATTGTGAACTATCTTCCCATTGGATTGAAGGGCGTATTATTAGCAGGTGTTCTTTCTGCAGCCATGTCCACGTTGAGTTCTTCCATAAATTCCTTAGCTTCTTCTACCGTTACAGATTGGTTGGGTGGTGGTCAAACCATTAAAAAGTCACAATGGGTTAGTTTGATTTGGGGAGTGATTTTGATTGCCATTGCACTTTTATTTGATGAAAGTGATTCTGCAATTGTCATTGTGGGATTGCAAATTGCCTCATTCACTTATGGTGGTTTACTGGGATTATTTCTTCTCAGCCGTATGAAAAGGTCATTTCGTTCTGAAAGTCTAATCGTTGGACTTGTGGCCAGCTTCGGGATAGTTTTTTATTTAAATCAGATTGGAATCGCCTGGACCTGGTTTATAGGTGTTGCTGTTGTAGTCAACTTTACCGTCACTCATATAGTTAATCTGGTTTTCGATAATTAACTTTCATTCGATCCAACCGCTTATATTGCCAATTCATACGATGAGTAAAGCTGTCATAATCACGATTTTTTTTAGACGACCATAATACTTCCGCCATAGCACTCATACGAGGCATGGCCATATATTCAACCTTTTCTGGTGTACTGATATACTCGGTCCAAACATTGCCTTGTCCGCCCAAAATGTATTTTTGTTTATCAGGATCAATATTGTAAGGGACAGGTTCGAATCCATAAACTTTTTCTAAAGAAAGAAATCCGCCGATAGCCAATGGTTCATTCTTTTTATCTTCAGATTGATAATAGTCAAAGTATGCATGAGAGGTAGGGGACATAATAACTTCGTGGCCAGCATTGGCTGCAGCAATGCCGCCATCCATTCCTCGCCAAGACTGAACGATTGCTCCCGGGGCTAGACCACCTTCAAGGATTTCATCCCAGCCGATCAGCCGTTTCCCAAGGCCATTCAAAATACCTTCAATTCGTTTAATGAAATAACTTTGGAGTTCATGCTCATCATGTAATCCTTCAACTACGATACGTTGTTGATCAAGATCATGCTCCTTCCAGTTTTCCTTGGGACATTCATCGCCACCAATATGAATATATGGGCCCGGGAAGATTTCAGCCACTTCTGTTAGAACGATTTCCAAGAATTCAAATGTAGATTCTTTTCCGGCACAAAAGACTTCTTTATGTACTCCCCAAAGCTTGGCTACTGAATGTGGTCCTCCAGTGCATGATAACTCTGGATAAGCGGCGAGGACCGCGCTAGTATGGCCTGGCATTTCTATCTCAGGGATTACGGTGACATAACGCTTTTGTGCATAAGCGACGACCTCCCGCATTTCTTCTTTCGTATAATACCCTCCATATCGTTTTCCATCGTATTGATGTGGTTTATCACTATAATGGCCGATTAATGATTCATCGCGGAAAGCGCTGATATTCGTTAATTTTGGATAAGCATCAATTTCAACACGCCATCCTTGATCCTCAGTAAGATGCCAATGAAAAATATTCATTTTATGCATGGCAATGTAATCAATGTATCGTTTAACGAATCCAATATCGAAAAAGTGGCGTCCAACATCCAAGTGCATACCTCGCCATTTAAATCGCGGGTTATCTTTGATCTCAATTTGATTAATTTGAATATCCTGATTAGATTTTTTGCCAGAGTCCAATAACTGGCGAAATGTTTGAATCCCATAGAAGATACCATTTGGTGTTCCTGCATTGATTTGTACTGTCTGATCGCTAACACTTAAATGATATCCTTCTTCACCGTAGGAATTATTATCTTCAATTACATTCAAGTTGATTGTTTTACTGGAAAAATCTGAAACTAATAATCCATAATCAGAATAAAGATTTTCCGATAATAATTTTTTAAGTGAATTAAGATCTTTATGTCTATCATTTTGGGTAACAGCCCATTGGCTATTTATTAATGTTTGCCTTTTTGCTATTGAAATTGAAGAAGGTAAAGGGACCAAACCCAAATCATCAGTAGTAGGTTTTGAATCGCACCCAATCATCCATAACAATGTTGTTTGAGCTAGTATATTTATTAACTTTTTCATTACAGTCAATTCTTATAGCTTGAAGGCTTGTCCTGTCTGTGCTATGTTAAAACCCGTACTTTTAATTTGGTTTTGAGCATTGGAATTATTTGTCAATGCAGGGTTAGTATGGTTCAAATGGATAAAATGGATTTTAAATTTATCATTATTCGAAAGTGATTTGAATTTCGCCATACTTTCAATTATAAATGGGTGAGGGATTTCTGACATATCCCGACCGGGTAATTCGTTCGCAGTATAAAATGAACCGTCAATAAGTGCATAGTCATTTTCAGAAGCAATATTTACAATATCTTTATCCCACTTTTCCCACTTATCAATATCTGGAATAAAAATTAAAGATTTATTAGGGCCTTGGATTTTATAACCAACTGTTTCTGAATATTCATCTCGATGAGGTACGAGAAATGGTGTAATGGACATTCGTTTATTGAGTTTCACTTTTTTACCATTTTTCAGTTTGTTAAGCTCAATATTGTCAAGGATGACGAGTTGGCTCCAGGGTCCATTGGACGATAAATATTTTTTCATTCTCGGCATGGCATAGACCGGGATAGATTTTGCACCCATTACTTCTCGTCCTAAATGCATCAATCCAGTATAATGCCCCATATGGGCGTGGGTGAGAAAAATTCCTTTCAGCTTCTCTCGGTTATTTTGGGTTAATAATTCAAACTGTTTGGGGAAGTCAGGGGTGGCATCAATCATCCAAGTTTCGTTGGAATTGGGATCTACAATACCCAGAGATGTGACCATTACTTTTTTTTCTGGTTTATCCCATCGATTGATACAGCATGATTTACTGCAGCTCGCGTGAGGGACACCCCCATCTTGTGCGATGCCTAATACAATGACGTAAGGACTTTGGTTTGCTTTTTGTGAGCATGCTGAAAAAAATAAAAGAGAAAGAAAAAGGATAAGAAAATAACGGACCATTATAACCTTTCAAGATATTGAACAATATTGTCCTGTAGGTCCCGATATGGTTTAGATGAGCCGGTAAATCCATTCATTAAAATGGAAAAAACAATGGGATGTCCACTGTGAGTAAATACATATCCTGATAGCGTACTTACACCGGAGAGGGATCCAGTTTTTGCACGAACCCTGGATGGCAATGCTCGGTCTGTTATTGTGCCATTTAGTCCACCAACGGGTAAGGTATTGATAAAAATATCCCGAACCGCTGGTTGATGATAAGCCCAGGATAACAATTGGATAAAATGGTTTGCGCTTGAATAGTTGTAACGTGTGATTCCGGACCCATCTTTCAATGCCAATTTGGTTGTGTCAATCCCCACATCATCATTTAAAAAAGTTTTCACTGCAAATAATCCGTTATTCCAATTTCCTTGCGTTTTTGTTGATTCAAACCCAATGGTTTTTACCAATAATTCAGCAGAGAGATTGTCACTTTCTACCATGAGGTTTTGCAAGGAATGAATTAAAGATTTTGATTCATGATATCCAATCCGTTTTGCAGTGGATGGTCGTTTTCCCCTTCTCATCTGCTGAATCGAAATACCGTTACTTTTGAGAGATTCTTTTAATAAAGTCCCCACATAATAAGATGGATTGTGAATATTCCGATAAATGGTATCTGCCGATGTGGTGTCCATGATATTTCCAACAATTGTGAATTGGTTAACTTGATTTCTCCAGTCACGATCAATTTTCAATTTTTGAAATCCAGTGATATCATTTACGGTTAAAGATGTATTAGAAATTTGATAGTAGTCTGAACTTGGATTTGTTTTTATAATAGCAGGCGCACCCTTTTCCCCCGGATTGATGATAAAATCCACACAATTGTCATTTACAGATAGGGCGCTGATTTCTGCTGAATACCACCATGCACCTTCATCCCACATCCAGCCTTCGCCATAAAGAGTGGAATCTAATCGTGTATCATCAATCACTAGTTTATGGATACCCTTTATTTGTGAAGATACTGCCTCTGCGAGCGAATCTAATTCTTCTAAGGTAAGATCGGGATCACCGCCGCCCACAAGGTAAATTGTATCTTCATCTTTATAAACCTCTGTCCTGAATTTATAATTGGTGTCTAAAAAGGAAATCGCCGCGAGACAGGTATAAATCTTTGTATTACTGGCAGGATTAAATAATGAATTGGCATTGAGCTCATAGAGTGTTTTATTTGTTTTTAAGGAAACAATTTTGATCCCCATATTGGTGAATAATCCAGATGAATCGATAATATCTTGAATATTTGATTTTATAGATTGTTTACCCTGCTCTTTATAAATAGAAGGCGTGTGGGTACATCCAAAAATGAACACCAGAAAAATCGGTAATAGTCTTTTAGTCATAAAGCCGGTATTTTGTTGAAGTGTTATTAAAATGAATTGAATTCATTTCAACTTTACTATCATTTAATAATTGATCGGATAGCCCGGATTTCCCCCAGAGTTTGTCCATCCAATCATTATTAAATTTAAGTTTCTCAGGATATAGATTTTTCACTGTTTTTAATGCGGCAATGCCGATATCCACGCTATTATATGTGTTTCGATCAGTCAAAATCAATTCTACCCCTTCACATTTTTCATCTTTAAACCGTGGGTTATTAGACATTCCTTTAATCGAAATAGGTGTATAACTTACTGGCTTAAAAGTGACCCCGGATAGATTTAAATTGTTCAGGGCGATTGACAATTTTTGTTTATCAATCCACGGCGCACCAAACTGTTTAAATGGTTTATAGGTTCCACGTCCTTCATTCAAATTGGTTGCTTCCAATAGACACATGCCCGGATAAATGATGGCGGTTTCTAAATCTGGTATATTGGGAGACGGTTTTATCCAGGGTAAATTTGTTTCATCAAACCATAAAGTATTCTTTAAGTTTTCTACAGGGATGACAAGCAAATCTGGTACCAAATCAATCCATTTTTCTCCGACGATCATTTTAGCCAATTCACCCACGGTTAATCCATAACGAATGGGGATAGGGTAATAACCCACAAATGATTGATTGTTCAAGTTTAAGATAGGACCTTCTATCTGATTCCCGGTTATTGGATTGGGTCGGTCTAATACAATTATCTGAATCCCTGCTTCTGCCGCCCCTGCCATCACCAAACCCATCGTTGATATATAGGTATAGAACCGCGCGCCAATATCTTGGATATCATAAATAATAATGTCCAGATCTGCTAATTGCTCTTTTGTTGGTTTCCGATTCTTACCGTATAGACTAACTACTTTTGGAAGTGATTTCATTTGGCCATTATATTGTACTTTTTCTCCTGCCGCCGCTTCGCCGAAAAGGCCATGTTCTGGGGAGAAAATGATTTTCAAGGTCACATCATCTAAAGCCATAAATCGTTCGTAATTCGGAGTGCCGTTTCCATCGACGCCGGTTTGATTGGTAACCAATCCGATAGATTTATTTTGAATCAGTTCCAATCGATCATCTAATAATACGTCCAGTCCGACTTTGACATTGGATGAATTGGATGAAGTTTGATTTCTTTTCTTTTCCAATTGAATTTGATGGATGGATGTGGGGACGGTGGTACATCCAACAAAGATAAGTATAAAAAAGAGGGGCAGTTTTTTCATTATTTCAATAATGTAAATTTCTTTGTTACAAGTTGATCTCCCTGGGAAAGTTTAGCAATATAAATACCGGATGGAGCCTCTAAGCCATTGGAGAACAATCCATTCCAATTAAACTTTTGTATTTTGGCCGCTAATGGCTGGACAGATAATTTGACAATTTCTCTACCCATGATATTTGTAATTGTTAAAAAAGCTGCAGTCGAATGATCAAACACCTGAAATTCGATAGATATAGATTTGTTAAATGGATTTGGATATAGAGACGATATATTGAGTTTTTTAGGAATTGTATTGATTTCATTCCTAACTGCAGCAATGGGTCCATCTAAAAATTCCAAAACTCTTGCCATTACCTCTTCTCTTTTTTCATCAGGATAAATGGTTTCAAACCCCACACTTAAATAAACCAATCCACCTGAAATTGGGCTACCATCAAATCCTCCTAAAAAGGCAACACCTGCACCACCGCTTGATTCATAATCTACATTATCAAATTTTAAAATGGTCGCAGCATTACTAACAGGTTTTATACCATCCGGCCAATCAACATCATAAGTCCCATTAGATCCATTATCGAATGAAAAGGAAATATCTTCCATGAAAGTGCCCGAGACCCCGGTTGCGTCATAGGTGCCTTGCTTGCCGGCGGCGGCATCAGTTAAATATTCCGCCTTTAAAAATTTCTCATAAAAAAGTTGATCAGGAACATTTCCTTTTTCTGAAAGGTCATAACCAATTTCTGAGCCAGACACAAATAACCGTCCGCCACTTTTAAGAAATACTTTTAAAATTGACTGTTCTTTTTCTGAAAAAGTAGATGTGGCGGTACCCTCTTCACCCAAAATCCAATCCACAATGGAATAATCGGTTAAAATAATCTTGCCTGAAATAACAGCTTCATTATTAGCAGAATCAAAAAGATAGCTGCTTTGATGAATTGCATCGCCATGTTGACGGATAAAATCAAAGGTATTATTTGTTCCCGTTACCCGATCAAATCCGTTCACAATTAACACTTTGGGCATACTGGATGAGGAGACCACCCCCAACACTTCAGTATAATTACTATTCCCATAATCATTTATTGCCCGTACTTTAATGTAATACGGCTCGTTTGCAATTAGGTTTTGTAATAAAATGGGCCCAGAGGTGAAGACTCCCAAATCTTCCGTTTGGGTTGAATTGAGAAAAACCCGTTGTACTTGAAATGATGTGGCTGATGGAGAACCGGTAAAATCAATGGCTACAATCCCCATCCCCATATTCGTAACTGATATGTTAATAGGAGTAGAAGGGGCGGTTTTTTCTGCTAACTTTGTTTTTAATGCATTCCAAAGTTGATCATACCCACTATCATAACCGAGAGCCCACATGCCCACACCACCTAAGTTTTTTGAAATGGCAAAATCATATTTGTTTGATAATGAAAGGCTGTCATCATACCAGGTTTGGTACCACCCATTATTTTGGTATCTATACCAGGGGGTTTCAGAATCACTATCCCATATTTTCCCATAGGACAGCGCTTTTGATTCTGCATCATTATAAAGAACGGCACTGCCATTGTCCGTCGTATTTGCACCTTTGTCACTAGAACTTGCGGGCCACTGGATGCCGTAATAAGGGCATCCCAAAATTATTTTATCTGCATTATTACCTGTGGCAGAAAGATATGTATTCACCGTGTTAGTTATATTATATGAACCGCCTTTTAAGGGTGCCACCGCACCCGTGGTTGAACTGCCTTTCCAATGGTAGTCATATCCCATAATAAATAAACCATCACTGGCGTTTGCCAAAGCATTAAAATCCCAGGCACTGCTCCAGTCTACAGCCGGGGTGGCCAATGTGACTTGTGCATGTGAAATTTCATTTCGTAGCGCTGTCCTTAAATCTTTAACAAAGGTAACGAGATTGGATTTTTGAGAAGCAGGGAAAACTTCAAAATCGATATTAACACCGTCTCCATTTGCGCTTTTAACCTGATTCACAAGGCTATTGATTAAAGTGGTTCTATTGTTCTCATTACTGAGTAATGTTTCTAAATCTGTTTTATTAAATAGCGTAACCGTAAGAACCACTTCCACACCATTTTCGTGTGCTTTATTAATCAAGTCAGTGGCTGGCCATCCATGGAGGTTTGTCAGTTCACCTGATCCATTGGCCTCTGCAGAAAAATAGGCGATGGTCGAAAGGAGGTCATAGTTATAATTCTGCCATTTGGTTCCCTGCCAATAAGGATGATATCCAAATACGGTTTTTGTTAGTGTTTTACTTCGGGACTGAAGAGGACCTGCCGGTCCAGTTGATGGTTTAAAGGCCGGTTCAAGATAATAAGTATTGTTGTACTCAAGTTCAATTTGGTGAATACTTTTGGGAATATCTTGAGTTATTCCAATTGAATAGAAGAAAATATAAATGGGTAAGCGATTAAACATTACACCCGGAAAAAATATCTTCAATTGTTTCGCGTTTTCGGATCAAACGGTGGGCATTCCCATCCAGTAAAACTTCTGCCGCACGAGGACGCGTGTTAAAATTATGAGACATGGCATATCCATAGGCACCTGCATCCATGATAGCGATGAGATCATCTTCTTTCACTTTCGGAAATTCTCTTGCGATAGCTATACGATCTGTATTTTCACAAATGGGACCTGTAAAATCGTAGGATCCATTGTTCATACCATGTTCACCTACTTTGAACATTCGATGATAGGCGCCATATAGAGCGGGCCGCATTAACGTTTCCATGCCTGCATCTATGCCAACAAAATTTTTATAACTTTCCTTGAGCCCTGTCACCTGCGATAGGATAAACCCTGCATCTCCAATGAATGATTTTCCCGGTTCAACCCAAAGGGCAGGGGCCGATGGTTTATCTGGATAATTGTGATACATTAGATTTGATAGTTTGGAAAAAAGACGATCATAATCAAGAGGCGTATCTTCATCTTTATAAGGGATTCCTAATCCGCCGCCGATACTGATAAAATCAAAAGAAATTCCCAATTTAGATTCAATCTTTTTTGTATGGTAAAAAATGGCGGTGAGTAATTCCACCCAGTAATCTTCATCCAGATTCCCCGAACCGGCCATACATTGGAGTCCGAATTGTTTAATGCCTGCATCCTGTGCTTTTTGATAGGCTTTGATTATTTTTTCTGCCGGAATGCCAAATTTTGCATTTTCTCCTGCAGTGGTGATTTGTGAAAAGGTCCCTTTACCGAATCCAGGGTTAAGTCTAAAGGAGATGCGTTTCGGCATTCCGACACTTAATAGACGATCGAATGAAGTTTCGTCATCTAAATTAAGATATATCCCTTTGTCGAGTGCGATGGCTATATCATTATTGGATTCATAATTACCCGTGTAAATACAGTGCTGTGGATCGATATCAGATAATTCAGCTGCATATATTTCTCCCGGACTGGAACAATCACCGCCCAACGCAGGATGAACTGATTTCATCAATCTCAAAAGGTGTGGATTGCTATTCGCTTTGACGGCATAACAAATATGAGATTTATTGAAATAAGTGGCGAGGGTATTTTTTAATCGATTTACGTTATGCTCAATTTGGCCTTTTACATAGATATAAGTAGGTGTTCCATATGATTGGCGGATTCCCGACATTAATTTGGCATTTTTAATTAATTCTCGTAATGGATGTGTGTTCATTATAATTTTATAGGTTTAAAAGAGGATGAAACTTATTGAATTTTGGTTTGATGTCATAAGTGAAAGTAGAAGGGTAATGCTATAAGTTTTGGTTAATTTCCGGTGTGGAAAAATCAACGATGCGGTATATATCAATTATTCTAATCTCAGCATCATTTTTGGCAGGCCAATCCGGTTCGACCGTTTATTTTAAGGATGGGCTTACGGAAACAGTACCAAATAGTACGAACCAATGGCTTTTGATCGGCGGCATGATCGGTACGGGAATTGCATATAAATATGATGACACCTTCAATGACTATGTACAAAATAATGGACTCATGCCTCATCAAATGGCAGTTTTTGGTGATCATTGGGGAATCGGTGGTCAATTATTACTTTGGGGAGTATTGGCAAAATCCGAGAATAAAAATGAAAAATTAAGATATGCAAGCACTGCATTTGTAGCAAATGGGTTATTGACATACGGATTAAAATTCGGCATAGGTCGGAATAGACCAAATGGGAAAAATAAAAGATCGTTTCCATCGGGACATACATCCAATAGTTTTTTAACCGCAACCATTGCCCAGGAAATCTATGGGTCAAAAATCGGGATCCCTGCCTATATATTGGCAGGCGTTACAGGCTTGAGCCGGATTCATGACAATGAACATTATTTAAGTGATGTTATTTTTGGGGCTGTCTTGGGAATGGCTGTTGGACGAGGGTTTGGACAGATTTACAAACAATCTTCTTCTCCAATTGTTGGGGTTATTCCTCAAGGCCAACAATTAAAAGTGTATTTAATATGGCCTCTATAGTGATGAAAAAAATATCAGGGAATACTATCATTATCACGATTATAACTGTATTTGGTTTGGTGGTGGTTCTAATTGTATATAATATGATAG
>Ga0257108_1000192_pt1 | contig 17791 bp, 14 predicted proteins | sample LP_taG_FD_190181 | JGI IMG/M metagenome (GOLD analysis project Ga0257108, IMG submission 190181) | Marine microbial communities from Northeast Subartic Pacific Ocean, Canada - LP_J_2011_P26_1000m | ecosystem: Environmental > Aquatic > Marine > Oceanic | place: Canada: Northeast Subartic Pacific...
AACACCACGACCAGAGCTGCTATGCCCACGAGCAGTAGTACCGCTGAAAGGATTGGATTGAGAACCGTGGCCGAGTCGGAGGGCAGCCAAACCGGCATGATATCGAATATCGATTCACCGCGGACCAACTTGCCACCAATCGACGATGCCATGGTGGTCATCAACATCGCCATGGCCGCTGTGGCGCCCTGAAGCACGCTAAGCGAGCGATGCTGCCAGACCCCAGGACCTAGGCGTACCCTACCTATGACGAACGAGGCCCAGAACCCAAAGGCCAGACCGGTGTACACGAATTTGTTGTAGAGTAGGGCGTTATTGACGACGTTGTCGGCTGCGAAGGAACCGCTCAGTGCTGCGATGGGCATGAACACAAGACCTAGCAAGGCTCCGGCGATGGAGGCCTTGTCCATCGTAACCATAACTCGCTCAGATGACAGTCTTCCACCGGCAATATTCGGGAAGATTGCGGCTATTGCGCATCCCACCGCGCAAAGTGTGGCCAACACCATCGATCCCACGACCACCTCTGCCATCGCGGCGTGGAACGTCGCTGCGCCGAACATTACTCACCACCTTCCGGCGGATTGTTTGGGTCTGCCACCCACTCCTCTTCAACTGGGTCCCACAACCATCCAGGATTCTCCTCGGACGGGACCAGTCTCGACCAGTAGTCGTCCGCAAGCTCTAGTCCCGGAGGCTCAGGCGGCGTCTCGGCTGCTTCGACCTCTTCGGTGTGATCTAGTTCGGGGCGCCCCTCCCAAGGGGAGAGTCTAGCCTGCAGCGAGAGCAGGAATGCCATGACGAGTAGTCCGAAAGCGAGGGCTTGCATTCTCGCACCCCATATCTCACCATCGAAAGCGGCCGGCTCGGTGGCCACGGTCAACCACGGCTGAACTATCGAGAAGTCCCCGTTGGACGTGGTGACCTGATACTGAATCCGAGTGTCACCAATGGTTGCCGGGAGCATCGCATGCCACTCGTCGTCCTCGCCTGTGACCTCAGCGTCGTGTGGCACCCATTCTCCTTCTAGCATCCACTGAACCGACACTGATGTTGTGTTCCGCGTCCTAACCACAGTCGGCGAGTCGTCGCCGGTCACTCTGGTTTCGGGGGTCCAGTCGAAAGCGAAGCCGGGCAGGTTCTCTGGCACGGGCTGGACATCCACCACGTATCCGCGAGTGAGTGCCGAATAGGCCCAATTATTGCTGTTAGGGTTGGAGCCATGGTGAATCTCTGTTAAGAGGGTCTGGATGCCGGGCTGTTCGGGGGCCAGCATCACCCAAGTCAACGTCACAGAACCGCTGGGTGGAACAACGACCTCGACATAGTTGTGAGTGCCTCCGTTGGGGTCCTGCAAGATATCCCAACCGCGGTCCTCGGGATGATCGTCGTTGCCGCTGGCCGAACTCAGCAGGAACACTCCAAGCAGGCGGTTGCCTGACAAGCTCATCTCACTGGCCGTTACATGTACCGCCGTTGCAGTGCCCGAAAATGTGAGAGGGTCGACTGATATTGTCACGACTCCGTCGGACGGACTGCTGAGTGCCGGATCGCCGTGGCACGAGCCTCCACAGGTGTAGTCGCGGTTGGCATCGCCCTCACCGCCGGGGTTTGCCACGCTGGCACTGGTGGCGAACAGCAGTGCGATGACGATTAACACAGCGGCCCGGGAACGCATTACGTCGACCTCCTGCGGCTCTCTGCCAGTGTGATTCCAATAGCCGCTGCGCCCAGAATCAACAGCAGCGCGGCAATCGGCAGAGCGAGAAATTTGGGTGATCCGGTAGGATCTGTATCGACTGATTCAGCGGCGGTCGTGGCATCGACGCTGACCATGTTCGCGCCTGAAACCCAAACAACCTCATGTCCGTCGACCACCGTCGTCACAGCATAGTAGAGTACTGTTGCAGCGGGAACTGTTCCGCTCCAAGAGGTGTCGCTGGTAACTCCAATGGGAATCATATCGAGCGGTACAGGGTCCCCCCATGCTGGCACGGCGTCGAGCGCTGTCAGCCCGACCACGGTTGTTATTGGGCTAGTAGAACTGTAGACTCGGTACTCCGAAGAAGCTCCGTTCCACGCGAGTATGACGGTCGAGCCATCAAGAGAACCTGAGAGTTCTGAAACCGAGTTGACCGAGCCCAGAACCACCTCGTTCTCCAGTGTGTCGGAAGCGCCCATATCATCTATCACAGTCAGTGCGACCGTGTGTACTCCTCCGGGCAGAAGCACGTCTATTACCGGCCCGGACAGACTGACTCCGTTGACAACCCAGAACCAAGTCACCACCTCTCCGTCTGAATCACTAGAGGCAGTTCCGTTGAAGCTCATCATCGCGCCCGGCACGAGCGGGTCGGGAGATGATGACCACCAGGCAGAGGGAGGGAGGTTGGCGATTGTTATCTCCTTGGAGGAGGACGTGGAAAGACCCCATGGGTCGTTTGCAATCACGGTGACGTTCCAGATCTGACCTGGCTCAAGCCTCGACGAGGGGACTGCTGATTGACCATCTAGGTCGGGCACATGGAAGCCGTTCCTTGTCCACTGATAATCGAACAGTACTATTTCCTCGTCGGGATCCTCAGAAGTGGCCTGAGTGATTAGGTCGTGAACGGAGTCAGGCACACCGAGTTCGGACGATCCGAAATCTCCTCCCAACATTATCTCGGGCGCGCCGGGAGGGGCGTTCTGTATAGTGCGGGAATTCGTCTTCATCGATGACCCAAGGCCCTCTCCATCACCAGGGATAACCTGTACCGACCAGTGCTGGTCCCGAATGGTCTCAGAGGCAGGGACCGTTACCATGTTATCGTAGTCATTGACCCACTCGCCGTTGACCCACCAGCGGATTTCGCTGTTCGACTCTGCGTCACCGTCGATATCACTCTGCTCCCAAGATACTGTCAGATTCATCGTGGTGATCAGATCTCCCTCGGGGAGCATCGAAATTGAGGTCACCACAGGCGGCGTATTCTGTATAACCACCGTGCTAGTAGTCACCCATTCGGACCATATCAGTCCGTCGGAGACCCTGACCTCAGCGAGCCAAGACTCGCCTTTCGAAGTGGCTTCGGGCGGAACCCAGTTCAAGTCGTTGTAAGCAGAAATCTGGGTCCCGTCCCTGAGCCATCTAATCTCAGTCGCTTCCTTGGGGTCTCCATCGGGGTCGCTGTACCCCACGACGACCTGCAGGGCATCGGTGGTCACGGCGTTGCTCGAGGGTGTGATGTATGCTGTAACCGAAGGTTGCAGATTCGAAGAGCCGATGACTAACACAGGTGTCCAGACGGTGTCACCGTAATCGGTCCCGTCATGCGGCTTCACCGAGGCCTGCCACTCGTCCCCTGACCTCGTCCACAGGCTCGATACGGAGGTCGAGCCATCCAGTTCCAGCATCAGCCCACCATCGAGGTACCACTGGATGACAGTGTTCTGTTGGGTGTTGCCATCGAGGTCGAAGTACTCGTAGTCGATACTGAGGTCGTCATTGTCGAGGGGATCTGTTGGAGATAGTTCGAGATCTCTCGCAACCGGCAATGTGTTGCCAATGGTCACTGGGTCGAGCATTACAGGCTCGCCGTCTTGGTTTACGTCAGAGGGAGTCAGCTCGACCTGCCATTGCTGCCCCCTTCCTATCCAACTGTTTGGCACATCCGTCAGATCGTCTATCGATGAGACTCTGAGTCCGTCCCGCCACCACTTGATCAGCGTGCCTTGCTCGGAGTCTCCGTCGGCGTCGTGGTAGTCGTAAGAGACTCCGAGTCCAGTGCCCTTGGTTGGGCTGGTCGGGACGTAGGTGACGTTGGAGGCCACCGGTGGAGTTTCGCCGCCACCGGCCTCGCCCAGAGTCCACGCCCCATGGCCCCATGTGTCACCCGAGTTCTGGCCGTTGCCGTTGGCGTAAAGCACGGCGACGGTGAAATCAACGTCGCCGGTGCCTGCAGCTGGGGCAATCCAGTCTGCGGTCCACGAGCGGGCGGCATCGCTGCTGTGGGTCAGCTCGCCGTTTGAGAGTTGCACGTATGCACCCAAGTTCGTCCAACTCCCCGAGCTCACGTCGAAGTTGAATCCTCCGTCGCCGGAGACATGGGGGCCGCCGTCCCATTGTAGGGAGTAGGTCGCACCTGGGGTGTAGCCACCCGCGCCGAAGGGGAGTCCGTTTATGGACGCAGAAAGACTCCCGGAATTCGAATGACAGGTGCAGCCGCTGACCGATCTGCCTGTCATCCCGGTGGACTGGGAATAAGCGGATTGCGAAAGCGACACTAGGAACAATAGCACCAACAACACAGCGAGACGTCGGCTGCGCTCCATACCCTGCACAGGTTGGCCCGGCTGAATAAGTTCGCGGCGATCGGAATTTTGCTTTCCGCTGCATTGATGGATGAAAGGCAGGTGGCCGGAGCATGCGCACCGTGGAGAGCATAGCGATAATCGGGGCGGGAAACATGGGCTCCGGAATCGCCCAGAAGAGCGCTCAGGAGCACTTCGAGGTCCAGATGGTCGACCGCGAGCAGCAGTGGGTCGACAGAGGCCAACAGATAATCTCAGACTTCCTCGATGAGGCAGTGGATAGGAGAATCTTCTCGCCAGCCCAAATCGAGGGTATCAGGAGTCGTATCACAGGAGTTACCGGGACTGAAAATGTCGCGTCGGACACCGACTTAGTCATTGAAGCGGTATTCGAGGACTTCGACATCAAGACCGAAGTATTTGGCATCCTAGACGAGGTCTGCGACAAGCACACCATCCTAGCCAGTAACACCTCGTCGCTCTCCGTCAACGACCTAGCCGGAGCTGTCGGCAGGCCGGATCGTTTCGTCGGATTGCACTTCTTCTACCACCCGGCCAAGAACAGGCTGATTGAGGTCATCCCCGCTAAGACCACTTCGTCAGAAACTCTGGCCGCAGTGGAGCAGTACTGCAAGACCATGGGCAAAGTCGTCATCGTCTGCAAGGACAAACCAGGCTTCGTCGTCAACCGCTTCTTCGTGCCTTGGCTGAACGAGGCCTGCAGATTGCTGGAGGAGGGCGTTGGCTCGACTGCCCAGATTGATGCAGTGGCACGCGACGCATTTCGAATCGGCCTAGGGCCGTTCGCGCTGATGAACCTGACAGGATCTCCGATTGCACTGCACTCCACCGACTACCTAGCTGCGCAGCTAGACACGCCGCGCTACTTGGCCACTCAGAGCCTGCGCGACCTCGTTGTAGAAGGTAGGACATGGGAGATTGGAGAAGATGAGGGGTGCAGCGACGAGTCTGCAGTGGTTATCCGCGAGCGTTTACTCGGACAGGTCTTCGCCGTATCATCCCAGATAGTGGACGAAGGTATCTGCTCGATGGAGGACGTTGACCGAGGCGCCAAGGTCGGTCTGCGCTGGGCACGTGGACCATTCGAGCTCGCCAACCACATAGGCGTGGGCGAGGCTGTGCGTATGGCATCTGCATACGCTGCAGATGCGGAGTTGAATCTGCCTGACTGGTTCACTGACAGGAAGGAGTCGTTCGAGTTCTCATACATCGATGTCGGAGTCGAAGACGACATCGCCACGGTGCGCATAAACAGGCCAGAGGCGATGAATGCGCTGAATGTCATCTTGGTATCACAACTGGGGGAAGCATTGGATGGGCTGAACGCCCGTGATGATGTCACAACGATTGTATTGGAAGGAGCAGGCAAGGCCTTCGTCGCCGGTGCGGACGTGAAGTTCTTCGTTGACAAGATTCGTGCCGACGCGATTCAGGACATCTACGACTTCACCGCGCATGGTCACGCGGTTCTGGACAAGCTGGAGAACAGTCAGAAGACTACGATTGCACTGACTACCGGACTGGCGCTTGGCGGCGGGCTTGAGTTGGCTCTAGCATGCGACTACAGGGTCGGCACCCGCCGCACTCAATTCAGGTTCCCCGAAACCGGTATCGGGATTTACCCCGGGCTCGGGGGCACTCAGAGGACCCCGCGTATCTGTGGTCTCGAGTGTGCTCGCTACGCAGTGCTCGCGGGCAATTTCCTCGATGCGTCAACCGCTGAGGCATTCGGTTTGCTGACCCATCTGGTCGAGCCCTCGCAAGTCGAAGCCACCGTGGCTTCGATAGCATCTGCAGGCAAGCCCGAGGACAAGTACCCCGGTCATCCACCTTCTTTTGAGAATCCCACGGTCGCCTTTGCGACTTCGTTCTACTCGGACAGAAACATGTCTTCGCTGATGGCTGGAGAGGCCCCGGTTGGCTTCGACGTCGCGGATAAGGTAGTCTCTAGGCAGCTCAAGTCACTATCCCGGGCAGCACCAATCGCACTATCGATGGCTAACGATTTGCTCGATGGGGCCGTCGCGACCGGGGCCGACCTCGATGTTGGACTCGCCCTCGAGTTAGCCTCATTGGAAGCCATCTTCGGCACTGCGGACGCATTGGAAGGTCTCTCGGCTCTCATCGAGGGTCGACGTCCAGGCTACATCAACGCTTGATCCTCAAGATCAGCGCGAAAGGACAACCCCATCAAACCGAGTGCCAGCACCAGCAGCCATTCGATTAAAGCGGCGATGGTCATTGACCAGGGCCGGTCCTCCCAATGTAGATCGGCCTCGGAGACCGGCATCTCAGCGAACGAGAGAGAGAGGATTAACAGCGAGATGCACAGCACACCTGAGGCGACGAGAAGGAAGATGCGCCAACGTGAGGGATGACCCCGCAGTGTGGCGAACATCGCCCATGTGCTGAATCCGCCGAAGACGAGGACCGCCCCGATGTAATGCGGCCATGGATGGTTCAACCAATCATAGAATCCGACCACAACCATGCTCAGCGAAGCGAGTACGAACAGCACATCACCGCCGACGTATGGCACCAGTCGATGCAAGTGTGGTAGCAGACTGAGATACAGTAAGGCATTGACCAACATGCCGATTTGGAACACCGACGCGCCCGGCTCGACCAAGGCCAAGTCGGAAATGTAGGGAAGCCACAACGGAATCCGACCCATGCCTACGGTCAGTACCCAGCATAAAACGGGCATAAGAATCGTCAGCAGCGAAGCAGCTGTTAACCGGTGCACTGCGGAGAACACGCGCTCCCCTCAGAATCGGCGCGACGACTGTATCCAGGCCGGTGCTCGGTAGTTCGCAATCTCAGCGTAGAGCACTGCCCTCAGACTAATCCTCGGCACCTCAATCATTGCATCGCAATCGCCTATCGTCTCATCCAACCAGTTCTCCAATAATTTGTCCATGTGGTTTCCTCCTGCTACTTGGTGCAGTTTACGCACTAATCATCCAATTCCTGTATATCAACCAAGAAGTATTCACGATTACACTGAGGTGCATTTTATACACTAGATGGTTTCTGCACAACCTGTTACCAATGTCACGTGGTCCTTTACGAATCTCCTCCCCAGACCTCAAGATGATTCGTAAGGCGATCATCGAAGTGGAGGAAAGTGGCGCGATGATTCGCAGGTCGTTCGGGAAATACAACGATGATGATTTCAATATTGGTTGGGAGGTTGATGCTGCCGTAGATGCGTTCTCGATCTTCAGTTCGAAGTGGACCATTGAGATCCTAGCGACTCTGTACATCGCTGGCGACCGTCGTTTCAACGAGATGAGGAAACTTCTGCACGGTATCAGCAGCAGGACCCTCTCAGACAAGTTGACCACCTGCGTTCAGAACGGACTTGTGGACAGAGTGGTCGATGACGGACCGCCAATCCGAGTCATCTACCGCCTCACCGAACATGGTCGAGAGGCTGGAAGGCTGCTAAGTCCACTGGTGGCTTACATGAAACTGTATCAGGGTAAGGTCGTCGGACCCAAGTGAGTGGGCATACCGAGCATGCCCTGCACAACCAACCGTATGCTTCAAAGGTCGTACGACGACGAAAGGTATCATGGCACTGATTGAGCAGTGGCGCAGTACGCGTCCTTGGTTCGTTGACGGGCTTGCTGCCATAGCCGGAGGGGCACTGGGCCTTGCCGGCCTTCTGCCGTTAATCGCGCCTGTTGCTCAGGGTACTCTGGCAGCGCCCAGAGACCACTCTTGGGAGCATCCACTTAGAAAGCGCATTCTCAACACCCTTGAGCGTTCCCCGGGTATTCATTTTCGTGAGTTGCAGCGTCAGCTGGACGCTGCCAACGGCACCCTTCGCCACCACCTCGACGTGCTGAAGAACGAGTCTTCGGTGACCACTATGCCAGTAAATGGGAGGACCTGTTACTACATCGGAGCGCCCTCACAGGTAGAGATTCTCGCCGGGACTGGTGTGACCGATCAGAGCCGTGCGGCTGAGATGCTTCCAGTCGGGCTGTCAACCGTACAGCGCAAAGTAGTCGCCAGGTTGTCTAAGACTCCCGAACCGGTCTCTCAGGCTCAACTAGCGCGCGATCTCGGTAGGTCTCGTGCCTCGGTGCACTCAGCGATAGGGGTACTGCGCCAGCGTGGCATACTGTGCCCAGCCAAACTAGCCCTAGCGCCGCACATGTCCGGGCTGCAGACCTCTGAAGTCGACTACCCGTGGTTGGACGTTCGCGTCGAATACGCTTGAGTCTGCACCGGAGACTGGCCAAGCCTCTTGAGCCTAGGAATGCGCGCGGAGCGCGCATGTTCAGAGTCAGGCTGTCCGAATCGCCTATGCCGACGGGTAGCAAGGACCCGGATGTCCTGCTGGCCTGGCTGCTCGATTCGATGGGGATGGTCAGGCGCAAGACAGAGGGGGATAGCGTCGAGGACGAGCAGGGTGCACTGCACAGACTGTTGCGTGAAACAGTGTTGATTGATCCTCTCAGAGGTTGGGACGCCAGAGCATTTGGAGACTCCAGCGGCCTGTCTCAAACCGGCGTCCATCACCAACTCGTCAAACTAAGGGAGTCCGGACTGCTGGCCGCCGACACTGAGGGACGCTGGCACATACACGTTCTCAGAGGGGGCTCAGTTAGTGCAGCTATCGAGCTGGTCTCGGTCCAGGCCCGAGCGATTCTGGACCTGCGCCTATCCAAGCTAGCCGAAGTCATCTCCGAGTCTGACGACAGGATGGTCGCCTCTAGTGAGGATGAGAAGGCCTTCCGCATCGAAGTGGCCGAGCCGGGTGTCATCGCGGAAGGTGAGGACTGGTTCGATGCGCTGGTACGTGACCTCGGACTGAGCGGCGAGCGAGCCAAGTCAGGTGACAGGTTGTCGCGCAACCTACTCGAGGAGCTGTTGTCAAGCAATAGGGCCGTCACACTGCTCGCTCTGGCCGACAAGTGCGACGACTCTCGAGCCCGTGTCCAGAGATCGATTGAGCGCATGCGGGCTGCGGGCATCGTCGAGCGTGTGCCAATGCTGGATCGAATAGCCCAAGACGTGTACGGTGGCCTGATGCGACAGTACGATGCGCGAGGCGAAGAGTGGTTGATGACAAGGGGAGGGATAGGAAGACTGGACGATTCCGTCTCGAAATCTCTAATCTCTGGTGTCAGGAAGAAGTCACTGAACATCGAGAAGGTGCAGAAGATACTGGATCCGGTGCCGGTGGATTCCCAGAAAGTACTGCTCAACACCCTCGGAGGCAGGATGCCTTACGGATTCAGAATCGCCGGCAGGGACGGAGATGCAGTGAAGGAGAAGGTGATGCGTCGGGTCGAGAAGACGCTGCGTCGGATGAAAACTGTTGCTCAGCGGCTCGACGAGGCTCTGGCGTAGTCAGTTGGCGTGCTGTTCCAAAGTCTCTAGAGCGACTATCTGAAGCGTTTCCTCGTGTGTTGCCTCCAACACGATGGGGCATGCCACCCCTGCTTCGGTTGCATCCTGCCACGTCTGGGCGCATACACACCACCTGTCCCCAGCCTTCAGTCCGGGGAAGTTGAACTCTGGTGCAGGAGTGATGAGATCGTTTCCCTGCTGCCGTGCGAACTCGAGAAATTCATCTGTGACTAAGCAGCATACCGTGTGCAGTCCCCTGTCACTGCGATTAGTATTACAGCAGCCGTCTCTGAACCAACCTGTGAGGGGTTCAGTTGAGCAGGGTTGGAGATTCTCTCCGAGTACATTGAATGAGGGAAACACGTTTCCCGCATCGAACAGGCTCTGATTAACTCGCCTATCAGGCAGCCACTGTATGAGGCTCAGCAAGCGCCTCCAGATATTCGGCGACCCTGCTTCCAAGTTCAGTTTGGTCTTGTATGGAGTGGAGGTCAACTCTCATGGCTGAGGCACCTGGTAGCCCCTTGGTGAAAGATACCGCGTGCCGCTTGAGGTTCTTGTTCATCTGCGTAGGATATACCTCATCACTCAGTTCGAGATATCGCTCCCAACACCAGAGTCGGGCCACTGCGGGGTCGTCGGATCCCCATGGAGGATTCTGATCGTGCCAGCCCATATCGCGCTTTATCTCATGGAACACTGTTGGCCTACCTATGGCTCCGCGTCCGATCATCAGGCCGGCTGCACCGGTAGCCTCGAGGCATGCTGTGGCGGTGGTCGCGTCAACCACATCGCCATTGGCGATGACTGGTATGTCAACTGCTTCTACGATATTGCGAATCTGCTGCCAGTCGGCCTCGCCGGAGTACCTCTGGCGCAGTGTGCGGCCGTGCACGCAGATTCGCTCGATGCCCTCAGCCTCCAGCCGCTGCGCAACCTCCAGAGCCGTGTTGGGCCCACCACCGGTGCCAAGCCTCACCTTGACAGTAATCGGTACCTCGGCTACATCGAGACAAGCCCTCACCATTCCTACGACCCTGTCAGGATCCCTAAGCAAGGCGGCCCCAGCGTCGTTGCGGCAGATCTTGGGGGCCGGGCAGCCGAAGTTGATGTCGATGACGTCGGCCCTGTCCTGCAGCAGCTCGACAGTTTCGACCATCTCTGAGGTTATTCCGCCGAAGATCTGTGGGATGAATGGCTTCTCGCGGGGATCGCTCTCGACCTTGAGCCATGAGTTCGTGTTGCGCCTAGTCAAACCCGAAGCGGCAGTGAACTCGGTGACAGTAACATCGGCACCGCACTCGCGCGCGAGTAGCCTGTAGGCAAGATCGGTGACCCCTGCCATGGGGGCGAGGAACAATGGCACGGACTCATTGGACACGAGCGGCGGTTCGGTAACCCCTCTATGAGGCCGTCGAGGCCTCAGAAGGTGGATTCCCAGTCATCGACACTCTGGGAGCGTTCCCAGTCGGCGTCGGATATGGACTTACCAATCTTGAGAATCTCTCGAGCCAGTAGCCAATAGACAAGAGCTAGTGAGCGTCGTCCCTTGTTGTTGGCAGGCAGAACCAGATCGACGTTGCGCAGCATGTTATTGGCATCACAAATGCCGACTACCGGCAGGCCCGAGCTAACAGCCTCCGACAAGGCCTGGGCGTCTGCAGCCGGGTCGGTGACGAGAATCACTTCGGGCTCGATGTAGGTCCGTAGACGTGGATTGGTCAGCGTACCGGGGATAAATCGCCCGACTATGCGCATCGCACCGATGTTGTCGGCGAACTTGCGAGCTGGGCGCTGGCCGTACTGCCTAGCGCTCACAACGAGAATCCTCTCAGGGTCGAAGCGAGATAGGAACTTGGCCACTACTCGGATGCGAGAATCGGTCTCGTGGATGTCTATCAGATGCAGCCCGCTTGAATCCTGACGCAAGGTGTCTAGGAACTTCTTCATGTCCGCGGATTTCTGATTAGTCCCTATGTGCACTGCGTGCGTCTCGTACACATCATGCGGCACGAGAAGGGCTAGACTCTCATCCAAGTTGAATCCTCAGCGTCGCGGCGACCTGCCCTCGACTCATAAGCGCTACGCATCTCACTATAGAGGTCAGAGGCTAGTCCAGTTCAGTCAAGTAGGTGCATTCTCCGCTCTCATGCACCTCGTCAAAGCGCACACACGGGCGGGTGATGGTCAGATAGACGTCGAAATGATCGTGGAACGATAACTGCTCTATCGGTGCAGTGATACCGTAGCCACGGGCCTCAACCTCAAAGGTCCACTTGCCCTCTACGAAGGTGCCATTGCCTATGGAGAATCGCGTCTGCGGGTAGTCGCTACTAGTCTCAATCTCCCAGAACGGGTCTCCGCCGGCCTCCTTGACACCGGGCTCATACAGGCGCACCTCGACATATCGCAACTCGTTGGTCTGGTTGCCAATGACTTCCTCAATCTGAGACGACCACGGGAATTGTGCACGGAAGTTAATGACAAGCATGGTGACGCTCTCGTCGAACTGAATCAGTTCCTCCTTCTCGTACGGGTCAGCCGCTTCCAATCCGGACGAGTAGAAAGTGTGGTCCCATCCAAAGGTCTCCTCCTTCTCGATCGTTAGCGGCAGCTCCCTCCATGTCTCCATGACCTCTCTCTGGGCAGCCAGTCCGAGGCATCCACTGGTCAGTGCAGATGCAAGCAGGATTGCTATGATGGAAACCGCAGTGCTGCTACGCTTCATCATCAATCGGAAACGACAACCTATCTTCAATCCGCTTGTCGTTTGTTGACCCTGCGAGCCTCATATTGGGCCCATGGACGTCTGCCGGTCACTCTTCTTCGGAGACCGCGCGGGGCTCGTGAACTTCCCTGAACACCACTACACCGACCCCAAGGTGGTCCCTCAGAGTACGTACGAGGCTGAACTTGGCAAAGGTCCAGTTCTGGTCATAGGCGATGGCCTCAGGAGTGGTGACGGTTAAGTCGTCACCTTCGAAGTCGACTTCGAAGTCGTCGCGGCCAGTGTTCATGTTGAGCAATGTCTCGACTTTCTCGGTGCGGTCCTCGACTACCTTCGTGATTCGGTAGTCGTAGCGAAGGGTTACGCCAGCCAGCGGGTGGTTGTAGTCTATCCTCGCGCGCCCGGCGCTGAGGAATTGAAGGATACCTGTGCGACCGCCAATTTCGACCTGTGCGCCGATGCCGAGCATCTCAGGGTCTTTCACGCTGCGCAACAGGACGTTCTGGCCGATGGTCTCGACGAGGCTCGCATCACGCTCGCCGTAAGCGTCTGCGGCCTCGATGTCGAGGTTGTAGTCTGTCTCAGCCTCAGCCTCGGACAGATGGGCCTCGAATCCGGGAATCAATCGGCCGTCACCGATCACGGTAACCATGGGGGAGTAAGTTCGGGCCTCATCGTGGACGTCGTGCTCCTTGGCAGCCTCCTCGCGAGTCGTCTCGATGAGCTTCTCTGTCTCCGCATTAAAGAGATCGTAATCGATGTGAACTATCGTTCCGTCGTCCATTGGTAGGCCTCCTAGGCGACCCGCCGACCGGCTCCCCCTTTTTCATACAAACGGTATCACCGAAGGTGATATTTCTCTCGCTTCTAGTGCTCTGTAGAGCGGTCACTGGAGGCAAGGGCCAGAGCCCCTCCAAGCATCACTAGGACCCACCCTGCCCAGACCAGGTGGCTTCCTCTCAGACTGTGTACGGTGACCCTGACGGTCTCGACGTCATCGGTCCCACCAAGAATCATGGAACTCAGCAGGTCGTTGGACTGGAAGATATCCAGAATCACGATAGTGTCGCCTGTCAGGCCGGTCATCCTGTCGACCTCCGAACGCGAGTTGACTGCTCCGCTTGGCGAGTCAAACCGCAGCATCCCTGGCCTCAAAGTGTCAATGAGATTACCGTCTCGCCTTACTTCGACTAACACTCCAATGAAGCCGTCGCCGACGGCAAAGTCGTAGGCCTCGTCTTCTGCGGATATCAATTCAGTACCAACGAACATCAGCTCGTAGCCGTCATGCTCGACCGGCTGGTCCCGCTCCAGAGTGACTAGGTGAGAGGGGTCCGAGCGGTCAACAAGGGTAGTGGTCAGGACGTGTCCTACCAACAGCAGGAGGATGCCCAGGTGTGCTAGGTGCGAGGCCAGCAGCCTCGTACGGGCGGCGTTGCGATTGCCTAGGCCGCCCTCTCTGAGCTTAGGCAGAGTGGTACTCGCGGTGCGCCATGCCTGCTGTGCGGTCGAGGGCAGGGCGAAGACCAACCAAGTCAACAAGAACAGAGCAACTGCGCCTCTGGTAATGCCATTTGTGAATATTAAATCGGGATCTCCGGGGAGTGAGAACTGGTCAGCGGCGCTCGCGAGGGCGATGGAGGCCAGTAGCACTACACTAACCATTGAGGTGCCCGCCTCAGGTGTAATCGAGCGCCCCCAAGCATACAGTGTCAGACCGACGGCGAGAAGCCCGATGAGGGGGGCGCCATAGAACTCGTGGGCCTGAAGGCTGGAGCCGTCTATCTCTATGGTCAGCAGCAGCCATGTCAGGAGCAGGAAGGCCGTGCCACCATACCACGGTACCATCCTAGCGGCACGGGTCCGTGCCGAGACGTCGGAAATAGGTAGCAGTGCTCCCTCGAACTCACCTTCATCCTCAGGAGATAGCAGCCACGGGACGAGGAACGGGACCAACCCGGCGACCGCCTGCTGGATCTCGGAAATCCAGAGCCAACTGGAGAATAGCATCAGAAGGACGCCCATCGCAATCCAGTGCATCGGAGGATGCTTGGAGTCGCCGTGCACGATTAGTAGAAGCAGGACGAGGCCGACTGCGAAGACCGCAGTAGATCCAATCCAGTATGCAGCAGCGCAGAAGAATAGTAACAGGGCTGCGGCGAGCTGCGGTCTAGCTGCCAGCATGGTAGTTCCACCCGAGGCAACTACTGCGAGGTGCTGCTGCTGTCGCAGGTGCGCGTACGCGAAGTAGAATAGAACCAGTATTATCGCCAAGTAGGAGGTTATCTCCATTCCTATCGGACTAAGATCGGCTATGTCGAGAACGCGTAGATAGGGGTCGTCGGCTAGCGTGCCCTCGCCGTCCGCCACGAAGGCATGGACCGAGGCCCAGACGCCATTTGCTCGCGTTACTAGGGTGGCGTGGAAGGCAAGCGCTCCGGCGATCAGTCCGACGGCGGGCGCAGCCGAGACCGCGCTGGAGCCGGGTTTAGCTCGGACATGCACTACGAGAAGTAGTGCGAGCCACGGCAGAATCGAGCCGGTCTCGACAGGATCCCAAGCCCAGTATCCTCCCCAGTCGAGCACCGTGTATGCCCACAGACCACCGAGCCCGATGCCGATGCTCCCGAGCACGAAGCCGGCGCGGGCCCAGTGTAGTTGGGCGGCGTGGACCGATTCGGCCGTATCACGCCTAATTACTCCGGCTAAGGCTACGCTGGCAGTGGCCAGACACAGAGCGTAGTACGAGAATACAATTGGTGGATGTATGACCATCAAATCGGTCTGGAGTAGTGGGTGTAGTTCGCCTTGTCCACCTGTGGCCGCAGCGAACGGGTCGAGCAGCCATGAAAGGACCACTAGCGCGGCTACCCAGCCGTGCATGATTCTAACTTCAAGCGGCGCTGACTCGTCATCTCTGGCCATGAACCAGGTCACTACCGCCAATATGGCAGCCCAAAGGAGAAGGGGTCCTGCCCGGCCACCCCAAACGGATGAGATTCGATATAGCAGAGGTAGTTCGTCACCGCCGTAGCGAGAGACGAGGTCGAGTGAGGAGGCGTCGAGTACGAAAGCTCCGACCAACAATGCGAACGGGGAGATCTGTGCTGCCATCGTGACATTGCGAACGATTGGGTCGCCTGCCTTCTCAGGTCGCGCAATCTGATGCAGGCTGGTCAGCAGCGCGAGTGCGAGTAGCGCCAACCCAAATCCAGGGAGTACGGAATCACCACCCGTAGTACCTAGCTCTACTGTAGCCGAATGCCAGCATTGCAGGTACGATTTTCTTGAAGTATAGCCCGGGGCGGCGGAACAGCAGCCTCAGTCCTACCATCGCCTTCCCACTAACTCCCATATCCCCCATCTCGTCGGGGAAGCAACGAGCCATTGCCGACATTTCATCGTCTGACAGATCGAACAGCGCGTTCTTGCCACGCAGTATCTTGTCGTACGGCGGGAACTCGTCCTTCCACAGCCTCGAATACATGGATAGCCGCTGGGCGCTGAGGTCACCCTCAGCGATAGCCGCGGCGGCTGTGTCAGCGGCGTAAACCGCTGACTTCAGTGCTAGGTGTGAACCGCCTTCGAAGAGCGGTGAGGTAAAGCCGGCGGCGTCACCGATCAGCATCAATCCATCATAGTGGGTGTTATCGAAGGGCCCGGAGATTGGGATGGTCCCTCCAAAAGCAGGGTTGCCCTTCTCCTTCCAGGGCGGAGGAACCTGCTTGAGTTCCTTGAAGTGAGTGATATCGATGAACTCGTCGAGCGCCTTCTTGGTCCGGGGTCTGTCCTCGGTGACCAACCCTACGTTGGCGCGACCATCGCATTTGGGAATCATCCACAGGTAGCCTTTCTCGGCGTACTTTGGCCAGATGTAGAAGTCAAGGTAGCCGTCTGTCGGCACCTCAAGCATCTCGTACTGCATACCAGCCACGACCTTGCCCATCTCATTGAGCGGTTTCTCGTCTGTGGGCCTTACTATCTTCGAACAGACGGCGGCGACCCCCGAGGCATCGATTACGACTTTGGCCCGAATCGGGAACTCGCCTCCCTTGCCGTCGCACAGCCAGCCTGCGAAGCGACCGTTCTCCTCCACCTTCTCCATCGAGGTTAGTTTGTGGTTGAGGTGTATGCTGGCTCCGGCTTCGGTGGCCTCGTCTGCTATCCACCTCTCAAACAGGTGCTTCTCGAGGACGTATCCCTCCTCCGTCAGGCACTTCTCGGTGCCATCTGGGAATATTACCCTGATTCCATGCACTCTGAGACTAATGACGTGTTCTGGCAATTCTAGATTGAGGTTCTCACAAGCGATCTCAGAGATACACTCTCCGCAGTGAACCGGGGTTCCTATTGCCGGGTGATCCTCGATTATCATCGTCGAGAGTCCTTTGCGAGCGCACTGCAGTGCGGCGTTTCCGCCGCCAGGGCCAGCTCCGACAACTAGGACATCACAGGTGCTCACGGCATCGCCCATGGTACCATCGGAAGGTCCGATATCAAAGAAACCGTCGGTCGCGCCATCTACGATGGCGGGCGAACCTTCTCATTCTGTGAACGCTCCGCCGACTCATGGTCTGGAGGAAACTCTCCCGATACGTCAGGTCCCTAGAGGAGTCTGGCGATATGCTGCGTATCCCCGATCCGGTGGATGTAGAACTGGAGGCGGGCTGCTTCGCTGACCGACTCGTGAAGCGAGGAGGTCCTGCAATAAAATTCGAGCAGCCTCGCTTGCCAGACGGCAGCATCAGCAAGTTTCCACTGCTGATGAACCTGTATGGAACGAGGGAACGGACCTGCAGGGCGCTCGGTGTTGAGGAACCGAAGCAGGTCGGTGAAGGCATGGTCGCCCTGATGAAACCCGACATCGGCGGCATACTCAAGGCGCCATGGACAGGGATAGGCCTTGCTAGGCAAGGCATGGCGATGGCGCCACGCAAAGTCTCGAGAGGGGCCTGTCAGCAGGTAGTCATGGAGGAACCCGACGTCACTAGGCTACCTATACCGAGAACTTGGCCGGAAGACGCTGGACCTTTCATGACGCTTCCGCTGGTCGTCACCGCTGATCCTGAGACTGGCGTGCACAACATGGGCATGTATCGCAGCCAGGTGTTCGGCCCCACCGAAGTGGGTCTGCACTGGCAGACCCACAAGCACGGCGCCGACCACGCTGACGCGTCCACGAACAGAATGCCAGTGGCGATATGTCTGGGCGGTCCGCCCGAGTTGACCTTTAGCGCCATCTCCCCGTTGCCGGACAACTTAACCGAGTATGAATTCGCAGGACTACTCGCCAGAAAGAGACTTTCGATAGTCAAGTGCGAGACCAGCGATCTCTGGGTGCCGGCCGAGTGTGATGTGGTCATCGAGGGTTACACTGTACCC
>Ga0257108_1000195_pt1 | contig 17755 bp, 9 predicted proteins | sample LP_taG_FD_190181 | JGI IMG/M metagenome (GOLD analysis project Ga0257108, IMG submission 190181) | Marine microbial communities from Northeast Subartic Pacific Ocean, Canada - LP_J_2011_P26_1000m | ecosystem: Environmental > Aquatic > Marine > Oceanic | place: Canada: Northeast Subartic Pacific...
CGAGTCGTCGCCGACGACTGACGCCACCAGTCGGGTGATGTCGAACGGACCCTCCAGGACCCCGACGGTCGCGTGGACGAGGAACTCGACGTTTCCCTCTGCACCCGTGATCGGCGACACCATGCCGTCCATGATGGCGGCTCCAGCGTCGCAAACCGACCGGTGCGTCCTCTCGAGTACGCGATGCCAGACCTCCGGGTCCCGGATGACCCCCCGGCCGCGGTCTGCCTCCTCCCGTCCCGCCTCGAACTGGGGCTTGACCAGGAGCACCATCGGCGACCCCTCCCCGACCAGGGCGACCAGGCTCGGCATCACCGTGGCCAAGGAGATGAAGGACAGGTCGGCCACGAGGAGGTCGAATGGGGCACCGACACCGGCGGGCTCCACGTCCCGGATGTCGGTCCGCTCACGGACGGTGACCCGGCCATCGTCACGCAGCCGTTGGTGGAGTTGCCCCCGACCCACGTCGATCGCCACGACGGACCCGGCACCCCGCTGCAGCAGGCAGTCGGTGAAGCCGCCGGTGCTCGAACCGACGTCCACCACCCGGCGACCGGCCACCTCGATCGGGAACCTCGACAGCGCCGCATCGAGCTTCTCGCCGCCGCGCCCCACAAACCTCGGCGGCGGACCGGCGACGACCACGGCCTGTTCGGCGGCCACCCGGCGTGCCGCCTTGTCGGCGGGTGCCCCGTCGACGGTGACGCGTCCGGCGTCGATCAGGTCCTGCGCCCGGGTCCGGCTCTCGGCAAGCCCCCTGCGCAGCATCTCCTGGTCGAGGCGACGACGGACGCTCATCGACTTCTCACCCCAGGTGCGCCTTCACCAACGAGGGCAGGTCGATCGCCACGATGTCGGGCTCCGGGTCGGTCGGGAGGTCGGCCTCGGTGGTCACCCCGCTCAGGACCAGGGCGAACTTCCAGCCCAGGGCCCGTGCGAGCAGGCCGTCGGTGTCCGGCCGGTCCCCGACGACGATGCCCCCCTCTGCGGCCCGATCGAGCACCACCTCGCAAATCGGCCGGTGTGGCTTACCGGCCACGACCGGGATCACCCCGGTGGCAGCGACGAGCGCCGCCACGATCGAACCGGCACCCGGCCGGATGCCGTCGTGCGCCGGATAGGTGACGTCCTCATTCGTGGCCAGGAGCCGTGCACCACCGAGGATGGCCTGGACACCGGCCGTCAGTCGCCAGTAGTCGAAGTCCTCGTGGAAGCCGACGACGACCGTGTCGACCGGGCCGTCCCGGACGACGGTCGCCCCCGCCGCCTCGAGTTCCTCCTTGGCGCCGGGTCCGCACATGCCGAGCACCACCTCACCCGGCTGGACCATCGCCGCCGCCGCCATGCCCGAGGTGATGACGCCACCGCGGGCTTCGATGCCGTGGCCGGCCAACTTGGCCTCGACGTCCACGACACGACGGCCAGAGTTGTTGGTGACGAAGAGGACCGTCTCACCGGCGTCCTGAAGAGCGGCCACGGAGTCGGCAGCACCGGGGATGCCCTCGGTGCCGAGCCACACCACGCCATCCAGATCTAGCGCCCAGGCCATGTCCGACAGTCTGGTCCCCCGTCGGTGGGATCAGACGGTCCAGGTGGGCAACGAGTGCAGAAGCGCCTTCAGGTCACCCTTGCCCCTGCTGCCTGCCATCTGGTCGACCTGGGCGTGCATGGCCGCCCCGTACTCGCCGCGATCGACGGCACGGTACACGCCCATCGGCGTCGGCCGGTCGGGGCTCTCTGCGAGGCGGGACAGTGCGAAGGACGTGGACGGATCGGACCGGGCCTCGTCGTGCACGAGCAGAGCGTCGACACCGACGTCGGCGACTTCGACGATCTCGACGCCACCGTCGTGGCGAGCCACCCCGAACTGGCCCTCCGACCCGAATCGGATCGGCTCGCCGTGAACCAGTGGGATGAGCATGTCGTCGCGGACGGCCTTCTTGGTGATGGTCTCGAAGGCGCCGTCGTTGAAGACGTTGCAGTTCTGGTACACCTCGACGAAGGAAGTGCCCGGGTGCTCGTAGGCGCGCCGGAAGATCTCCTGCATGTGGTGCCTATCCATGTCGTGGGTGCGGGCCACGAAGCTGGCCTCGGCGCCGATCGCCACGCTCACCGGGTTGAAGGGGGTTGCGCACGACCCGATCGGCGACGACTTGGTGACCTTGCCCCTCTCGCTGGTCGGCGAGAACTGGCCCTTGGTCAGTCCGTAGATCTGGTTGTTGAACAACAGGATGTTGATGTCGATGTTCCGCCGTAGGGCATGGATCAGGTGGTTGCCACCGATTGAGAGCATGTCGCCGTCTCCGCCGACCACCCAGACGTCGAGGTCCGGACGCGCCAGCGCCAGGCCCGTGGCGATGGCGGGTGCGCGGCCGTGGATCGAGTGCATCCCGTAGGTGTCCATGTAGTAGGGGAACCGGGCGGCGCACCCGATCCCGGACACGAACACGGTCTTCTCGCGGCGGACGCCGAGGTCGGGCATGAGCAGTTGGAGGGCGGTCAGGATCGAATAGTCGCCACAGCCCGGGCACCAGCGGACCTCCTGGTCGCTCTGCCAGTCGGCACGGGTCGTGGGGGGCACGTCCCCTGAGCCTCCCTCCGGAATCAGCGTGTCGGTCATCAGGTGTCGTCTCCGAGTTCGCTCAAGATCACCTGCTGGAGTTCGGCAGGCGTGAAGGGCTGGCCGGTCACCTTGTTCACGGGCCGGGCATCGACGAGGTATTCGTCGCGCAGTATCCGGACGAGCTGCCCGAGGTTCATCTCCGGGACCAGGACCGTCGAAAATCCCGAGAGGACCTCACCGAGGTTCGCCGGCATCGGGTTGAGGTGGGTCAGGTGCACGTGGGCGACCTTCCGGCCACCGTTGCGGATCCTCCGGACGGCGGCGGCGATCGCACCCCACGTCGAGCCCCAGCCGACGACGAGCACGTCGGCGTCGGCATCGCCACAGACCTCCGCGTCGGGGACCGGGATGCGGGCGATGCGCTCTGCACGCACGGCGATCATGTGGGCATGGTTAGCGCCGTCGTAGGAGACGTTCCCCGAACCGTCCTCCTTCTCGAGACCGCCGATTCGATGCATCAGGTCCGGCGTGCCGGGGATGGCCCAGGGACGAGCCATCTTCTCGTCGCGCAGGTACGGCCAGAAGATCTCGTTGCCCTCCTCGTCGACCTGGTTGAAGCCGCTCGCGAACTCGACCGGGAACGGCTCGAGGTCGTCGACGTCGGGCAGGAGCCAAGGCTCGGAACTGTTGCCCAGGTAGCCATCGGACAGCAGTATCACCGGGGTCCGGTATTGGGTGGCGATGCGGGCGGCCTCGATGGCCTGGTCGAAGCAGTCGGCCGGCGTCTTGGCGGCGATCACCGGCATTGGCGACTCACCGTGGCGTCCGTACATGGCCATCATCAGGTCGGCCGCTTCGGTCTTGGTCGGCAGACCGGTCGACGGACCGCCACGCTGGATGTTGACGATGACCAGCGGCAGTTCGAGGCTGACCGCGAGGCCGATGGTCTCCGCCTTGAGCGCCATGCCGGGACCACTCGTCGTGGTGACCCCCAGATGGCCGCCGTAGGCCGCACCCAGCGCAGAGCCGACCGCTGCGATCTCGTCCTCGGCCTGGAAGGTCGTCACGCCGAACTCCTTGTGCCGGGACAGTTCGTGGAGGATGTCTGACGCCGGTGTGATCGGATAGGAGCCGAGGAAGACGGGCAGGCCCGAGAGTTGCCCGGCGGCTACGAGGCCCCAGGCCAGCGCCGTGTTGCCGTTGATGTTGGTGTAGGTGCCGGCCGGCATTTCGGCGGGACGCACAATCACCTGATGATCGGACAACTCGGCGGTCTCACCGTAGGCGTGGCCGGCATTGAAGGCAGCCTTGTTGGCAGCGATGATCAGGTCACGGCCCTTGAACTTGGCCTCGATCCACTCGATGGTCGGCTCGATGGGACGGCTGTACATCCACGAGAGCAGACCGAGGGCGAAGAAGTTCTTGGACCGTTCTGCGTCCCGGGGCTTCACGCCCAACTCCTTGCAGGCCTCCTTGGTGAGCGAGGTCATCGGCGCCCGGACCAGCCGATAGGCGTCGAGGTCGGCGCCCTCCAACGGGTCATGGTCATAGCCGGCCTTGGTCAGGTTGCGCTCGACGAAGGTGTCAGCGTTGACGATCACGGTGCCACCGTCGACCAGGGTGTCCAGTTCGGCCCTGAGCGCCGCCGGGTTCATGGCGACCAGCACGTGTGGGGCGTCGCCGGGCGTGAAGATGTCGTGGTCCGAAATGTGGACCTGGAAGGCCGAGACGCCGGCGAGCGTTCCGGCTGGGGCGCGGATCTCGGCAGGGTATTCAGGGAGGGTGGAGAGGTCGTTGCCGAACAGGGCACTCGCCGAGGTGAACCGCTCGCCGGTGAGTTGCATGCCGTCGCCCGAGTCGCCGGCGAACCGAACGACCATGCGCCCGACCTCGGGGACCAGCGACTCCGCGGCCGTCTCGGTCACGTGATCCACCTCCGAGCCGGCGCCATTGCCAGGTTCCTCATCTGGTCCGTGACCCTAATCGTGCGTGGCCGACTTCAACGGGACTGACGGAGGGTTCACGGTGTGCAATGGGTCACCCGGCAACCGGGCCGCCGTCAGTCCCGGGTGTCTCCGTCGCCCGGCACCTCGTGGTCCGTCCGGTAGTCGCCGAAGGGCTCGTCGCGCTGCTGGAGCGCCTCGGTCAGACCTCCACTCTGGATCGAGGAGAGGAACTCCGACATGGCCTCGGTGTGGACGCCGAGCGCACAGAGTTCGGTGCCGGCCCGGAGCCCCGTCCGGAGCCCCATGTGCTCCATCTGCCGGTGGACCGCCCGCTTGTTGAGTTGCACCAGATCGGCCGGGACCCCGCAGATGCGTCGCGCCACGTCGAGGACCGCTTCGTCAAGGTCCTCGGCCGGGAACGCTGCATTGGCCCATCCCAGTTCAACGGCCTCGAGGCCCGTGATGGAGTCGCCGGTCAGCATCATCTGCATGGCCCGGCGCATGCCCAGGAACCATGCGTGGAAGTGCATGTCCGGGACTCCGAACCGGACAGCCGGATACCCCATGCTGGCGTCCTCGGCGACGTAGACCAGGTCACAGCCGGTGGCGAGCTCACTCCCGCCCGCCAGGCAGTAGCCGTGGACCTGGGCGATGACCGGCTTGGCCAGGTCCCAGATCGACATCCAGCCCTCGGTCACATGGCGGGGCCACTGGCCCTCGCCGCCGGGTGTGTAGTACGGGTACTCGTGGCCGACGTTGCCGCCTCCGAGGTCGTAGCCGGCGGAGAACGACGGTCCCGCCCCCCGGATGATCGTGACGCGGACATCAGTGTCCCGGTCATGGGCGACCAGCGCCTCGAGGATGGCTCCCCGGAGGGGGTGGAAGAGCGCGTTGCGCTTCTCCGGACGGTTCATCGTGACCCGGCGGATGCCCGGCGAGGGCTCGTCGACGAGGATCACCGGCTCGCCGGACTCCTCGACCGAAGTGTCGGCCGACCCGTCTCCGTGCCGCACGTGGGCTCCGTGTCCTGTCGCCTCGCCGCAGTCTCAGGCGATCGTGACGGATGCGTCGAGGTAGACGTCCTGGATGGCGTTGAGGAGTTCGATGCCCTCGGCCATCGGGCGTTGGAAGGCCTTGCGGCCCGAGATGAGGCCGAGGCCACCAGCTCGCTTGTTGATGACAGCGGTTCGCACGGCCTCGGCCATGTCGCTGGCGCCGGACGAAGCGCCGCCGCTGTTGATGAGGCCGATACGGCCCATGTAGCAGTTGGCCACCTGCCATCGGCAGAGGTCGATCGGGTGGTCCGTGGTGAGTTCGTCGTAGACCAGCTGGTGGGTCTTGCCGAAGCCGGGCAGGGCGTTGTAGCCACCGTTGGTCTCGGGCAGCTTCTGCTTGATGATGTCGGCCTGGATCGTGACGCCGAGGTGGTTGGCCTGGCCGGTGAGGTCGGCGGACGCATGGTGGTCGACACCGTCGACCTTGAACCCGGAGTTGCGCAGGTAGCACCACAGCACGGTGAACATGCCGAGTTCGTGGGCACGGGCGAACGCCTCGCTCACCTCCTGGATCTGCCGGGTGGACTCCTCGGATCCGAAGTAGATGGTGGCCCCGACGCCGGCCGCCCCGAGGTCGTAGGCCTGGTCCACCGAGCCGAACATGACCTGGTCGAACTTGTTCGGCAGGGTCAACAGTTCGTTGTGGTTGAGCTTCACGATGAACGGGATGCGGTGGGCGTAGCGGCGCGACACGGAACCCAGCACGCCAACGGTCGAGGCGACGGCGTTGCAGCCGCCCTCGATCGCCAACTCCACGATGTTGGAGGGATCGAAGTAGGCGGGGTTGGGCGCGAAGGAGGCCGCAGCCGAGTGCTCGATGCCCTGGTCGACGGGAAGGATCGACACGTACCCGGTGCCCCGCAGGCGACCGTGGTCCAGCAGCGACTGGAAGCTGCGCAGCACCTGTGGCGAGCGGTCCGACTCCGCGAGCACGTCGTCGACGAAGTCGGGGCCCGGCAGTGTCAAAGCCGACGAACCGATGGCCGTGGCTTCGTGGTCGAGTAGGTAGCCGGCGTCATCGCCGAGCAGGGCTGCAGTATCCACCTGGGGGCTCCTCAGGGTCGCTCTGGGAAGGGTCTGGGCGATCATGCCGGGCCACACCCGGCTCTGTTCACCATACGCCGCTCGGGTCCCGTTGACGATGCACATTCCTACGCCTCAGCGACTGCCGAGGCGCCCGTTCCGGCACTTCAATCGGAGATCCCGGGCCTCCTCAGCCCAGCGACTCGAATCGCTGGACCACGTCGGCCAAATCGGGTGAATGCCGACGCAGCCAGCCGAACAGTTCCCGGGCACGTGGGGTCGCGCCGGAGCGCTCGTAGAGGTCGGCAAGGGAGTAGGCGCGCCGCAGGTGGTGCGGTCGGGGCCGCTTCGGGACCGTCCACCCCCGTTCGAGGAGGTGAACGGCTTCGGCGATCCGGTCCTGGTCGGCGAGCGCACCCGCAGCGACGAGGCGTCCCTCCGTCACGAGAGCGGCACTGGGAGAGCGCTCACGCAACTCCTCCCACAGCGCATCGACGTCCACCCACCGACCCTGGGCCCGATAGCAGTCGGCCAGCACCGGATGCTGCTCCGTGCTGCCGGTCAGTCTCCGGAACCGTTCAAGCGTCTTCGCCGCGGCGTGATACCGGCCCAGGCGGTACTGGGACAGACCCATGAGTTCGACCACCTCGGCGACGTCTGGAGCCCGCTGGTCGAGCGAGGCCAGGATGCGGCGGGCGTCATCGAAGTGGTCCTCGTCGAACTCCCTGGCCGCCTCGTCGAGGCGGGACGCGGCGCGTCGACCGGCCCGTTCACCGAGAGCCCGGACGAACATCGCTTCGGGCTCGGGAAGGCGGGCCGGTGCCACGGGAAGCGGGGGCCGATCGATGGGAGGCTTCGCACGTTTCCGGCGTCCTGTCGTGCCGGCACGTTCGACGGCCCTCTGGGCCTCGCTGCGTAGGCGGTCCTCACCGGCCTCCATGGGCCGGACACGCGTCGACTGTTCGGCCCTCCGTGCATCGCGGCCCGCACGGTCCTCGGACTCCTCGCGATCGAACCTGCCCGCACCACGACGAGCCACGCCTCCCCACTCCTTCGGGCCGACATCCTGGTCCCTTCGACCGCGACCGGGCCGTTCACCGCTGCGTCCTCCGCGCGAACTGTCACGACCACCCCGACCATCGGAACGACCGCCCTGCTGGCCCCCACGCGAACCACCCCGACCATCGGAACGACCGCCCTTTCCAGACTGTCCGGGCCGGCCCCCGCTGCCCTGCCGGCCCCGCTGGGCTCCACCGCCCTTCGAACCACCGCTTCGCCCGCCGGAGCGCGGAGATCGACCATCGGAAGGCGGAGCCATGACTGGACGCTAGCCCCCGCTCCACCGGATTCCCTCGGTGTCCGGAGGCCCTCGGGGCCTCGGTCGAGGCGAACCCAAAACGAACTTCGGACGAGGCCCGAAGGCCTCGCCCGAAGTGAGAAATCCGGCGGCGTCCTACTCTCCCAGGGCGTCTCCGCCCAAGTACCATCGGCGCTGGCGGGCTTAACTGCCGTGTTCGGAATGGGAACGGGTGTGACCCCACCGCTTTCGCCACCGAAAGCCGTTGCGCCCCCTGCCGCCGAGGCGACGGGGACACGATCTGTTGTCAAGGAAGGCCCGTGGGCCTCTCCAGTACTCCACAGCGATCACGAACACCTCGGACAATTGCCGATGTGTAACCAAGCCCTCGGCCGATTAGTACCGGTCGGCTGAACACGTTGCCGTGCTTACACCTCCGGCCTATCAACGTGGTGGTCTGCCACGGGCCTTACCCGGTTTCCCGGTGGGAGATCTCATCTTGAAAAAGGCTTCCCGCTTAGATGCTTTCAGCGGTTATCCCTTCCGTAGGTCGCCAACCAGCCATGCTCCTGGCGGAACAACTGGCACACGAGAGCTACGTCCGTCCCGGTCCTCTCGTACTAGGGACAGCTTTCCTCAAATCTCCTACGGCTGCAGAGGATAGGGACCGAACTGTCTCACGACGTTCTAAACCCAGCTCGCGTACCGCTTTAATGGGCGAACAGCCCAACCCTTGGGACCTGCTTCAGCCCCAGGATGCGATGAGCCGACATCGAGGTGCCAAACCTTCCCGTCGATATGGACTCTTGGGGAAGATGAGCCTGTTATCCCCGGGGTACCTTTTATCCGTTGAGCGACGGCGCTTCCACACGCTACCGCCGGATCACTATGCCCTGCTTTCGCACCTGCTCGACTTGTTAGTCTCGCAGTCAAGCTCCCTTGTGCCATTGCACTCGACGCCTGATTGCCAACCAGGCTGAGGGAACCTTTGGGCGCCTCCGTTACCGTTTAGGAGGCGACCGCCCCAGTCAAACTACCCACCTGGCACGGTCCCCGGCCCGGATTACGGGCCTAGGTTAGATGTCCGTCAAACGCAGGGTGGTATTTCAAGGTTGACTCCACACCGGCTAACGCCAATGCTTCAAAGTCTCCCACCTATCCTACACAACGCATAACAAACACCAATACCAAGCTGTAGTAAAGGTCCACGGGGTCTTTCCGTCCTTCTGCAGCTAACGAGCATCTTTACTCGTACTTCAATTTCGCTGGGTCTATGGTTGAGACAGTGGGAAAGTCGTTACGCCATTCGTGCAGGTCGGAACTTACCCGACAAGGAATTTCGCTACCTTAGGACCGTTATAGTTACGGCCGCCGTTTACTGGGGCTTAGGTTCAGAGCTTCGCCCGAGGGCTAACCCTTCCCCGTAACCTTCCAGCACCGGGCAGGCGTCACAGCGTATACGTCGTCTTAGGACTTAGCACGCTGCTGTGTTTTTAGTAAACAGTCGCTTTCCCCTGGTCTGTGCCACCTCTTCGAGCTAAAGACGCGAAGTCTTTCACCCTTATGAGGTCATCCTTCTCCCGAAGTTACGGATGTAATTTGCCGAGTTCCTTAACCATAGTTCTCCCAATCGCCTTGGTATTCTCTACCTGTCCACCTGAGTTGGTTTGGGGTACGGGCACTCGATGCGCTCGCTAGCGGCTTTTCTTGACAGCATAGGATCAGTGACTTCGCCTGATACGGCTCGGCATCACGTCTCAGCCTTTATGGGGAGCGGATTTACCTACGCCCCGGCCTACACGCTTGCCCCAGGACAACCATCGCCTGGGATCACCTACCTTCCTGCGTCCCCGCTTCGCTCGCCTTACCGCGGTGGGTCGGTTCCTTCCAGCCTCGAAAGGCGGGACATCCCCTTAGCAACCGCGGATCGGCGTTGGGCGCGCATCCAGTGGTACCGGAATATCAACCGGTTGTGCATCGACTACGCCTCTCGGCCTCGCCTTAGCTCCCGACTCACCCTGGGAGGATTAGCCTTCCCCAGGAACCCTTGGACTTCCGGCGGAGGGGTTTCTCACCCCTCTCTCGCTACTCATGCCTACATTCTCACTCGAACCCAGTCCACGACGGTTTACACCGCCGCTTCAATCCAGGCTCGACGCTCCGCTACCACTCCTGCTATGCAGAAGTCCGCGACTTCGGCGTCTGACTTGAGCCCCGTTACATTTTCCGCGCGGGATCACTCGACCAGTGAGCTATTACGCACTCTTTTAATGGTGGCTGCTTCTAAGCCAACATCCTGGCTGTCTGTGCAATCCCACTTCGTTTACCACTTAGTCAGAACTTTGGGGCCTTAGTCGGCGGTCTGGGCTGTTTCCCTTTCGTCCATCGAAGCTCATCCCCCGAGGACTCACTGCCGCACTCTGGAGTCATGGCATTCGGAGTTTGGCTGGGGTTGGTAAGCTTGTAGGCCCCCTAACCCATCCAGTGCTCTACCTCCATGACTGAACATGCGACGCTGCACCTAAATGCATTTCGCGGAGAACCAGCTATCACCGAGTTTGATTGGCCTTTCACCCCTATCCACAGGTCATCCGCCCAGTTTTCAACCTAGGTCGGTTCGCGCCTCCACGGGGTCTTACCCCCGCTTCACACTGCCCATGGATAGATCACTCGGCTTCGGGTCTACAGCATGCGACTGAACGCCCTGTTCAGACTCGCTTTCGCTCCGGCTTCCCCTCACGGGTTAACCTTGCCACACACCGTAACTCGTAGGCTCATTCTTCAAAAGGCACGCCATCGCGGCCTGGAACAAGTTCCAGACGACGCTTTGACTGATTGTAAACCAACGGTTTCAGGTACTATTTCACTCCCCTCCCGGGGTACTTTTCACCTTTCCCTCACGGTACTAGTTCGCTATCGGTCGACTACGTATACTTAGCCTTACGAGGTGGTCCTCGCAGATTCACACCGGCTTTCCCGGATCCGGTGTTACTCGGGAGCTCAAATCAGAGTCTGCTCGGTTTTCGCATACGGGGCTATTACCCGCTACGGCGTGTCTTTCCAGGACACTTCTGCTAACCGGCAGATTTGTAACTCTGTGGAAGGTCTGACGCCCCTCCCATTTGGTCCCACGACCCCGATCTGGCAACGCCGTCAGGCTTGACACCAGGTCGGTTTAGGCTCATCCCATTTCGCTCGCCGCTACTCAGGGAGTCGCTGTTGCTTTCTTTTCCTTGGGTTACTTAGATGTTTCAGTTCACCCAGTTCCCTCTACCCGCCCTATGTGTTCAGGCGGGAGTTACACCCCATTACGAGTGCAGGGTTTCCCCATTCGGACATCCACGGGTCAAAGCTCGGTAGACAGCTCACCGTGGCTTTTCGCAGCCACCCACGTCCTTCTTCGGTAGTAGTCGCCAAGGCATTCACCGTTGGCTCTTAGTAGCTTGGAAATTACAAATACATCGACAATTGATGAAGATGCTCGTGTTCGCTGTGCAGTTCTCAAGAGGCATCTGCCGGCCCTGGGGCCAGCTACGGCGTTGCGATCCTTCCCGGGTGGGAAGTTCGCCATCGGCCGTGGCCTGTGGTCCGATGGCACCACCGAGGCGCATCGAGTGCGCAACGGAGGTGGGATAGGACCACTGAGGACGAGCGCGTAGCGCTCCCTCAAAACGGGATAGAGAACGGAACGTCACCGTTACCAGGACTCGAGTAACTCGAGCCTGGGAACGTGACCAACTAACCAGTGCGCTAACTGGGAGTGACCATCACCGGTCGACACATAATGGCCGACAACGACGATGGTATGTACTCCTTAGAAAGGAGGTGATCCAGCCGCACCTTCCGGTACGGCTACCTTGTTACGACTTCACCCCAATCGCCGACCCCACCTTCGGCAGCTCCTTCTCCTAAGAGTTAGGCCACTGACTTCGGGTGTTGCTGACTTTCGTGGTGTGACGGGCGGTGTGTACAAGGCCCGGGAACGTATTCACCCCGGCGTTGCTGATCCGGGATTACTAGCGACTCCGCCTTCATGGAGTCGAGTTGCAGACTCCAATCCGAACTGAGACCGGCTTTGTGGGATTCGCTCAACCTCGCGGTTTTGCAGCCCTCTGTACCGGCCATTGTAGCATGTTTGCAGCCCTGGATATAAGGGGCATGATGACTTGACGTCGTCCCCACCTTCCTCCGAGTTGACCCCGGCAGTCTCCTACGAGTCCCCGGCATTATCCGCTGGCAACATAGGACAAGGGTTGCGCTCGTTGCGGGACTTAACCCAACATCTCACGACACGAGCTGACGACAGCCATGCACCACCTGTGTAGGGCCCCTAAGGACACCATATCTCTATGGCTTTTCCCTACATGTCAAACCCAGGTAAGGTTCTTCGCGTTGCCTCGAATTAAGCAACATGCTCCGCCGCTTGTGCGGGCCCCCGTCAATTCCTTTGAGTTTTAGCCTTGCGGCCGTACTCCCCAGGCGGGGCACTTAATGCGTTAGCTGCGACACGGAATCCGTTGATTGGATCCCACATCTAGTGCCCAACGTTTACGGCGTGGACTACCAGGGTATCTAATCCTGTTCGCTCCCCACGCTTTCGCTCCTCAGCGTCAGTATCGGCCCAGAGTGCTGCCTTCGCCGTTGGTGTTCCTCCTAATATCTGCGCATTTCACCGCTACACTAGGAATTCCACACTCCTCTACCGAACTCAAGTCACAGCAGTATCAAGTGGCGTCTCGAGGTTGAGCCTCGAGTTTTCACACCTGACTTACTGAACAGCCTACGAGCCCTTTACGCCCAATAAATCCGGACAACGCTTGCCCCCTACGTGTTACCGCGGCTGCTGGCACGTAGTTGGCCGGGGCTTCTTCTGCAGGTACCGTCATTTTCGTCCCTGCTGAAAGAGCTTTACGACCCGAAGGCCTTCATCACTCACGCGGCGTGGCTGCGTCAGGCTTTCGCCCATTGCGCAAGATTCCCTACTGCTGCCTCCCGTAGGAGTCTGGGCCGTATCTCAGTCCCAGTGTGGCTGATCGTCCTCTCAGACCAGCTACCCGTCGATGCCTTGGTGAGCCGTTACCTCACCAACTAGCTGATAGGCCGTGAGACCCTCTCGAAGCGCCGGAGCATTTCCTCAGTCGGCCATGCGGCCATCTGGGGATATCCGGTATTAGCCCGGGTTTCCCCGGGTTATTCCAGTCTTCGAGGCAGGTTTCTCACGTGTTACTCACCCGTTCGCCACTCAGTCATGTGACCCGAAGGTCGACTGCGTTCGACTTGCATGTATTAAGCCCGCCGCCAGCGTTCGTCCTGAGCCAGGATCAAACTCTCCGTCAAAATCTCGGCCGCCACCTGCCGAAGCAGGTGTCGACGTCGAAATCAGTGTTCCGATACTGCCCGAAGGCGGTACCGGCACGAGTTTGAAATCGGATCGGGACCGAAGTCCCATCCGGTTGGCATCAGGTCAGGGGTCGTCGCTCCGTCATATGACGGCTCGACGCCCATGTCCATTTGCATTTGAATTGTCAGGGTCTGACCAGTGGCGACTCGTGATCGCCGGTGGCCAGCCCGCACTGGCATTCATCGTCCTCTATTCCGTTTTCAAGGAGCACCTGGTGGCCGAAAGCCACCTGGCACACGCTTTCCACGCAGATCCCCTCAGGAATCCCGATCGGAAGGCGTTGGTACCCTCTGGAGCAACTCGACGAGGTCCGAGTCGGACGTCGCCGCGAAGCGCCTTGCCACGCCACGACCCGGCGACCTGACGGTCAACGGAGTGGCGCGACTGGCAACGCTAGCGGTACCCGATGGTGCCCCCAACCCGCCATCCCCCATATTCCCGAGAATCTCGGTCGGCCGGCGCCTCGACAGCGGCGCAGCCCGCGTTCAGCCGACGACGAGCAGGTGGCGGGACCGCCTGCCCTTCTGGAGCAGGACATAACGGCCTCCCACGAGGGCGTCGACAGGCAGGCGGATGGCGGAGTCGTCCTGGCGCACACCGTTGACGGAGACGCCGCCACCGCCGATGGTGCGACGGGCATCGCCACGGGAACTGCACAGCCCGCTGGCGACGAGGGCGTCCACCAGGGACTCCTCACCCTCGAGGTCGGTCGCAGCCACCTCCGTCTCCGGCACGATGCCCCGCAGGGCGTCCAACGCATCGATCGTGGGCGCCGAACCCGCAAAGAGGCCCTCGGCGGCGAGGCGGGCCCGGTTCGTCTCATCCTCGCCGTGGACGAGGGCGCACACCTCGTCGGCCAGCCGCTGCTGGGCGAGGCGCTCCTCGGGGTGTGAAGCGTGGTCGGCCATCACCGCTGCCACATCGTCGACGTCGACCAGCGTCAGCCGCAGCAGGTACTGCTCGACATCACGGTCGTCCACGTTCCGGAAGTACTGGTGGAGCTCGTACGGCAACGTGAGGGCGGGATCGAGCCAGACGGCCGCATCCGCGGTCTTGCCGAACTTGGCACCGTCGGAACGGGTGAGCAGCGGGAGCGTCAGCCCGTGGGCGGTCGCTCCCGCCCGGCGCCGGATGAGATCGATGCCGGCGGTGATGTTGCCCCACTGGTCGGAGCCGCCGACCTGCATCTCGCAGCCGTAGCGGTCGTGGAGCTCGAAGAAGTCGTTGGCCTGCAGGAGCATGTAGCTGAACTCGGTGAAGGAGATGCCCTGCTCGCTCGACAGGCGACTCCGCACCGACTCCTTGGCCAGCATCGTGCCGACCGTGACGTGCTTGCCGACGTCGCGCAGGAACTCGAGCAGGCCGACATCACCGGTCCACTCCCGATTGTCCACCAGGAGCGCCGGTGGACCGTCGAGGCCCTCGTCGCCCTCGAAGCGCAGCAGCGAGCGCAACTGGCCCGACACGGCCTCGACGTTGACATCGAGGGTCGCCTGGTCGAGGAGGTTGCGCTCCTCCGAGCGCCCGCTGGGATCGCCCACCATGCCCGTGGCGCCACCCGCCAGGGCAACCGCCCGGTGACCGGAGTCCTGGAAGCGCCGGAGCAGCAGAAGCGGCGTGAGATGGCCGATGTGGAGGCTGTCGGCCGTCGGATCAAAGCCGCAGTAGACGGTGATCGGCCCCTCGTCCAGGCGCGCCTGCAGGGCATCGCGATCGGTGCAGTCCTGGATCAGGCCGCGGGCCGCAAGGTCGTCGAGGAACTCAGCACCGTTCACCCCATCACCATTGCCGCTCGGAGCGCCCGATACCAACCTTTTCATCCTCGGAACCACTGCTCGCTGCCGCACCTTCGTGCCGGCTCGCGGCCAGACTGTGCGGGTGCCGCTGCAAGTCATCCACCAGAACGGGGCCCTCGCGCGCCTTCGTCGCCCGGCAGCGACCCTGGCTGTGGTCGCGATGCTCTCCTCGGGCTGCTACTCGTACGAGACCCGCTCCTTCGAGATCACCATTCCCGAGACAGCCGAGTCGTCGGTCGTCGTCGCCCGGGACGGCACCCTCATCACCACGCTTGTCGCTCCCCAGAATCGCACAAGCGCCCGTCGCCTCGACGAGATCCCCGAGCTCGTCCGCAACGCCGTCATCGCCATCGAGGACGAACGCTTCTACCACCATGACGGGGTCGACCTGAAGGCCATCGTCCGGGCGGCCCGCACCAACCTCGAGGCGGGTGGCATCAGCCAGGGCGGCTCGACGATCACCCAACAGTACGTCAAGTTGGCGATCATCGAGAACACCGAAAAGACGGCCTCCCGGAAGCTCGAGGAACTCTGGTACGCGCTGCGACTCGAGGACCAGTACAGCAAGGACTTCATCCTCCTCCAGTACCTCAACACCGTGTACTTCGGCCACGGCGCCTACGGCATCAAGGCGGCGGCCCAGACCTACTTCAACAAGAACGTGCTGGACCTGGCCGTGAACGAGGCCGCGATGCTCGCCGGCCTCATCCAGGCGCCCAGCCGCTTCAACCCACTGCGCAACTACGCTGCCGGCCTCCGGCGCAGCCACCTCGTGCTGGACCGCATGCTCGCCAACGGCTTCATCACCGAAGAGGGGTTCGCCGACGCACGGGCGACTCCTCCGCAACTCGAGGAGTACTCCAGCCGGCTCGAGACCCGCTACCCGGCCGGCCACTTCGTTGAGGAAGTGCGCCGTTGGTTCCTCGACAACGAGGCCTTCGGGGTCACTCGGGGCCAGCGGGAGCTGCTGCTGTTCGAGGGCGGCCTACGCATCGAGACCACCATCGACCTCGGACTCCAGGCGGCTGCCGAGGCAGCCGTCGAGGAGCACCTGCCGGCCGGCCAGGGGCACCCCGACGCCTCAGTCGTCGTCATGGACCCGCAGAACGGCCACATCCTCGCCATGGTCGGAGGACGGGACTTCTTCGACGACGACGACGACGCCAAGGTCAACCTGGCCGTCGGCAACGGCCGCCAGGCGGGTTCGGCGATGAAGCCCATTGGCCTGGCCGCTGCGATGGAGGCGGGATGGAAGGTCACCGCCATGTACCCCGCCCCGAACGAAATCGAGTTCGAGATTCCCGGAGCGACCGAAGAGAACAGCATCTGGCATGTCGGCGGCGGCGCCACCGGCCACAGCCTGCCCGAGGTGGCCGAGGGCGAGGAACTGCCCGCGCCGGATTGGTTGACGCTCGTCGAGGCCACCCGACGATCGATCAACACCGTCTTCGCCCAGCTTTCGATGGCCATGGGCGCCCAGAGGGTCGTCAACATGAGCCGCCGCCTCGGCATCGAATCGCCCATCGAGGAGGTCAACTCGAACATCCTGGGCACCTCCGATACCACCCTGCTCGACATGGCCACCGCCTACAGCACCTTCGCCAACCGGGGCGTCCACAACCCACCCACCTACGTCACCCGCGTGGTCAACGCCGACGGCACCACGCTGTGGCGCTGGAAGCGGGAACAGACCCGCGTCCTCGATCCCCGCCTCACCGACCAGTTGACCTGGGTGCTCGAGGGCGTCCTGACTGCGGGCACCGGCCACCGGGCAAAGCTCGACGATCGCACGGCCGCCGGCAAGACCGGGACCACGCAGAACTACGCCGACGCCCTCTTCCTCGGCTATACGCCCCAGCGGACGACCGGAGTCTGGGTGGGCTATCCGGTGGGCCAGATCCCGATGGTGCCGCCCACCACGGACCGCAAGGTCTTCGGCGGCACGTACCCGGCGCTCATCTGGAAGGACGTCATGGAGGCGGCCCACCTCGGCATCGACGAGGCGACGTTCCCCACGCCACCTCCGTCCTCGACCACGACGACCACCCAGCCGCCGGCACAGGCCATCACCACGCCGGTCCTCGTCGGCCTGACGATGGACGAGGCCCAGGTGCTCCTCGAGGCGACAGCCGGGACTCCGACCCGTCTGGCGGACGGCACAGAGATGCCCGGCCTCTCACCGATCCACATCGCCAGCGTGATCGAGGTCCCCACCAACGACAGCGTGCCAGGTGTCATCCTGGGACAGTCGCCCGCCGTGGGCTCGACGATCCTGCCCGCCGGCTCGATGGTCGTGGAGGTCGCCGTGGAGCCACCACCGATCCCCGTTCCCGCGGTGGTGGGGCTCGGCGTCAGCGAGGCCGGAACCCGCCTCGCCGAATCGATCCTCGGCTACGAGATCACCGAGGTCGCCAACCCGGACGATCCCTCGACACCCCCGGAGACCGTCTGGCACCAGGCTCCGGCCCCGGGCACCGAGGTCCCCGAGGGATCGGTCGTCGTGCTCCAGGTCACACCCGCTGCGCCGCCAGAACCCGAACCGGAACCGGAACCGGAACCGGAACCCGAACCGGAACCGGAACCGGAACCCGTTGCCGACGAAGTCCCGGCGACCGACACGCCCGCTCCCGATGCCCCGGAGGGCGGCTGACCATGACGTCCATCGGCACGACCG
>Ga0257108_1000200_pt1 | contig 17505 bp, 17 predicted proteins | sample LP_taG_FD_190181 | JGI IMG/M metagenome (GOLD analysis project Ga0257108, IMG submission 190181) | Marine microbial communities from Northeast Subartic Pacific Ocean, Canada - LP_J_2011_P26_1000m | ecosystem: Environmental > Aquatic > Marine > Oceanic | place: Canada: Northeast Subartic Pacific...
CATCGTTAATATTCTTAATGATATTGGTCATATTCCTTTGCCACCATACATAAAAAGAATGCCCGATGCAGATGACAAAGATAGGTATCAAACGGTTTTTGCAAAGGAGTGGGGTGCAGTGGCAGCTCCCACAGCGGGCCTGCATTTCGATCGGGGATTGCTGATGACCGTTCGGGAGAAAGGAATACAGATTGGAATGGTTACCCTCCACATTGGAGCGGGCACGTTTATGCCTCTACGGGAAGAACAACTCAAAACAAAGCGACTGCACAAAGAACATGTGATTGTTGACGAGGAATTGTGCCGTAAAATAGAACGCACTGCATCTAAAGGCGGCCGGGTTGTTGCTGTTGGAACCACCGTGACCCGTGCTCTCGAATCTGCGGTTTCATCCAGGAGAATAAAACCAATGTGCGGTGACACAGATCTCTTCATCTATCCTGGATTTGAGTTTAAAATTGTTGATGCAATAATTACGAATTTCCATTTACCGGGATCATCTTTGATCATGCTTGTATCCGCATTTATTGGGAGAAATAACATTAAACAGGCTTACCAACATGCGATCGACCGAGACTATCGATTTTACAGTTACGGTGATGCAATGTTTCTTGAGAAATCAGTTTAAAGGAGAGCATGAATGCAATTTAAAATTTTCAATCAAGATGCCCTGGCTCGGGTTGGGGAGTTGCATTTTTCCAGGGGGGTTATTCAAACACCCGTGTTCATCCCAGTAGGGACTTACGCTACAGTTAAGACAATGACTCCAGATGAATTGCTGGCAATGGGCGCAGAAATCGTTCTCGGCAATACTTACCACTTAATGGTAAGGCCAGGGGAGGATGTAATTTCGCTGCACAAAGGTTTGCATAATTTTATGGGTTGGCAAAAACCTATTTTGACTGATTCAGGCGGTTTCCAAATTTGGAGTCTCTCTAAAAAAACTAAAATCAATGACGACTATGTCGAGTTTGACTCCCCCGTTAATGGTGACATTATTCGCTTAACACCTGAAAAAGCGATGCAGATTCAAGACACTCTTGGCAGCGACATACAAATGGTACTCGACGAATGCACCCATTATCCTGCCAGCAAAAGTGAAGCAGAATCATCCATGCTGAGGTCGGTAAAATGGGCACATCGGAGTTTTGATGCTTTTAACGCTGTGAAACACGATAACGATTCTGCTTTGTTTGGCATCATTCAAGGCGGGATGTACCAAGAGCTTAGGAAAAGAAATCTGCAGCAACTCATGGATTTGAATTTTCATGGATTGGCCATTGGTGGCTTGTCCGTTGGTGAACCTGAACAAGAGAGAATGGATGTTTTGGAATCATTGGTTCCAAAAATGCCGAAACGACTTCCTCGATATCTTATGGGTGTTGGGACCCCAGTTGATATTGTAAAATCCGTGTCCGTTGGGGTTGATATGTTTGATTGCGTTATTCCAACCAGGCACGCACGCAATGGTCAAATTTATACTTCTGGGGGCGTCGTGCGGATCAAAAATGCCAAACATCAAAGAGATACCAATCCTTTGGATGCAAATTGTTCTTGCTACACATGTCAAAATTTCTCACGTTCTTATATTAGACACCTTCTAAAATGCAATGAAATCCTTGGTTATAGGCTTACAACCATCCATAATCTGTTTTTTTATCTCGATTTAATGAGCCAAATACAAGAGTCTATCCGAAAAAATGAATTCAAAAAATTTGCTCATGCCTTCATTCAGAGTTATCAGCAATAAATGTTTATGTGTCATAATTGCACAATTATTTTTATCAAAGGATCAGCATGAATATTTTATTTGAAAATGCATGGGCACAGTCAAGCGGGTCTGGTAGCACATTTTTAGGATTCTTGCCCTTGGTTTTTATTTTTATCGTGTTCTATTTTCTCTTAATTAGACCCCAGTCTAAAAAACAGAAAGAGCATAAAGAAATGATTTCAAGTTTGATCGTTGGCAATGAGGTTATCACTGCCGGCGGCATATTGGGTAAGATCGTTGCAATCAAAGAACAATACGTCGTCATAGAAATATCAGAGGGCGTGAGAGTAAAAGCGCAGCGTCATACCATCGGTGCATTGATGCCCAAAGGCACAATCAAAAAAGGTTAGAAAACCAATGAATCAATACCCTCTGTGGAAAAATATAATGGTTATTGTGGTTATCATCCTGGGGGTATGGTTTGCACTGCCCAATTTTTATGGCGAGGACCCTGCCGTGGTCATTGCCAAGGAAAATGGTCTGGCTTTTAGCCAATTGGAAACAAGCGATATAGAGGAATATTTACAAGAGATAAACAGTGGTTATAAATCGATCAAGCGTCAAGAAAAACAAATTTTGATTCGATACGACCAGGTTGAAGAGCAGTTGTCTGGAAGCGATTCCATGAGGGCTTATATGGGCCGATCAGCGACTGTTGCCTTGACTTTTGCACCACGTACACCCAATTGGATTAGTCGTTTTGGGCTCAAGCCCATGAGTTTGGGGCTGGACCTTAGAGGGGGTGTTCATTTTAAATTTAAAGTTGATCTGGATGCAGCTATTGAACAGAGACTCAATCAATACATTGCTGACATCAACAAAGCATTGATCGACAAAAGAATTCGCAGAAATATAAAAAAACAAGGCAATGTAATCAGCATTGAACTCTCCGATCCAGAGGATTTAAGTCGCGCCAGAAGTTTGATCAGGGAGATTGATCCCCTATTGGTGATCGAGACGGTGCCAGGCATAACCAGTCCAGGCCTCCAAGTTGAGATGACGCAGGATCAATTGAAGCAAAGACGTGATTTTGCCATCCAGCAGAATATTCTAACGATGCGAAACCGGGTCAATGAACTTGGTGTTGCCGAACCCATAGTCCAACGCCAGGGATTCGATAGAATTGTTGTGCAATTGCCTGGAGTTCAAGACCCAACCCAAGCGGAAAGGATTTTAGGAGCAACAGCAACACTGGAATTCAGGATGGTCTGTGAGAATGAGAGTGCTTTTGCTGCAGAAGCCAAGGGTAGGGCACCGATTGGCTGTGAATTGTTTGTAGATCGGGCAGGAAACCCAGTGTTGTTGAAAAAGAAAACAATTGTCTCAGGCAATCAGTTAATTGATGCTTCACAGACATTTTCTGAAGGCAGGCCCGCAGTTTCGATCCGACTCGACAACAAGGGCTCCAAGTCAATGCTGGAGACCACAAAAAGAAACTTAAACAAACCCATGGCTGTTTTATTTATCCAACAAAGGCAAGAAACAAAAGAACGGAATGGCCAGTTCGTTACTTCTTCAGTGTTGGAAAAGGAGGTCATCAACATTGCCACAATCCGGGGTGTGTTCAGCAGCCAATTTCAAATCACCGGAGTATCTGTTGTTGAGGCTAGGGATCTGTCAATCTTACTCCGGGCCGGTGCTTTGGCAGCCCCCATTTTTAAAGTTGAGGAAAGGACAATTGGACCGAGTCTTGGTCAGGATAACATCAACAGAGGCTTCCAGGCTATTCTCATAGGCCTAGCCATGGTTGTGTTGTTCATGATCTTTTATTACAAAGGGTTTGGCTTGATTGCCAACTTCGGTCTTTTGATAAACCTCACCTTGGTCATGGCTTTGTTGTCGTTGCTGCAAGCGTCTTTAACTTTACCAGGAATAGCAGGTATTGTATTGACAGTAGGTATGGCAGTGGATGCCAACGTTCTGATTTTTGAGAGAATTAAGGAAGAAATTCGAATTGGCAATTCACCCCAAGCGAGTATCACGGCGGGTTATCAAAAGGCTTTTGGCACCATCGCAGATGCCAACATTACAACCTTGATTGCAGCGCTTGTCCTATTTACCTTTGGGACCGGGCCAATCAAGGGTTTTGCAATCACCCTAACCCTTGGCATTATCACCTCAATGTTCACTGCAATAATTGCCTCAAGGGCAATTGTCAATATTGTTTATGGACAACGAACCATTAACAAACTAAGGATCTAACAGGAATGATTGTCAAAGAATTCAATTTTCTCTCAAAAAGGTATTTTGCTCTGGCAATCTCGGCGATTCTTCTGTTGACATCTCTGGTTTCTCTCACCTTTAAGGGTTTAAATCCAGGGATTGACTTTACAGGTGGCTTTTCGGTTGAAGTCGCTTTCCAAGAGCCACCAGTAATCAATGAGATTAGAGATGCATTGGCATCTGGAGGGTTCCCTGAAGCCATTGTCCAGAGCTTTGGTAGTTCAAAAGACATCAATATTCGTATCATGCCAAGAGAAAATATCGACAACAAGGCAATAGGCAAGCAAATTGAAGCAATCTTGAATAATTCTGCCAATGCTGTTGAGTTAAGGGGCTCAGAATTTGTAAGCCCTCAGGTGGGGGATGAATTGACCGAACAAGGTGGATTGGCAATGCTTTACGCCTTGATGATGATCATGATCTATATTATTTTTAGGTTTCAGTGGAAATTTGCAATAGGTGCAGTCGTTGCATTAATCCATGATGTGATCATAACCATGGGTGTTTTTTCAGTATTCCAGATCTCATTTGATCTCGCTGTCTTGGCTGCTATTCTGGCTGTGGTGGGTTATTCATTAAACGACACGATCGTCGTCTTTGATCGCATTCGTGAAAATTTCCGACTAAGAAGAAAGGAACAAACGCTGGACATTATCAATACATCAATCAATCAAACAATCAGTCGTACAATCATAACCAGTGGCACCACACTGCTTGTGCTATTTACCTTGTACATTATTGGTGGTAAGTCTTTGGAGGGTTTTTCACTGGCCCTCATTATCGGGGTTGTTATCGGTACCTATTCATCAATTTACGTGGCCACAACTTCGGTGTTGTTTTTAGATGTTTCAGCCACAGATCTGATGCTAATTAAAAAAGAAAAAGTTGATGATGGCATGCCATAGAATGCCAGGGGTTGATTTTAGCTTAATTTAATCAGTTTATTGTCGTACTTTGAGATGACTGCTTTCATTTGAATAAAAACTCTCCGATTCCCTGCAATAATGTTGCCCGATTCAAGCATGTCTTGGTTAGGAATTAGGTTACCAAACAGTCCCCCCGATTCCTGGATTAATAAAATACCAGCAGCCACATCCCAAGGACGCAGTCCAAACTCCCAGAAACCATCAAGCCTACCACAGGCCACATATGCCAAATCAAGTGCCGCGGCTCCAGGTCTTCTGATGCCTGCAGCTTTTTGAGAGAATTCAGAGAATATCTCCAGGTAGACATTCAGCCAGTCATTTTTTTGGCGGTAGGGAAATCCTGTACCCAGTAATGCGCCTTCCAGGGTAGTTTGTTTGCTGACCCTGATTCTTCTCCCATCGAGCTGACTACCTGCACCACGGATGGCAGTGAATAGCTCTTGTCTCGAGGGGTCATAAATTACAGCGACTTCAAGTAAACCCTTTACTTTCAAGGCGATAGAAACGGCATAAACCGGAAAGGAGTGTATGTAATTCGTCGTCCCATCTAGAGGGTCTATTATCCAAACATAGTCAGCCCCAGCACTCTCTTTTTGTTGACTTTCTTCAGCAATAATTCCATGGTCTGGATAGCGTGATTGAATAACATCTTTGATTGCGGTTTCTGCTTGTACATCAACAAATGTAACAAATTCATTGTAACCCTTGGTTTTTATATCGCTTTCGTTGATTCGATCAAAATTCATTTGAACAATATCTCCTGCTTTTCGTGCGGCTTTGATTGCAGTGTTTAAAAGGGCTTGCATGGGTAAAATCTTCGTTAAGTAAATACAGCAAATGAATAATGTGTAGAATAACAAAACTTTTTAACAAATGGTTCGACTTTATCGTGAAAAAATTGGGATTTTAGTGAAGTCAAAAATTAAATTTATTTTATTTGAGCCCTCCCATCCAGGGAATGTTGGGGCTGCAGCACGCGCTATAAAGACTATGGGTTTTGATAAGTTGTGCTTGATTAACCCGATTGAACATCCTCACTCTGAGGCAAGAGCAAGATCCTCAGGCGCCCTGGATGTTTTATTGAATGCGGAGGTTTTTGATAATTTACAGGATGCAATTAAAGGTTGTGGTTTGATTATTGGGACCACCTCCAGAACCAGAAGAATCAGTGTACCAATCACAAATATCCGAGAGACAGCGCCAAGCATTATTGCAAAAGCTAAACAAAAGCCAGTCGCAGTCATATTTGGACCAGAGAAATCTGGATTGATAAACAAACAAGTTGATTGCTGCAACCAACTGGTCAATATTCCATCGATTGGATCCTATAAATCATTGAATTTGGCAATGGCTGTGCAGATAGTGGCTTATGAATTGAGGGTTGCGTGTGAAGCTTTACCCGCTGAGATCAGAGCGAGGAATCTTGCTTCAAATGATGAAATTGAGCTTTTTTATAATCATCTAAATCAAGTGTTATTGGAAACTGGATTCTTAGATCCAAAAAACCCTAAACAATTGATGCGACGCTTGCGAGCGCTTTTCAACAGAGCGCAAATGGATGAAAATGAGATTAATATTATGAGAGGTATTTTGGCCTCATATAAAACACAACAGTAGCCTATATTAAGATTTCAATATGAGAAAGATGCAGGACATATACCTTGATTATGCTTCAACCACACCCCTGGCTGAGGAGGTGGTTGCAGAAATGGCAATTTTGATGAGCGACAATTCCTTTGGTAACCCATCTGCAACTGATCATTTATTTGGTAAACAAGCGTACGAGCTGATTGAGAATGCAAGACTTGAAGTTGCCTCATTCATTAACGCTTTACCGGATGAGATTATTTGGACATCGGGTGCAACCGAGGCAAATAACTTGGCTATATTGGGCTTGTCTAGGTTTAAAGCAACTGATTCCAAGCGGCAAATTATCTCTTCTTTTGCTGAACATAAATCAGTTATTGAACCATGCAAACAATTGGAAAAAGAGGGTTTGGAGTTACTGTTGTTGTCTCCAAATGCCAATGGTTCAATAGATATTAATGAATTTGAAAAAGCAATCAGTGCGAAGACTTTATTGGTGAGTTTCATGCACATCAACAATGAAGTTGGTAGCATCAATGACATCAAGTCAATAGGTAAAATCTGCAGAAAGAGCAACATTTTTTTTCACGTGGATGCAGCTCAAGGGATCGGCAAGCTGCCTATTGATGTCAAGGATTGCGATATCGATTTGATGTCTTTGAGTGCACATAAAATTTACGGTCCAAAAGGGATTGGAGCCTTGTTCATTGACAAAGAATCGGTTGGAAGAATAGAGCCAATTTTATCTGGAGGTGGACAAGAGCGAGCACTGCGACCTGGCACACTTGCTACCGTCCAAATCATTGGTATGGCTAGTGCTTATAGAATCGCAAAAGATAAAATGGCAGATGATCACGATCATTTGACGGCATGCAGAACCGTCTTTTTGGACAACTGCAAGGGTTTGAGAGGAATTCAAATCAACAGCAATTCAGATGATACTTTTCCAGGTATTCTTAGTATCGGTGTAAAGGGCCTACATGCAGAAAGCATAATCTACGATATGCGGACAATAGCAGTCTCCAGAGGTTCTGCATGCACTTCTGATAATGAAGAACCTTCTCATGTTTTAAAGGCGATGGGATTAGCTCAAGATTTTATCAATGGAACCGTCAGGTTTAGTTTCGGCCGGAACACCACACTTGAGGATGCTCAATTTGCATCAGAACTGTATAGAAATTCGGTCAATCGCCTAAACCGCTTAAGGGGTAAAAAGTAGCTTCCGAGAAATCTAATGACACAAGATTCAACGAGACATTATTTTGACAAGGAAGAGCACGTCTTTGATGCATGTGGCGATCAGCAATGCAACTATATTCTTGGCACCGCTTCTAATCCTCTAGGGATGCAAATTAATCTTTATTTTAAGGTTGAAGAAGGTACAATTACCGACGCAAAATACAACGTCAATGGTTGCCCAACATTAGTGGCTATTACGGCGTATTATGTTGAGAAAGTGATTGGCAGAAATTTGGAGGATTGTACGGACTTTAAAGCATTTGCGATCCGTGAGATCATAGATTTACCCAAAAACAGGATGGATCGGATATTGCTGCTTGAAAATGCTGTCAATGCTTGCATTGATCAAAAGGAAACAGAGGTGAAGTGATAAATGAATATAACGTTTACTGATAATGCAATTAAACGATTTAAGCAAAATCTAGAGAAGAAGCCAGATGCAGTAGGACTTCGGATCAGCATCAAAGCAACTGGCTGCAATGGCTATGCGTATATTTTAGACTATGCCTCTGAAGTTAATCAAACCGATGAGCTATATAAAGTTTCAGACATCTCAATTCTAGTCGATCAAGAAAGCTTGCCGTATATCAAGGGCACTGAGATTGATTTTGTTGATGAAGGTTTTAATCAGGTGTTCAAATTTAAAAATCCAAATGCAACCGGTGAGTGCGGTTGTGGTGAGAGCTTTAGTGTTTGAATCTTGAGTTCTGCAACGTTGATGACTATCGAACAAACACTTTCAATCATTAAGCCAGACGGAGTTAGAAAAAAAATCATTGGCGAGATACAGAAGCGTTTTAAAGACGCAGGCTTAAATGTTATCAAGGCTAAAATGACTGTGCTCACAATCGCCGATGCACATCTTTTTTATAGCATTCACAAGGACAAACCTTTTTTCAATGATTTATTGACCTACATCACATCTGGTCCAGTAATGGTGCAAGTATTGGAGGGAGAGAATGCAATCGAGCTCAACCGAAAATTGATGGGTGCTACCAATCCGGAAGAGGCAGAAAAAGGAACCATTAGAAGTGATTTCGCATCCAGCATCGAAGAAAATGTTGTTCATGGCTCTGATGGGCCCGATACAGCTAGAACTGAGATCAAGTTCTTTTTTGGCTGATTAGCCTAAGGGGAGTCCCTTGACCACCAACAAGAACAACTTAATTGGAAGGCCTTTCGATGATCTGGTCTCTTTTTTTCAGAGTATCGGGGAAAAAAAATATAGAGCAAAACAATTAATGGACTGGCTGTACCATCGCAGTATCTTTGATTTTGATTCGATGACAGATCTGAATAAAGATCTCAGGCAATATCTGGATCAGAACTACTCCCTGCACATCCCCATGTCGACTAAAAAAGAACGAGCCTTTGATGGAACCATCAAATGGATGATTGACCAAGGAAAATCCCAAGCCATTGAGGCGGTTTATATCCCAGAAAAAAACAGAGGGACATTGTGTGTATCAAGCCAAATAGGGTGTCTGATTGATTGCCCATTCTGTGCCACTGGTCATCAAGGGTTCAATCGAAATTTGTCATCGGCTGAGATCATTGGCCAAGTATTGTTAGCAAAACAGGATCTACAGAACGAGTTTAAACGCGATGATTTAATCACTAACATTGTCTTCATGGGAATGGGGGAGCCTTTGGCAAATTTCTCAGAAACAGTTAGGGCGACCAAAATCTTAACCGACCCAAATGGATTTAATATCTCTCGAAGACGTGTGACTATCAGTACTTCAGGGCTTGTACCACAAATTATTAAACTTGCAGACCACGTGAATGTTTCATTGGCAATTTCGTTGCACGCACCCTTTGATGAATTGAGGAATGAGTTGGTACCAATCAATAGGATTCATCCCATTGAATCGTTATTGAGTGCTTGTTGGTTTTACGCTAAAAAACAGAATCTAAAAACCGTTACATTTGAATACACTTTGTTAAAAAATGTCAATGATCTACGGGAACATGCCAAACAACTGGCAAAGCTTTTGAAGAATCGGCCCGCCAAAGTCAATTTAATTCCGTTCAATAAATTTCCAGGGGTTGTCTACGAGCCTACACCACCCGATCAAATTAATGAGTTTAGGAATATACTTTTGGAATCTGGAATAATGGCAATAACAAGAACCACCCGAGGGGATGATATTCAGGCGGCCTGTGGCCAGTTGGCTGGAACTGTCAATAATCTTGCCAAAAAATCATTGAGACAAAAGCTAAAAAAAACATTAAATTAATACATTCATTATGAGAAAAAATAATAAAGATTTAGTCCCATCGGAACAGCAGTGTTTGTTTGTTGGAGATTCGTTGAAGCAGGCAAGGAAATCTAAAAAACTGGAAATCGAAGATGTCGCCCAACAGCTCTATGTTAATCCTTCTATTATCAATCATTTGGAAGAGGAAAATTTTGATCAAATTGGCGCTGACGTATTCATCATAGGTCATCTTAAAAATTACGCACGATTCTTGGGCCTACCTGCTGAAAAGATGCTGGCGACCTTATCTGAGAATGCGTATATTAGAGATCAAGAAGTCTTGGAACCAAAAATAACCGACCACTTGGTTGCGTTGAAAATTATTGCCTACACAAGTGTATTATTATTCTTGGTAACGCTTTTGGGTATGTATATATCCCATCATTGATAATTGGTGTCTACGAATAAGAATTTGAGGTGTATTAAATGTCTGATGATTCAAAATCAAAAATAACCGACCACTTGGTTGCGTTGAAAATTATTGCCTACACAAGTGTATTATTATTCTTGGTAACGCTTTTGGGTATGTATATATCCCATCATTGATAATTGGTATCTATGCAATAGAAATGAAGGTGAATTGAATGTCAGATCAGATAAAATCTGTCAGAGGAATGCCAGCTATTCTTCCAGGCGAAGTCAAGAAATGGCAGTTTGTGGAAGCTGTTGCAAAAAATGTACTCCACGCATACTCATACAATGAAATCCGGACACCTGTTGTAGAAAGAAGTGAGTTGTTTCAGAGGACAATCGGTGAAAACACGGATATTGTTGCAAAAGAAATGTACACATTTATTGATCGTAATGATCAATCTCTATCGCTAAGACCTGAAGCTACTGCGGGAATCATTAGGGCAGGCATTGACCAAGGATTTTTTTATAATCAAACTCAAAAACTTTGGTCCATCGGGCCGATGTATAGATACGAGAGACCGCAAAAAGGGAGGTATCGTCAATTTCACCAAATTAACATGGAGGCTTTTGGATTCCCAGGGCCAGACATTGATTTTGAAATGATTTTATTGACCGGAAGAATCTGGAAAGCATTAAATTTGAGTCCTCTCCAACTCGAACTGAACTCATTGGGCAGTCCTGAATCAAGAAAAGAATACAAACGGCAATTGCAGGATTACTTCCATGATCATCAAAAGGAGCTTGATGAGGACAGCTTAAGAAGATTGGATCGCAATCCATTGAGAATTTTGGACAGCAAAAATCCTGATCTTCAGGAGATCATTGAATCGGCACCAAAGATGGTTGATTTTCTTGACCAAGAATCAAACGAACACTTCGAAGAACTGATGGCAATGCTGCAAGACCATGCCATTGAGTACAGCTTGAATACCAGGCTTGTTCGGGGTCTGGATTATTACACGCGAACCGTTTTTGAATGGACCACTGACCAATTGGGTGCACAGGCAACAGTCTGTGGGGGTGGTAGATACGATGCATTGGTTGCAGAGCTTGGTGGTAAGCCCACGTCAGCAATCGGTTGCGCTATTGGTCTTGAGCGTTTGATTGAATTGGTTGATGTATCGGGTCAAAACGAGCAGAATAACCCCTCAAAAATCTATATTGTTGCCGTTGGATCAAAGGCTGAGGGAGAAAGATTTTTGCTTGCTGAGGAGCTGAGAGAAGCGTATCCAAATCTCTCGATTGAGATGAATCTAAACGGAGGTCATTTTAAGCAGCAATTTAAAAGGGCAGATAAGGCCGGTGCAGATATCGCTTTAATTCTAGGTGACGATGAGATTAGCAAGCAAACCGTGGGGGTCAAACCCATGCGATCAGAAGGGCATCAGGAGACTGTTGATAGAAAAGAATTATTAAGTATAATCGATCAATTTTTATAGACAAACTGTACAAGCAAAAGATAGAAAAATGGATGATAACCTGACAGACCAACAGCAAGCAGAAATTATAAAGAACTGGTTAAAAGAGAACAGCAAATTCTTAATGGGAGGGCTGGTTCTAGGTATATCAGGGTTCTTTGGTATCCAATTTTTTCAAGAGAACAAACTCAAAGAAGCGGAAATGGCTTCCCAGTTGTATTCGGAAATAGAGTTTGCTGTCAAACAACAACGCTTAAGCCAAGCCCAGACATTGCTGCAGAAAATGGATACCAATTTTGCCAACACACCCTATCAGGATCAAGGTCATCTGTTCGTGGCCAAGCTTTTTATGGACTCAGTAGATTACGAAAATGCGATACTTCAACTAGAGTTCCTAATAGACAATTCAACGGAAGAATCACTTAAACACATCGCACGAATTCGGATTGCCAGAATCAAGTTACAACAAAATTTGTACGATGAAGCCTTGCAAATACTCGAAACGGAGTCAATGGGTTCATTTGAGGCCAAGTACGAGGAAATCAAAGGCGATATTTTTGCCAAGAAAGGAGAATACCCCGAGGCACAAGCAGCTTACTTGAAAGCTCTAGATTTACTCCTGCCTGGTCAATTTGACTACGAATACATCCAAATGAAATTCAAAGACATTCAAAGTGACGATGTTAAAGACACCAAAGATTCAAAGGATGGCAATGCATGAGGTTAGGGGTAAAAAAATCTGTACTAGGAAACTTCCAAGAATCGTCAATGAGAATGGCTCTTCCATTTTGCATGCTTATTATTCTCCAAGGATGTGCTTTATTTGGCGGCGATGATGAAGATGTCTTGTTGCCAACAGAGTTGGTTGAATTTGAGGCCATTATTGAGGTTGATGAAAAATGGGACGTATCCATTGGTAAAGGACATGAGGGATTGGGACTGGCATTAAAACCAACAACCGACGGGGAACAGGTTTATGCAGCAAGCTTTAATGGCAATGTTGTAGCTTTGGAAACCAACAGGGGTAAAAAAGTCTGGAAAACTAATTTTGATTTAAGTTTCACTTCTGGACCTACTTTCAAAGATGGCATATTGGTATTGGGCACGAACAATGGGGAATTGATTGCCTTGGATGCACTAACGGGGGGAGTCTTGTGGGCAACCACAGTAAGTAGCGAGATTCTTGCACCAGTTGCGATTAAAGATGACAAGATATTTGTACGCACTGTTGATGGAAGCTTAACTGCATTGTCCAAGGAAGATGGCACACAACAATGGTTGGTCAATCACAAAGTTCCTCGATTGAGCCTAAGGGGTACATCCGCGCCGGTTAATTTTGCCAATGCCGTTCTCTGCGGCTTTGATGATGGGAAGGTGAGCGCCTACGATGTTACCAATGGGACATTGCTGTGGGAAACCATGTTGACCCCTCCCAGTGGGAAAACAGAAATTGAAAAAGTCATGGACATTGATGCTCCTATGGTGGTTTTAGGCAATGAACTTTACGCGGGCAGTTACCAAGGAGTCTTGGCAGCGATGGCAGTGGAATCTGGAGATATTATTTGGGTTACTGAAGCCTCAATCTATGCAGGCATTGCTGCAGACGAAAACGCTGTTTTTGTTTCTGAAACCGATGGTACCATCATGGCTTTGTCTCGGTTTACAGGACGCGAAATTTGGAAGAAAGAGAATTTGTTGTACAGAAGTCCAACTGCACCTGTGATTATGGATGATTCCATTGTAATTGGTGATTTGGAAGGTTATTTACATTGGCTTGACAAAGCCACGGGTGAGACACAAGAAAGAATCAGTATTAGTAAAAGCAAAATCAGCAATGCTCCACTGGTATTAAACAATTCAATCTATGTTTTAACAGACAGTGGCAATCTTATTTCTGTTGAGAAAAAAATCCCAAGTTCTTAATATGAAGGAGCCATTCGATGTTGCCCATTATTGCAATTGTTGGCCGACCTAATGTTGGCAAATCCACTTTTTTTAATCGTCTGACCGGCACCAAAGATGCCTTAGTGGCTGATTTTTCTGGGCTTACCCGTGATCGTATCTACGGGCACATGAGCCATCAATCACTCGAAGCCATCATGATTGATACCGGTGGTCTAGTTCACGATCACGGAGATCTTTCGGTGGTTGTTCAGGAACAGACAAAACTCGCAATTGAAGAATCCGACTTAATTTTGTTTCTTGTTGATGCAAGACAAGGACTGCTTAGCAGTGATCAAGAAATTGCAAGGCAACTGAGAAAGGAAAATAAACCCATAATTTTGGTTGTCAACAAAACTGAGGGCATTAATAGAGAGGAGAGTGCGGCTGAATTTTTTGCCCTTGGTTTGGGCGAACCGAACTGTGTTTCCGCACTCCGTGGGGATTATTGCGACCCCCTTAAAGAGCAGATCTTTGAACTTTTGCAACCGAATATAGATGCAGTATCTCGCGTTGAGCTTCCAGAATCAACCACTTCCATTGCGTTGATTGGTCGGCCTAATGTTGGCAAATCAACTTTCATAAACAGCCTTCTCAAGGAAGATCGATTGTTGACCCAAAGTCAGCCGGGGACTACCCGAGATACTATCCATGTTGATTTTAAATACCATGCAAGAGAGTTGACTTTGATCGATACCGCTGGCATCAGAAGGCGAAAAAACATTCATCAGACGGTGGAGAAATTCAGTATTGTCAAAGCATTGCAGGCCATTGAATTGTCTGATTCCGTGATCATACTGATCGATGGTGTTGAGGGAATAACAGACCAGGACACTTCGCTGATTGGATTGGTGTTACAGAATGAAAGGGCTCTAACAATTGCTGTAAATAAGTCTGATGCACTTGATGAGGATCAATTAGAGGCTTTAAAGAGGAACATTGACCGTAAACTTCGCTTCGTTAATTTTGTAGACATCAACAACGTGTCTGCACGCGAGAATGAAAATCTAGATGCTGTATTGTCATCGGCAATCAATGCCGCGGATGTTGCATTGCAATCAGTGCCTACAAAGGAGGTGTCCAAACTGATAGAGCATTTGGTTCTTACCAATCCACCGCCATCGATTCAAGGCAGAAGAATTAAATTGAAATACGCTCATCAGGGGGGGAGTCAGCCACCGATTTTTATTATTTACGGGAATCAAACAGACAAATTACGTAAAAGTTACAAGCGATTTTTGGCCAATCAATTACGCAAGCGTTTTGGCTTTTGGGGAACACCCATTCGTTTGGAGTTTCGAAACAGCAGCAACCCTTATTCTGAAAAAAAGAACAAACTTTCTACGCGGCAGTGGCGAAAAAGAAAAAGAGTCATTCGGCTGCGAAAGAAAAGAAAATCCTGATCAATCTCTATTTTTTGGTTTTATCGGATCGACAGAACTGATTTTGGCACCGAAGCTGCCGTCTTTTAACCGGGCCTTGATAGTGGACCCAACCTTGATCTGTCGAATGCTTTTTATATTTCTTTGCGTGCTAGGATCGACCACATACGCATAGCCACGACCCAATGCATTCAATGGTGAGACTCCATCCAATTTTGCAACAGCAATTGAGAGTAGTTGCTCTGTATTGCTGAAAATTCCTTGGGTCGCAACAATCAGCCTCCGGTAAAGAGCAGTTACTTCAGATTTCATGTTTTGATCCATGGACAATGGACTGGACCGAAACAGGTAGGCGTTCAGAACATTAATTCGACTGGAGGTTTTGGCTAAATACTCCTTGGGGCTTGATTTAATGCGTTGCAACGCAAGATCCAGTCTTTGGTTGTATTGTTCCAGGATTGAAATTGGGTGTTTCTGTTGGAGCTGTGCATCCAGAGATAAACATTTTTGCCTAACCATGGCCGATAACAGTTGCATGGTGTTGTAAAATTGCCTGTTGAAATTTTTCAGTCGTTGTTGGATGTCATCTGCATCGGGTAAGGCAACTTCTGCAGCCCCAGAAGGAGTAGGTGCTCTGTAATCTGCTACCAGATCGGCGATCGTGACATCGGTTTCATGACCAATGCCAGAAATGATTGGGATCTGTGAATGAAACATTGCCCGAGCAACCTGTTCTTCGTTAAAAGACCATAAATCCTCTAAGGACCCTCCACCTCTTGCGAGAATTAAGACTTCGCATTCATTCCTTTCATTGGCTATTTCTATTGCCCTGCTTATTTGCTGCGTGGCCTCTCTGCCTTGGACCAGGGTGGGGTAAACAATGACGTTGATGCAGGGAAATCGGCGTCTCGTGATATTGAAAATGTCTTGAATGGCAGCGCCTGAGGGGGAAGTAATGACACCGAGTGTTTGTGGAAATTCAGGAAGAGGTAATTTATTGGCGCTGTCAAACAGACCTTCCTGTTGGAGTTTACTTTTTAACCGTTCAAACCGCTGTCTTAATAACCCTTCCCCGGCTTCTTCGATGTAATCCACAATCAATTGGTATTCGCCTCTGGGCTGATACAGACCTACTCTTGCTCTGGCAAGTATTTGTTTGCCGTCTTCAATTGGAAAACTAACCAGTTGATTTTGCTGTCTGAACATAGCGCATCGGATCTGGGAAAGCTCATCTTTCAGCGAAAAATAAACGTGACCCGCAGAGGATCTTAGGAAATTAGAAATTTCACCTTCTATCCAGACGACGCCAAATGTCGAAGAGAGTAATTGATAAACCTCTTTGTTGAGTTCCGAGACGGAATAGATATGTTCTTGGTCAATATTGTCCATAGGAGAAAATACCAATTATACAAAACTATCTCTCAGGAGGTTTACCTAATCTCCATAGGAGTGTAGAATTCCGTATGCCAGTAGATAGACTAGCGTTGACATTTGACGATGTTTTGCTCAAGCCGAATTATTCGGATGTCCTTCCCCGCGAGACTGATTTAACCACCCAATTGACCAAGCAGATTCGTCTCAATATCCCTTTGATTTCTGCTGCAATGGATACGGTTACAGAATTTCAGCTTGCAATTGCGCTTGCTCAAGAAGGGGGATTGGGTATTATCCATAAAAATCTCAGTATCGAAGACCAAGCAGCACAGGTAAATAGAGTTAAGAAATTTGCGAGCGGGGTGATTACCGATCCAATAACAGTTTCTCCAGACAAGACCATTCGTGATGTGCTTGAGATTACCAAGAAAAATAATATTTCGGGAGTTCCGGTTGTGGACAACGAGGAGACAGTAGGCATTGTAACCAACCGTGATTTGAGATACGAAAATCAATTGGATGCGCCGGTTAGTTCAGTCATGACACCTAAGGCGAAATTAATTACCGTTAAAGAGGGTGAAAACAAAGAAGAAGTTTTACGACTTCTGCACCACCACAGAATTGAAAAAGTCCTCGTTGTGGATGAAAATTTTAAGCTCAAAGGCATGATTACGGCGAAAGATTTTCAGAAAGCAACTGATTTTCCATTGGCAGCCAAAGATGAAAATGGTGCTTTATTGGTTGGCGCTGCTGTAGGCGTGGGAGAAAAATCGCTTGCAAGGACAGACCAGCTTTACCAAGCCGGTGCGGACGTTATTGTAATTGACACCTCACACGGCCACAGCAAAAGTGTCATCGAAAGAGTTGAGTTAACAAGGAAGAAATACCCTGATTTGCAGTTGATTGCCGGCAACGTCGCTACAGCAGAAGCTGCAATCGCATTGACAGACGCCGGTGCCGATGCGGTCA
>Ga0257108_1000209_pt1 | contig 17177 bp, 15 predicted proteins | sample LP_taG_FD_190181 | JGI IMG/M metagenome (GOLD analysis project Ga0257108, IMG submission 190181) | Marine microbial communities from Northeast Subartic Pacific Ocean, Canada - LP_J_2011_P26_1000m | ecosystem: Environmental > Aquatic > Marine > Oceanic | place: Canada: Northeast Subartic Pacific...
GTTTAGTTTTAACTATTATGATCTGCTGCGCTTAGAGACTAAGGGTAGTCTCGAGATTTGGATTATGTTGGGCTTTTTCGTTGCTTTTACTACTAAGCTGCCCAGCGTGCCATTTCATTCCTGGTTACCGGATGCGCACAGCCAAGCACCCACACCAGGCAGCGTAATTTTGGCAGGCGTCTTGCTTAAGACAGGTGCCTACGGTTTGATTCGGTTTGCAGTGCCACTTTTTCCGGAAGCTTCAATGGACTTTGCGCCTGTGGCCATGACTCTTGCTGCTATCAGTATTTTATATTGCGCAAAAATGGCGTTAGCTCAGACTGATATAAAAAGATTAATTGCCTATACCAGTGTTAGTCATATGGGGTTTGTAACACTAGGCGTGTACGCCTGGAACGAGCAGGCGCTGCAAGGGGCTGTAATAACCATACTAGCCCATGGTCTAAGTGCAGCAGCACTCTTTATGCTAGCCGGTGGTCTGCAGCATCGGATACACACACGTAATATGCTAGACATGGGCGGGTTCTGGCCAAAGGTGCCCCGTATGGCAGCAGTGGCTCTCTTCTTTTCAATAGCTGCGTTGGGAATGCCGGGGCTTGGGAATTTTATCGGTGAGTTCCTAGCGCTCTTAGGTGCGTTTCAGTCGAATATACCTCTCACGGTTATCTCGGCCTTAGGTTTGATTTTTGCGTCGGTGTACTCGCTGTGGGTAATCCAGAAGATCTTCCACGGAGAGTATGCAAGCAAGAATTTCGACGATAGTAATTTCCTCGATTTGAATCGTCGGGAGATGGTTTATTTCGGTGCAATGATAGTTGGTTTGGTATGGATGGGTATGTATCCACAGTCATTTCTGGGCTTGTCCGCCGAAACAATAAATAACTTGCTCTTTAACTCAGAAAATCTGGTAGCAATCGTAGGCCAAAACTGAAATGAACCTAACTTTTAGCGATTTTCTACCGTTAATGCCCCTTATTATAGTGACAAGTACCGTGGTATTGGCTATGGCCGCCATCGGAATTCGTCGCAGTTACATACTAACGGTGGGCGTTACTGTGACTGGTTTGCTGCTAGCTGCAATCGTAGCAGCGGTAATTATGCCTTACACAAATAAACAGGTCTCGCCGTTGATGATCATCGACCAATACAGCTTATTTTTCACCGTGATCATTTGTGTCGCAGCTATGTTTATCGCAATATTTAGTTTTAATTACCTAGCTGATCTGGAAGATCAGAAGGAGGAGTATTATCTACTTCTTGGAATAGCAACCGTTGGCTCAGTTGTTATGGTAAGCACGAACCATTTTGTCGGAATGGTATTGGGCCTGGAAACACTCAGCATGTCGCTATATGGAATGATAGCTTATACGGTACGCTGTAAAAATTCAGCTAAATATGTGTTAGAAGCCTCTGTAAAATATCTGGTATTGTCTGCTACCGCGTCAGGATTCATGCTGTTCGGTATGGCCCTAATTTATGCGCAAACTGGCACTCTAGCATTTAGTAGTTTGCTTGATACTCGATTAGTAATTAGTGATACCTATACCATTGCTGCAGTATCATTAATCTCAGCAGGTATTGCATTCAAGTTATCTCTAGCGCCCTTTCATATCTGGACGCCAGATGTCTACGAAGGGTCTCCAATACCCTCGACGACATATTTGGCTACCATTGGCAAGGCAGCAATGTTTGTTGTGTTGCTTCGGTTTGTTGAAATTTCAGACGCGTTAACTTTCAAGTCAGTGGTAGCGGTATTTTCAATTATCGCTGTCATTTCCATTATGGCCGGGAATCTATTAGCACTCATGCAAGATAACCTTAAGCGTATCCTGGCTTATTCATCGATTGCACACATGGGCTACTTGTTGATAGCAGTTATCGCGAGCTTTTTTGCCGTAGGTACTGTCAGCATAGAAGCTGTAACTTTTTACTTATTAGCTTATGTCATAATGACCCTGGGCGCCTTTGGTGTGTTAACAATTTTTTCATCGAGCCAAAACGAGTTAGATAGGATTACGGACTATCAGGGTTTATTTTGGCGCTCCCCTTGGTTGGCGGCTGTGTTTACCGGTATGTTGCTGTCTTTAGCCGGCATCCCGCTCACGGTTGGCTTTATCGGCAAATTCTATGTATTTCTGGCAGGTGTTGAAACCGAACTTTGGATATTACTGAGCGTCCTAATTGTTGGCAGTGGAATAGGATTATATTACTACCTGCGTATCGTCTACCGTATGCTTATGCCAGTTAGTGGTGATAACATTTTAGTAGACACTAGAATGGAAAATTTGAGCACCTTGGGAGTGCTCGCCATTCTGTTTGTCTTGTTGCTTGCGTTAGGGATATACCCGGCACCAATTATGGCAATTATTGAAGCAATATCTATACACGTTTAAGTAATTCTGGTGGTGACTAATTACTTAATTACAGTTCAATGCCGCGACCAACACTAGGCCGTTTAATCTTAATCAGAATTGATTGTTAGAGAGGCCGAGTATGGATTCTCCGAACAGTCCCTCTTGGCCCTCAAATGCTGTGTGAGGCGCAAATAGCCCGTTTCTACGTGGCCTCCTTGGTATTGAGGCTCAATAAGACTATTATGAATACAACAATTTGTTGCCTGCAGAAATTCTTTAAAGGAGTAATAAGAGTTTGAGCATCATTTCCGTTATCGGTGGTGGCAGTTTTGGTACTGTTATCGCAAACATCATAGCCCTTAACGGTCATGATGTGCGTTTCTGGATGCGCAGCGAAGAAATGGTTAGCGAAGTTAACACTGTTCATGAAAATTCGCAGTATCTTCCGGGTTACAAGCTGAATGAACGGGTAGTCGCTACAGAGAATATGGTGACCGCTGTAGGCAGTAGCGAAATCATATTCGTGGCGGTACCTAGCTCATCTTTCCGTGATGTTGTAAAAAATGTTGTGCGGCATTCACTGGAGGAGGCAATTTTTGTTAGCGCCACTAAGGGAATCGAAGTAGATTCTTTTGTGCTTATGAGCCAGATTCTCATTGAAGAGGCACCAAAAGCAGTCGTGGGGGTGCTCAGCGGCCCTAATTTGGCCAAGGAAATAGCCAGCAAAAACCTGACAGGAACGGTAATCGCAAGCAATCATGAAGAGGTAAGGAAAAGGGTAAAGGAGATTCTCAAATCGGAATTTTTCCGAGTGTACACTAATGACGATATGTTCGGTGTCGAGTTAGGGGGTTCACTCAAAAATATATATGCCATTATAGCGGGAATAGCTCATGCACTAGGAATGGGTTATAACACTAATAGCATGCTGGTGACGCGTAGCCTAACAGAAATGGCAAGGTTCGGAAGTGAGCTTGGAGCTGATCCTATGACTTTTCTTGGGTTATCCGGCGTTGGGGATCTGATAGTGACCTGTTCGACCCCGCTTAGCCGTAATTATCGGCTTGGGCTAGCTCTTGGGCAAGGTAAGTCTATAGAAGAGGCGGCCGGGGAAGTTGGGCAGGTGGCAGAAGGAGTCAATACGCTAAAACAAGTTAAAGAGAAAGCAGAAGAGTTGGGAGTCTATATGCCACTCGCCACTGGGCTATTTAAAATAATATATGAAAGAGAGTCTATGACTAATATCATCTCTTCGTTAATGTTAGGCGAGCAGGCTTTAGATGTAGAATTTGCAGCCAATAGAGAAAAAACTCTAGTAGAACACTAAAGGAGTAAATATGTCGGAAAAGCTGGATAATATTATTGATAACCTGAAGCAGCCCTCTGTCTGGGTCCGAATTATATTAATGTTTGCTTTTGCTGTTGTATTGTACCCGGTTTTTCTAGTTCTCTTGGTATTGATGATTGCACAAATGTTGTTTGTCATAATTACCGGTGAAAGCAATGCTAACCTTCGTTCACTCGGTGTCGCGCTAAGCGTATATATCTTCCAAATAGTGCAATTTATGTCTTATGTTACGGACGTTAAACCGTTCCCATTCTCAGATTTCCCAAAAGCCGAAAATGACGATTTAAATGTCAGTAACGAAATAAAACAGAACAAGAAAAGTACCGTGATAAATAAGAAGCCAGCGGCTAAGAAAGTAGCAAAGAAAAAGACAGCTAGTAGAAACCCAACGACTAAGAAGTCTGAGTAGGGCGCTAGCAGAAATAGAGTTGTGGAAAAGGAAGCCTTTACTTAAGCAGCGTATGCTATTCTGAACCAAAATCGGGATGGTATTAATAGGGCAAAGCAAATTTGATTTGCGTGCTGCAAGGTAATTTCTTGAGGACTTCCTTGCTGACACCATTGATAGGCAGTATTACTAGCGAGGGCTGATGGGAAAAGTGTACTTTCCGCTGTGTAACTTTGAGAAATCTGTGGCGCTCGACTGCAAACAGACTAAACATATTTTGAAATCATGAAACAAATAGTACAGTTATTTGGTACCTTATTACCGTTCCTAGGAGTAAGCGCTTTTGCGCAGCTTGCCGGTGTATCGGCAAATTATAACGATCATCCCTTGTTCGATCGATTTCCTGATTCAGAAATTATAAGCGTCGAATTTGACGAAGATGTCAATTATCGGTTGGTTTTAAGTAGCTTGCAAAGAACCCGAGGGCTAGTCACTCCAGAAAGTTCAGAAAGATTAAGGGGTGACGTAACTAAAATAATCTATGAAGTTTCTCAAGAATTTACCGGTGAGGATGTTTACAACTTTTTCCAGCAACAACTGCAGGAACGCAATTATACCGACTTATTCACCTGCAGTGGCAGAGGCTGTGGTAGCAGCAATTACTGGGCTAACGACATTTTTGGCAATCGCATTCTCTACGGTCCGGAGCGCAATCAGTACTACTTGGCTGTACGTGCGGATAATGGCTTAGAAACTTCGCCACACCTAGCCCTTTATATCATCACCCGGGGTAATCGAAGAATCTACGCTTACCTTGAAATTATCGAGGTGGGTGGGACTAAAACTCGAATCGATATCATAGAAACCAATGAGTTACTGGCAACTCTACGCGAACAGGGCAGCGTGATAGCACCATTCTTGAATTTTATTGCTGATAATCAGTTAACCATTGAGAGTGATTTGGCACCGATTGCTAATATGTTAGAAACTGATACGTCGCTTAATATTTATTTGGTAGTACACCTGGGCGGTTCCGATTCATTGGATTCTTTAATGGCGCGTTCTTTGATGCGAGCTGAACTTTTAAAACAACAGCTTCAGAATCTAGGTATTGACGGTGCCCGTATTATCGCCCAAGGCGTTGGGCCTCTGGCTCCTATCTGTGGTACAGGTAACTGCCAGGATAGAATTGAAGTGGTGCTCCGCTAAGTCTTACGATCGCTAATTTAATAAAGACAAGAATTCATTGCGTGTGCTGTGACTATTTCTGAAAGCACCTAGCATACAAGATGTAGTCATTACGGAATTCTGTTTCTCGACGCCGCGCATCATCATGCACATATGCTGTGCTTCGATAATAACAGCGGCCCCCCCAGCTTCGGTTTTATCCACGATGCAATTAGCGATTTGGCTGGTAAGGTTTTCCTGAATCTGTAACCTCCTGGCAAAAACATCGACCAAGCGGGCAATTTTTGAAAGACCTATTATTTTACCTTTAGGCAAATAGGCAACATGGCACTTCCCAATAAATGGCAACATATGATGTTCGCATATTGAATAGAGCTCGATATTTTTCACGATAACCATTTCATCTGTAGATGAAGGAAACAGAGCATTATTAATTACGTCGTCGATATTCACTCCATATCCTTGCATCAGGAAACGCATAGCATTTGCCGCTCTGCGTGGAGTATCTTTTAACCCGGCTCTCTCGGGGTCTTCCCCAATTTCGTGCAGTATCTGTAGATAGGCGTTTTCCATTATGTAAACTATTTTTTCCCCTAGATATAAATTATGCGGCTACCCTACGATAACCACAAAAAATGGTAAAGTCTTTTTGTCTGTAGGTTGGTTTCTATTAAGGGCTGATTCACGATGAAGGTAATTGATTACATAAATGATGTATCAGACAGGTTTGCCGGGGCAGAGTTATTCTTCGGGCACGGTACTGAAAGTTCACGCGATGAGGCTATTTATCTGATCTATAGCATACTCGGTATTGAGTTTTCCCGGGACCCCGCAACTTTAAAAAAAGAACTTTCGGGTGTGCAACAGCAGCGACTCGAGCGGGTAGTGATCGAGCGCATGTTAGAGAAAACACCTACGGCTTACCTCGTAAAAGAAGCTTGGTTTGCAGGTCATAAATTCATTTGTGATAAACGTGCACTTATTCCCCGATCACCGATAGCTGAGCTTGTCCAAAACCGGTTTGAGCCGTTGTTAAAGGATCAGCCTAAAAAAATTCTTGATATGTGCTGTGGTGGCGGTTGCATTGGAATTTCTTGTGCTCTAGCGTTTCCTGAGAGTTATGTAGATATGGTGGATATTTCTGCTGATTGTTTACAACTGGCGGAGGAAAATATCGAGCTTCACGGTCTATTAGATCGAGTTTCTGTCGTTCATTCCGATCTTTTTAAGGGGTTGTCGGACACCTATGATTTGATTGTGACTAATCCACCGTACGTATCTAAAGAGGAGCTTGGTTTCCTACCAGCTGAATATCAACATGAACCGCTTACCGGATTACTGAGTAGAGCGAATGGGCTTGAAATTCCCTTACGAATACTAAACGATGCGGCAAATTATATGAGTGAAACTGGTTTAATTATCATGGAAGTTGGATCTTCTTCGAAACTACTGTCAGACACACTGAAGAATGTTCCGTTACTTTGGTTAGAATTTGAACACGGAGGCGGAGGTGTATTAGCCTTGAGTGCGGCCGAATTGGATCGCATACCGCCAGCTTCATTTATAAATGGCCTCCACACAACTCGGTCGACTTAACTGTATTCCAAGACAGGAACTAGTGTAAAATGCTGTGCTTTTTCTTCCCCAGCTAGCCTTATATTCCGTTACTCGAGTTATAGATGTCAGGAAATACTTTCGGTAAATTATTCACAGTAACCAGCTTTGGTGAAAGCCACGGGCCTGCGCTTGGTTGTGTGGTCGATGGCTGTCCTCCCGGATTGCCATTATCAGAAGGAGACATGCAGCGGGATCTAGATCGACGTAAGCCGGGTAAATCTCGATTTACTACACAACGACGGGAAGATGATGCTGTAAAAATACTTTCAGGTGTTTTCGAAGGCACGACGACAGGTACACCCATAGGATTATTGATAGAAAATATTGATCAAAGATCGAAAGATTACAGCAAAATTAAGGAAAAAATTCGGCCAGCGCACGCCGACTATAGTTATTGGAAAAAATATGGTATTCGAGACCATCGTGGCGGAGGTCGTGCATCGGCCCGCGAAACTGCTATGCGTGTAGCAGCAGGTGCAATCGCGAAGAAATATCTTAATCAAGAATGTGGAACCCAAATTACAGGTTATCTTAGCCAATTGGGCCCTATCTGCATTGAAAGTGTGGATTTCACAGTAATTGAACAGAATCCATTCTTTTGCCCCGATCTTTCGAAAGTAAAAGAAATGGAAGATTACATAACGGTGCTTTCTAAGGAGGGTAATTCGGTTGGTGCTCGCATTAACGTCCAGGCATCCAATGTGCCAGCAGGACTAGGTGAACCCATTTTTGACAGGCTTGACGCAGATATTGCTAAAGCATTGATGAGCATCAATGCTGTAAAAGGAGTGGAAATTGGCTCAGGCTTTTCGTCTGTAAGCCAGAAAGGCACAGAACACAGAGATGAGATTACCCCTGAGGGATTCATGAGCAATAATACTGGAGGGATCCTAGGAGGTATCTCCAGTGGGCAAGATATCGTAGCTAGTATTGCACTGAAGCCTACCTCCAGCATCCGGATACCCGGTAAATCCATAAACATAAAGGGCAAAGCGGATGAAGTGGTTACGACAGGCAGGCATGATCCCTGTGTTGGAATCCGGGCTACGCCGATTGCTGAGGCGATGCTGGCCTTGGTGCTTATGGACCACTTTCTACGAGACCGTGGTCAGACGGGTTGTCAGCGAAAACCCTCGTCGATACCCGTTTAACTTAAACTCAGTATTGGGATATTTAATTAATTAAAACAATTAATTAAAACAGTATTATAATAATATAGATTAATTTGGTATTAAGCATGGCTGGAAAAACTCTATACGACAAAATTTGGGAAGCCCATTTGGTTAAGGAACGAGATAATGGTACTGCCCTTGTGTATATCGATAGACATCTAATCCACGAAGTAACTTCGCCACAGGCCTTTGAAGGTCTTCGATTGGCGGGTCGCTCCCCATGGCGAGCCGGTGCCAATTTGGCCACACCAGACCATAATGTACCCACTACCATAGACGAACGGAGTCGAGGTTTAGCTGGGATACAGGATCAGGTATCTAAGCTACAGGTTAAAACCTTGGATGAAAATTGTCGTGAATTCAATATTTTAGAAATTGAAATGAATGATAAACGTCAAGGAATTGTGCATGTCATTGGCCCAGAACAAGGTGTAACCCTTCCAGGCATGACAATCGTTTGTGGTGATTCACATACTTCAACACACGGTGCCCTTGGTGCATTGGCTCATGGTATTGGTACATCTGAGGTTGAGCATGTGCTTGCCACTCAATGCCTGATCCAGCGAAAAATGAAAAATATGTTAGTACGCGTTAATGGTCAGCTAAAGCCGGGTGTTACTGCAAAAGACGTGATCCTAGCGATTATTGGTAAGATCGGGACCGCGGGTGGAACGGGCTATACAATTGAATACGGGGGCGGTGTGATACTTTCATTGTCGATCGAAGCCCGGATGACGATTTGTAATATGTCCATTGAGGCTGGCGCTAGAGCGGGTCTGATTGCCGTAGACGATACCACCATTGACTACATCAAAGGACGTCCATTTGCTCCCACCGGCGAAATGTGGAAACAGGCGGTTTCCGCATGGCGACAGTTAGTAAGCGATGAGGATGCGGTGTTCGATCGTATTGTAGACTTAGAAGGCGCGGATATTGAACCGCAGGTAACATGGGGGACCTCTCCAGAAATGGTAGCCCCGGTTACAGGGCGCGTACCAGACCCTTCAGAGGAGCTGGATGAGACCAAGCGCAGCAATATTGAGCAAGCCTTGGAATATATGGGATTAGTAGGCGGCATGCCGATACAAGATATTAAGCTAGATTGCATATTTATAGGCTCCTGCACTAATTCTCGCATTGAAGATCTCAGGGAAGCCGCCAAGATAGTACAAGGGCAAAAAATATCGGCAAACGTCGAACAGGCGATGGTTGTACCAGGTTCGGGCCTAGTCAAACGACAGGCTGAGGCTGAAGGGCTGGACCAAATCTTCAAGGATGCTGGTTTAGAATGGCGTGAGCCCGGTTGTTCCATGTGCCTAGCCATGAATGCGGACCAGTTGGGAGAGGGTAAGCATTGTGCATCAACATCTAATCGTAATTTCGAAGGGAGGCAGGGTTTTGGAGGACGAACGCATCTTGTAAGTCCCGGTATGGCTGCAGCGGCCGCTATCCATGGTTATTTTGTGGACATTAGGAACTTAATTTAGCTTGAATGTATGTTAAATATATAAGCAAATACAAATAGATACAGACAAAACATGAGAAAATTTAGCATAGAGAAAGGAATAGTTCTGCCATTAGATCGGGCGAATGTCGATACCGACTATATTATCCCTAAGCAATTCCTAAAATCCATTCGACGCACTGGATTCGGAGTTAACCTGTTTGATGAGCACCGTTATCTGGATAAAGGCCAACCTGATGCTGATAACAGCCAGCGTTTGCTTAACTCGAATTTTGTGCTTAATCAGCCGAGATATCGGGAAGCTTCAGTTCTGTTGGCCCGAGATAATTTTGGTTGTGGGTCGAGCCGGGAACACGCTCCCTGGGCGCTTGAAGACTATGGTTTTCGCGCATTATTGGCCCCTAGTTTTGCCGATATTTTCTCCAATAACTGCTTCAAAAACGGATTATTGCCCATCGTACTTGATCGAGAAGTGATTAGTGGCTTATTCGATGCCGTTGAGACTAACGAGGGATATGAGCTGGAGATCAATTTGTTTGAGCAGTCTATTATAAAGCCGGACGGCAGTTTGATCTCTTTTGAAGTCGATGAGTTCAATAAACACTGCCTATTGAACGGCCTGGATGATATCGCATTAACGTTAGAGGACGCAGGCAGAATCAGTGCATTCGAAGCTCGCTGGAGCAAACAGACACCATGGAATTTTGACGCATCTGAATTGGGTTAATTTACGTGAAATTAGAGGTTGATAGGATTAACAAGCGGCTTAGCTAATGGAGAGGTTACTATGAGTAGTTACAATGTTGCTGTAGTAGGTGCAACAGGAGTAGTAGGGGAAGCCATGCTGAGTATTCTTGAGCAACGCAATTTCCCAATTGATGAGCTCTATCCCCTCGCCAGTGAACGATCTGCCGGTACGAAGGTTATGTTCCGAAACAAGCCTGTAACGGTGCAAAATCTTGCTGAATTCGATTTCAAAAAGGCACACATTGGATTATTTTCCGCTGGCGGCAGTGTTTCCGCCGAATATGCTCCTAAGGCTGGAAATAAAGGCTGTATTGTAATTGATAACACATCTCAGTTTCGCTACGAGGATGACATTCCACTAGTCGTGCCGGAAGTGAATTTAAATGCGATTGCCGACTTCCGCAATCGTAACATTATCGCCAACCCCAATTGCTCAACCATCCAGATGCTTGTGGCGTTAAAGCCCATCTATGACGCTGTCGGCATAAAGCGTATAAGCGTTGCTACTTATCAGGCTGTATCTGGCACAGGCAAAGCGGCAGTAGAGGAACTAGCCCGTCAAACAAGTGACCTTTTGAATGGTAGGGAAACGGAGAGTCGAGTCTACCCGCGGCAAATTGCCTTCAATGCTTTGCCACAAATAGATCAGTTCATGGAAAATGGCTATACCAAAGAAGAGATGAAGATGAGCTGGGAAACCTGCAAAATATTTGGTGATGACAATATAAAGGTTAGTGCTACGTGTGTACGTATACCGGTGTTCTACGGGCATTCTGAGGCAGTGCAAGTGCAAACTCACAAGCCGATTACAGATAAAGAGGTACGCGAACTGTTGTCTAACAGCGCTGGAGTAACGGTAATCGACGAGCGGAAAGATGGGGGGTACCCAACGGCAGTCCATGAATCAGCCGGACAGGACTCGGTATTCGTGGGTCGAATACGGCAAGATATCTCAATGCCCAACAGCATAAATCTTTGGGTGGTAGCCGACAATGTACGAAAAGGAGCTGCTTTAAACTCCGTGCAGATAGCTGAGGAGTTGATAAAAACCTACTTATAATTAATACTGCGAATTGCGACTAATAATAAAAAATTCAATTGCTTATAGCATATAAGTGGCCGCAAATTAATAAGATGTAAATCGCATATGTGAAGTTATCGATTCGCCAACAAATTTGTAAACCCAACACAAGAGAACAGGCGACCATGTTAAAAATATCTGTCGTAGTTTTCGGCATAATGTTGTGTGATTTGACGACGCAGGTATATGCCGCTGACCAAAGCCCTTCCTCAGTAGAACAAGCTACTGCAGGACAGCAATCGATTTCCGATCGCCAGCAGATCACAGAAAAAATCGAGATATTAGCCTCCGATACCCTGTCAGGAATTGCTTTGCGTGTACGACCTAACGATTCGGTATCTGTTGAGCAAGTCATGCTGGCTATTCAAGCTGCTAATCCTAATGCTTTCATCGGCGGCAACATAAATCGGATGCGCAGTGACTTAGATTTACGAGTACCCAGTCTTCGAGAAATTATTTTGGTTGATGTTCAGGCGGCGATCAATGAAGTAGCACGACAAATTCAAGAACTTTCTGAAATAGAAGCGGAACCACTTGCACAGCCTATGGATGCGACGCTAACTCAAGGTGATCAATCGCCAGGTCAATTAAACGTTATTGCTATTAATGATGAGTTAGCTGAAGTCTCCCGCAGAATAGAAGGATCTGCTTATGAAGAAAATCTTGAGCTAGACAGGCAAATCGTCCAGTTAGAAACCCAGTTAGCACTCCGGCAGGAAGAGGAAGACCGCACCAAAAGGCGGCGAGAAGAACTTGATTCTCATCTGATGGAATTAGAAATACAGATCGCTGCCGCTCAAGAAATCGTTCGTTTACAGGACCTGCAACTTGCCCAGGTTCAGGAATCTATTGTCGAAGCTGCCCGACTAGCTGAGCTGGAAATTGCCCAGAGCATCGCTGCTGCTATCGAACCTGATACGCCGGAACCTGTGCCACGATCAACTACCTTGATCGAAGACATTAGGCGCATTTTTACCAACAACGCGTTAATTATTGTTTTTAGTATTTTAGTGGTAATTCTACTGGTAGCGTTGCTCATACGGCGGAACAAAATATACGATTCGGAGGATGAATCAATAGATGAATTAGCAGAAAGAGAATTTCACCCAGTGGGTGAAAGTAACGAACCACGGATGGCTACTGAAGGAAATATGAAGCAAAGCGTAGAGGAACAAATTGAAAGTGAATCAGATGCTGACATAAGTGTTAAAGCAGCTACTGCCGCGGGTTCAGAGCATGATTTGGGTGATGATGAGAGGAAGCTTATCGTAGAACCTGAAGGTTTAGAGGTCACAGGGGCAGAAGCTGGCTCGTATGATAAAGAAGAATCGGAGGGGTTTGCCGGCGAAAAAGAAGCAGATAATCTCGATTTTCTAACGGACAATGAGCCTGAATCGCTAGAAGAAATCGAGTCACTTTCCAACCTCGATGAAGCCGCAACAAAGCTTGAACTGGCATACGCGTATCAGAAAATGGGGGATGTCGATGGGGCTAGGGAAATTCTGCAGGAAGTAATTAAGGAAGGATCAAAGGCGCAGGTTAAGGAGGCTGAGAACTCACTCGCTTCTCTCGATAATGCTCACGATTAGTTGCGTTATGTTAAGAACCAACCACTGACACAAGCACTGGTTTTGTCACTTTCTCCATCAGCTGAAATTAGAATAGCCACGGGCATTGAGTACGACGGCTCAATGTTTAATGGCTGGCAAAAACAATCCTCTCCTATGCTTGACACGGTGCAATCGGAGCTTGAGCGAGCACTCAGCCAAATTGCCAATACTCAAATTACAACTATATGTGCTGGACGTACTGACGCAGGAGTACATGCTACGTGTCAGGTGGCCCATTTTGATAGCCCTATTGATCGTCCTGAAAAGGCCTGGACTCGAGGGGTTAACAGCCTTCTACCTAGCTCGGTACGAGTACTATGGGCGAGGAATGTAAACCAACAGTTTCATGCACGGTTCTCAGCCACCGCAAGGCGCTATCAATATGTTATTTATCAGCGCAAAACAGCTTCAGCAATCATGAAAAGCCGAGCTACGCACGTTGTTAAACCTCTGGATGTGAATGCTATGAATAGAGCGGCCCAATATTTACTGGGAGAACAAGATTTTTCTGTGTTCCGAGCCGCGGGGTGTCAGGCGAAGTCTCCTTTTCGTCGTATAACAATGGCGGCAGTTAGTAAGCGCAACGGGTTTATAGTGTTTGATATTCAAGCTAATGCTTTTCTTCAACACATGGTTCGTAATATTGCAGGTGTGCTGCTGGAGATTGGTCAGGGAGGCCGAGATCCGGATTGGATTAATGAATTAATTGCCTGCAGGGATCGAACTCAGGGTGGATTGACAGCGGCACCGGATGGCCTTTATATGACCGGTGTAGAATATCCTTCTGATTTCAGCCTGCCACAATGCTACGAGATTCCCGTTTTTTTGCAAATAGCTGGGTAAATGAAGATTTAAGGGTTCGTGCTAGAAACTGCTTCGTTGTGATAAAATAGGCCCCTTTTATTACCTCAAACCTACCTTGTCTAAGCTCTGGATCAAAATTTGCGGCATTACGCGAAAACAGGATGCGATTGCAGCTACAGAGCTGGGCGCCGATGCCGTCGGTCTTGTGTTTTATAAAAGAAGCCCTCGGTCGGTTACGCTCAGCCAAGCCGGTGAAATTATCACCGGAGTCTCATCGAACCTAAAAATTGTAGGGTTGTTTGTAAATCCAGAGCATAGTGTGGTATCTGAAGTTGTAGAATCTGGATTGGTGGATTATCTCCAGTTTCATGGAGATGAGTCCATGGGATTTTGCGAGGCATTTGGATTGCCTTATATTAAAGCGTTAAGAGTGAGAGCCGATCGAGACATAACGAGTGCTATTTCAAATTATAGTTCGGCCAACTTTATTTTACTTGATAGCTTTGATAAAAATTTGCCAGGAGGCACAGGTGAACCTTTTGACTGGTCAAGAGCCGTAGCGGCTAACGCTATCAAAGGTATAAATTTGGTCGTAGCAGGAGGCCTGAATTCCAGCAATGTCAGGCAAGCTGTAGAACAGGTTAGGCCGTTCGGGGTGGATGCCAGCAGTGGTATAGAAACAGAACCCGGTATAAAGGATATAGGGAAAATGCAGGTATTTATCGAAGCAGCACGCAGAGCAGAAATTGTCTGAATTCGGGCCCAAGGCAGACGAACTCTCTTTGACGTTTGACGGGCCAGATAGTTCAGGTCATTTCGGTCCTTATGGAGGGGTTTTTGTTGGCGAAACATTAATTGCTGCTGTCGAAGAATTAGCAAAGGTGTATGACCGTTTTTCTAAGAATGAGGATTTTTGGAAAGAGTTTGAGTATGAACTTAAACATTATGTAGGTAGACCTTCGCCGCTGTATTTTGCCAAGCGTCTCACTGAAACTTGTAGTGGTGCTCAGATCTATCTGAAGCGTGAGGATTTGAATCATACTGGAGCGCACAAGGTAAACAACACCATTGGCCAGGCTTTGTTGGCTAAGCACATGAACAAAACCAGAATCATTTCAGAGACAGGGGCGGGCCAGCATGGAGTAGCAAGTGCGACGGTTGCGGCTAGATTGGGGCTCGAGTGTTATATCTACATGGGAGCCGACGATATCGTGCGGCAGGCCCCTAATGTTTATCGGATGAAGCTGCTAGGGGCTACAGTCATATCGGTAGAATCTGGCTCTCGTACGCTTAAGGATGCAATGAATGAAGCTCTGCGAGACTGGGCAACAAATGTGGACAATACCTACTACATTATAGGTACTGTAGCCGGACCACATCCTTATCCTCGAATGGTAAGAGATTTTCAGTGCGTCATTGGACGCGAAACGATAACACAGTCAATTGAACAAATTGGACGCTTACCTGACGCATTAGTTGCTTGTGTGGGTGGTGGCTCAAATGCTATTGGACTCTTTCATCCCTTTCTCAACAGTGCCGAGGTAGCTATGTACGGTGTTGAGGCCGGCGGAAAGGGGTTGGATACGAATGCTCACGCAGCGCCTCTATGTGCTGGTAAACCCGGAGTGCTTCACGGAAATCGGACTTACCTAATGACAGATGCCGCTGGCCAGATTATGGATACCCATTCCGTTTCAGCTGGGTTGGATTATCCAGGGGTTGGACCAGAGCATGCATGGTTGAAGGATTTAGAGCGAGTTAATTATGTTGCTGTAACCGACAGTGAAGCTTTACAAGCCTTTCATCAGCTGACCGAATTAGAGGGCATTATTCCTGCATTGGAAAGTAGTCATGCCGTTGCTTACGCGATGCAGCTTGCCGCTGAAATGAATCCTAAGCAGGCATTAGTAATCAATCTTTCAGGTCGAGGTGATAAGGATATTGAAGCTGTGGCACAGATTGAAGGAATCAAGCTGTAAGCGAACATCATGGGTCGTATAACTCGGACAGCCGAAAGTGTCATAGGAGAAGGGGGAAAACTTCTAATTCCCTACTTCGTAGCAGGTGATCCGGATCTTGTAACTACTTTACAGCTAATGCATACGGTTGTTGATAAGGGCGCTGATATCATCGAGCTGGGCATACCTTTTAGCGATCCTTCTTCCGACGGGCCCGTAATTCAGCGCTCTGTAGAGAGGTCGCTCCAAAGAAACACTAGTCTCGATGACGTGCTGGAACTCGTAAGACAATTCAGAGAAAAGAATGATAATACCCCAATAGTACTCATGGGGTACTTGAATCCGATTGAAATTATGGGCTACCGGAAATTCGCAGTCAGGGCCTCTTTAGTAGGTATCGATGGAGTGTTGGTTGTCGACATGCCTCCAGAAGAATCAGCTGAATTGCATACTTTGTTGCGTGAGGCTGGGGTCGAGACTATCTATTTGGTCTCTCCGACAACAAGCGAAAACCGCGCTAAGCATATCACAGCTCTATGCTCAGGTTATTTGTATTACGTTTCGCTCAAGGGAGTGACGGGTGCTGTTTTAAGCGATTATGACTCCGTGAAGGAGAACTTAACTAGATTGCGCAACCTTACTGACTTACCCATAGTAATAGGCTTTGGGATAAAAGATCAGCAAAGCGTCAAAGCCCTGGGCAGGCTCGCCGATGGAGTGATTATAGGTAGTGCGCTCGTAAATAAAATTGCAGAATTGCCACACACTAGTGTGCAGGCTCAAGATGATATTAATGAATGTACTAATCTAATCGGTGTCGCACGAAAGGCATTGAACAGCAATAATTAATTTATTTCTATAGATATTGAAGTTAAAAACTAGTAATGAGTTGGATCGATAAAATCTTACCATCAATTTCGCGAAGGGGCGTGAATAGCACGAAGAAGTCTGCTGTACCTGAAGGGGTGTGGAAAAAATGCCCGCGTTGCGATGCCGTGCTTTATAAAAAGACTCTTCAAGAGAATGCTGACGTTTGTCCAAAGTGTGATCATCACTTGAGAATTACGGCGCGGCGAAGGATTGATATATTCCTTGATGCAGAAAACCAGCAAGAGCTTAATCCCAATTTAGAACCTATAGATTTACTCAAGTTCAAGGATCTCAAGCGTTATAAAGACCGGTTAATTACCGCACAAAAAGGCACTGGAGAGAAAGACGCATTGATAGTTATTAAGGGCAAGTTAAAGGGGATGCCGATAGTTGTGGCGGCATTTGAATTTGGCTTTATCGGCGGCTCCATGGGAGCGGTAGTAGGAGAAAAATTTACGCAAGCTGTAAACTCCTGTATCACTGAAGGCGTCCCTTTGGTTTGTTTTGCCACCAGTGGCGGTGCGCGCATGCAGGAAGCGTTGGTATCGCTGATGCAAATGGCAAAGACATCAGCA
>Ga0257108_1000210_pt1 | contig 17165 bp, 20 predicted proteins | sample LP_taG_FD_190181 | JGI IMG/M metagenome (GOLD analysis project Ga0257108, IMG submission 190181) | Marine microbial communities from Northeast Subartic Pacific Ocean, Canada - LP_J_2011_P26_1000m | ecosystem: Environmental > Aquatic > Marine > Oceanic | place: Canada: Northeast Subartic Pacific...
CGGCGTGGACGCGGTTGGTGGCCTCGAGCTCGGCGCAATCCCACTCACTGGTATCGCCATCGCCAAGGCGGGCAGAGGATCTAGCCTGCGCGGCTTCCTCGTGCGCAAGGAGCCCAAAGGCCGCGGCGGTCGAAAGACCGGAAATCCCCCTGGTATCGAGGGATCGAGCCTTGCTGCTGGTGACAGAGTAGTGCTTCTTGAGGACGTGACCACGACTGGGGGCTCTGCTCTGCAGGCCGCAGCCCGACTCAGCGAGATGGGCTGCGAAGTCGCCGCATGCATCACCATCCTAGATCGCGAAGAGGGTGGGGCGCAGGCTTTCGCCGAGGCTGGAATAAATCTCCGACCTTTGATTTTGAAGTCAGATGTCGCGGGTGAGTGAATGAGCCAGCACATCATCGACTCGAGCGAGCCCTACCATCCCGAGAAACTCGACAAGAAGGAGTATGTGGGCGCAGCGGCCTACTTCGAGCTCGACATGCGTGCAGGCGTGGTCCTCGAGGTCGAGGAGTTCCCTGAGATGCGTAAGCCCTCGTACAAGATTCAGGTCGACTTTGGACCTGTTATTGGCAGACTGTGGAGCTCCGCGCAGATTACCAACTACTCGCGAGCCCAGTTAATTGGCCGCACTGTGGTAGGCGCAGTCAACCTCGGTGACAAGACCCTGCCCACGGGTTTCATCTCTCAGTTCCTTGTCCTTGGCGCACTCGATCCCGATGGTACTGTACGGCTGCTTGAGTTGCCTGATGGTGTACTATCTGGCTCCATGGTCGCCTAATCACTCCCGCTGGTGCATGTAGCAGTAACCGGAATTTCGGTATACCATCCTGCGGCACTTTTTGACAGTCTTCGCATCAATATGCAGGCAGTGGATCTGTGATTTCAGGAACTCTTCGGTGTTAGCACTCTTTGACTCATCATCATCCACTCCCTCGGCGAAAGCATCGACAACATCCCAAGGTCCCCCTCCCTCCACTTTCTTCTCCTTCTCAGGAACTTTCTTTGTTTCTGTAGTGGCGAATCGAAGGGCACCCATTTCTTTCTGACATTCCTTGCAGACCAGCAAATCCTCCACCTCATCGTCACCGAAAGCCAATTCTGCCCCCAAAACCGCTGGTGCGAAGCCCGCCCCCCCTGCGGCCCCCTCCGTGACGATGAGGAGGCCTAGGCCAAGCACTCCTCCTGCCACCATCAGCGCCCCTCCGCCCAGAGTTTTCACGTATGTCTCGACCGGATCGTCGCCCACGGACCTGCAGGTGGTGCAGATGGGGGCCTCACAACCAGCTCTCTGGCAAGTCCAACCAATCGTTTTGTTGAGGCCGCATCGGCTGCAGGCACCTCCCTCAAGACCAGTCTCCGGGGCCGTGGTAAGGGCGAGAATGCCCCCTCCTATTGCCAATAGTAAGCCTAGGACCGGGCTGCAGAAGGACCCAGGACCACTCCCTGCGAACCACCCAAGACCGATGAGAAGGAGTATTGCTCCCGCTCCCCTCCTCATCATCACCGGCGTGCTTTCGGGGTCTACATGGGCCTCCATCTTCACGGCATTTTTCTTCATCTGCACCTGTCGGAGTTTCGGCTTGATGCCGTTCAAGGTGTCTAGCTCACCTGCGTCGAACCAGATTGTGGCACAGTCCCCGCAGATGTCTATCTTCACGTCGTGCTCGCTCGCCCGGCCCTCTGCTGCGAATGGTTTGGGCACCTCTATTTCCAACATCGTAGAGGGACAAACCGGGCAACTGTGACCCTCTGGATGCTTGACCCCCATGTTCTCAATTTTTTCCCGCACTTCGTCGGGAACTATTCCCTGCATCGTCTTGGCCTGTACTGCGAGGCCCCAGCAACCGGTGCATACCAGCAGGTCGACGCCATCTACTTCCTCGGCTGACTCCACCCTCAGTTTCCTCGAGCACTTGGGGCAGTCGTAGTCGCTAGCAGTACTCACAACGGACCAGTTGCGGACACCATCATTAGGCTTAGGGCGGCACGCATATGCTCTTGTGCCTGTGAACGTTCCCGACTCCATGCCTACTGTAGTCAAGATGACAACCAGCGCCGGGGAGATAATGATTGGACTGTACACCGAGGACTGCCCTGAGACCACAGGGAACTTCCTCAAGCTCGTAGATGACGGGTTCTACAATGGCCTGCACTTCCACCGCGTGATCAAGGACTTCATGATTCAGGGCGGGTGCCCTCATTCAAGGGATGCTAACAATGGCCGAGCCGGTACTGGTAGCCCTGGGTGGAAGATTCGCTGTGAGTCATCAGCATTAGCCAAGAGTCATGACAGACCCGGGCTTTTCTCCATGGCGAATGCAGGTAGGGATACGGGTGGATCTCAGTTCTTCCTCACCACTGTGCCAACTCCATGGCTCGATGGGAACCATGCGGTGTTCGGAGAGGTCATTGAGGGCATGGAGAACGTGTACAGGATAGAAAATTGCGACATCAAACCCGGCGACAGGCCCCACGACCCCCAGAAGATAATCAGTGTAGAGCGGGTATGAGGTCGCTAATTGATTTCTGCTACCAAACAATACGTTGCATTGAAGCCATATAGTCTGAGTTTATTAATAACTAATTAACGCGATGCGAATTATGGCCAAGCATCGTGCTGGAGACCGTCGAATAGTCAGTATAAGCATACCAGAAGACCTCGCTAAGAGGCTCGACAGGAGAGTAGGCAAAGGTCGAGAGAAGGGCCGTTCCGCAACCATCTCCAGAATGATCCAGGGTTCGCTTGATTCGGAGTCTGAGGAGCGTACGGGGGAGCCAGCAGCAGCAGCCCGCAGCGCTAGGGCGAAACCCGATGCCATCAGGATAGAGAAGGACACGATGGGGGAGGTTGAGGTCCCAGCAGACAGGTATTACGGGGCTCAGACCGCCCGATCCCTAGTCAATTTCGATATCGGAGAGGACATCATGCCCCGTTCGGTCGTCCGCGCTTTCGGTGTTCTCAAGCAGGCCGCGGCCCAAACCAACGTTGATCTTGGCCAGATGGACCCCAACATCGGCTCGTTGATCTCAGCGGCCTGTGATGAGGTAATCTCAGGCTCTTTAGACAAGCACTTTCCTCTGAGGATATGGCAGACAGGCTCGGGCACCCAGACCAACATGAACGCTAACGAGGTAATTGCCAACCGAGCCATCGAGATTTCCGGTGGCACCGTGGGTAGCAAGACCCCAGTGCATCCAAACGATCACGTCAACCGGGCCCAGTCGAGCAATGACACCTTCCCAACGGCCATGCATATCGCCGCAGCCGAGGAGACCAATCACCGATTGTTGCCCGCAGTACGTCATTTACGGGGTGCTCTGACTAACAAGGCGCGGGACTTTAGGAGTACAGTGAAGATTGGTAGGACCCATTTGATGGACGCAGTCCCACTGACCCTAGGGCAGGAGTTCAGCGGCTATGTTTCGATGCTCGACGCCGACATCACACGCATTGAGAGCGCCATGGGAGATTTGCTCGAACTGGCATTAGGTGGGACCGCGGTTGGGACCGGACTGAACACACACCCTGAGTTCGCTGATACAGTGGCGGGACACATTGCGGACAGCACTGGGATGCCTTTCGTCAGCGCCGACAACAAGTTCGCACAGTTAGCAGCTCACGATGCGCTGGTAGCCGCCTCGGGAGCGTTGAACACACTTGCAATTTCTCTGATGAAGATAGCCAATGACATCAGATGGCTCGGTTCTGGTCCAAGATGCGGCTTTGGGGAACTCTCACTTCCTGCTAACGAGCCCGGATCAAGCATAATGCCAGGCAAAGTCAATCCCACTCAGGCAGAGGCGATGACGATGGTGTGCTGCCAGGTTATGGGCAACCACACCGCTATATCAGTTGGAGGCAGCCAGGGTAATTTTGAACTCAATGTGTACAAGCCGATGATAATCCACAACTTCCTACACAGTGTACGCCTGCTGACGGACACTTGCCGCTCATTCACGGACAAATGCGTGGTGGGGCTGGAGGCTAACGAGGACAGGATTGCAACCCATCTCGAGAACTCGCTCATGCTGGTCACTGCACTCAATCCTCACATCGGCTACGACAACGCCGCGAAGATAGCTAAGAATGCGCACTCGAAAGGAACCACACTCAGGGAGAGTGCTCTCGAACTCGATCTTCTGACAGATGAGCAATTCACTAAGTGGGTCAAAGCCGAGGACATGATTGGGCCACGAGACTGAAGGAACTGAAACTCCAATCGATTATTCCAGAGCGAAACGCTCCGCAAACATTGCAATAAAATCTTGGGGGCCGATCACAGGTGGGAGCAGGCAGGAGAGGTTCCGCACATGGGGGAGCTTCCCCCCTCCTGTTCTACTCCGCAGGGTCCGGGTGTCCCCCGGGCCTCTCGGCCCGGGTTTCTCCGGGTAGACTCCTCCGGGACCTCTAGTGCCCCTTTGTCGCGTTCCGTTTCCTTCCCCTTCCTTTCGTCCAGTTCTCTCCACTTCACTCATCTTCTTTCTCCAGGGGCGTTTCCCCCCCCTTCGCGTTCTCCGTTTCCTCCCCCTTCCTTCCCCTTTCTTTCCCCTTCCTTGCGTCCAGTTCTCGTCCAGTTTTCTCCAGTTCTCTCCACGGTCCGATACAGCTTCCTCCACGGATCTCTCCGCCCTCGTCCACTCATGTTTCCCTCCGCTTCCTTCCCGTCCTTCCCTTCCTTGCGTCCGGTACCTGTCGGTTTTTCCGCTTCGTTCCTCACATCGCTTCCAGGTTCGTTCTCCTCCCCCTTCCACGCGTATCTCCTCGGGATAGTACTCTGCTTCGGTTTTCGTTTTCCCCGTTGCCGGTTCGGTTACGTTTTCCTCAGCTTCCTCCTCCGTTTCCTCCGGTTTCTTTCCCCTTCCTTCCCCTTCCTTTCGTCCAGTTCTCTCCAGTTCTCTCCACCTTCGTCCTCTTCGGTTCTCCCGCCGTCTTCCCGCCCATATGGCGTTCCGACTCTTCTCCCGTTCCCCTTCCTTGCGTCCGGATCCCGGGTTCTGCCACCGCTCTCTCGCGGCTCGGTTTCTGTGGCCCGCGGGTCGCGCCGAAGCGCCCCCACACCACTTCAGAGAAGCGGCAAGGTTAGCAGGGAGAGATGGAATACATAAACCTTCCTAGGGCAGACCCGCAGTCTACCGGAAACAAGGGTCTCAAATGTTAATTTCCATTGGATTTCACACACCTCTGAGGCGCCTCAAACGCTCCATCAACTGGCTTCTACGCTCGATATCGTCAGTTTCCTCCACGATCCCTCTGAGGCGCCTTGAAAGAAACGCTTCTTCAATCAGGTAAATCCTCCCACTGGAGTCGCCCAGGGCGATGTTGCCATCTGTTGATTGGAGGTGCCTTATGCGGTGATAGTGCCCAAGTTCTAGGAGTATGCTACCATCATCGGCTTCCAAGACAGTAATGCCCGACGTCTCACCGTTCCATCTCGATCCCCAGATTCCGCTGCCATTGGATACAGAAGGGCCCATTGCAAGTGATTCAACAGCACCTGGCGCCGTGTCTACCCAGCCGCGACTTGAGACAATCTCGCCCGATTCGTGCCCTGAGAACCAGGTTTGTCCGGAGCTGCAGATTGCTCGAACAGGCGAAGACCGCTCCTCGCCAGGCTCATCAACTGAATCGGTCACCACGCAGACCCTGCCGTCAGAGTGCCCGATTAGAAATCGTCCCTCGGAGTCGCATGCACCGGAGGTCACAGGACTATTTCCCTCTAAAGGGAGATGCGATGCGACCTCACCGCTTCGGATTCGAAGTAGCCCACAACGTGGTCTACCTAGTCCCAGCAGCACCCCTCCCTCGTCGTGCAGACCGAAGTGCCAGGCGCGCTCGGAAAATGTCCAGTGCTCCTGAAGCGAACCCTCGCTGTCAAACATCCACACAGTCGACTCGGTGTAGTCTGAAATCTCAATCTCGTACACAGACGAAGCCGCCCAAACGACTCCTTCGCAAACTTGGACGAAATCACTCGCTCCCTCCAGCGGACGACTCCAGATGATATCTCCAGTGCCTGCGTCGAGCGCGTGTAGGTCCGAGGAGGCTGCCGCGTAGACGCGACTATCAATCATAGCGATATCACTAATCGGTCCGTTCACCTCGACTCTCCACCGCTCGTTCCCAGAATCTACCGACCAGCAGGCCAGAACGCCCTCCTGCGAGCCTCCCAACAAGTCATCACCATCAATCCTCAGAACGGTGCAGGCGCTGCCGAGCTCGCGCTCAAACGAAGAGACCGCCCCGAGTGTATGCACGACCATGGTGTCAGACCATGATGCCCCGCTATCGGGCTTTCGCGTGAACGAGTCAGGCTGAAACACCGTAGAGTCGCTCGACCTTGTCTTTCAGGTAGTCTACAAAGGCGTCTGGAGAGGGGGGGGATCCAGTGGCTTCCTCGATTAGGTCCGCCGGCTCGAGAATGCTCCCTCGTTGATGCACGTGTTCACGCATCCAGCCCAGCAGGGGTGCGAACTCGCCACACCGCATCTGCTCATCATGGTCAGGCAAGTCCTTGCGGGCCGCAGCAAGCAACTGCGCGGCGTACAGGTTACCAAGCGTGTAGGTCGGGAAGTAACCGAAGGCCCCCATAGACCAGTGGATGTCCTGCAATACTCCGAGCGCGCGGTTCGGGGCTCTTATGCCGAGAAACTCCTCGTACATGTCGTCCCAGGCGTCCGGCAGGTCATCGATTTCAAGATCCCCTGCGATGAGCTTCTTCTCGAGTTCGTAACGGATCATAATGTGCATATTGTAGGTTGCTTCATCGGCCTCGACACGAATCAGACTCGGCTCCACAAGATTGACTGCCTGCCACAGCGCTTCCGAATCGACTCCATCCATGTTCTGGGGGAAGTGCTTCTGCCACATTGGCAGGGCCCACTCGCAGAACTCGCGCGAGCGGCCGACTTGATTCTCCCACAATCTGCTCTGACTCTCATGAACTCCGAGCCCGTTGGCCTCACCAGCGGGCTGAAAGTCGAGGTCTCGACGACGCCCCTGCTCGTAGGTGCCGTGACCCGTCTCATGCATCGAGCCATACAGCGAACCGAATGGATCAGATTTGCTGTAACGGGTTGTCCAGCGGACATCGTCGGGATTAGACCCACCGCAGAATGGATGGGTCGAAGCATCTCTCCTGCCGGCAGAGAAGTCGAAACCAATCGCTTCGGACACGCCTTGGCTCAGCGCTTCCTGACCCGGCTGTTCCCATGAGTTATCCTCCACCCACGAGATGTCCGGGCGGTTACCACTCTCGACGACCGCCTTGATTAGGGGGGCTACGTTGTCGCGTAATCCAGCGAACAACGGGTCTACTTTGGCTACGGTGAGACCACTTTCGTAAATGTCGAGGAGTGCGTCGTACCGTAGTTCGTCGTAGCCCAGGTAGTCGGCCTTTCGACGAGCGAGATCAATAGACTTGGCGAGATCGTCGCGAAAGATCGAGAAATCGTCCTTCGCACGTGCCTCACTCCACGAGATCTGCGCTTTCGAGCGGTGCTTGGCCGTCTCTTCGACGAATTCTGTAGGCAACTTTGTCGCCTTGTCATATGACTCGCGGGCCAGTCTGACGTTAGCGGTCTGCACATCGTTGAGGCTGTCAGTGGACTCCAGTTCGTCGAGCAACTCCCCAATGCGAGGATTGGTCAGCCTTTGGTGACCGGTCTTGGAGATCCAAGCCAGCTGCTCGGCCCTGAGGCCCGCAGCCTTGGGCGGCATCAGTACTTCCTGATCCCAACTCACCAAGCCACCGATTTGGCCAATCAGGTCTATGTCCCTCAATCTCTCAAGCAGTTCGTCGTATGCGCTCATGGCTTCGCGAGAGCGGTCTCAGACACATAGGTTGCGGAGCCGGTAATCGACTCAGACATCGATTCCAAGCATGCCTCTGAGGGCTAGTCCTATGCCGTACGAGATTAGGCTGACCACACCGAGAATACCAACCATTTCCATGAACCTACTCCTGAAAGAGACCTCCTCGACCACTGAGACATAGAAGTTGAACACCGCGACTATTAGCAGACCTATCGCGAAGGTGCATAGCAGAGCCTGAACATGAGGTTCAAAGCCTTGGAAATCAGGACTGTCGGCTTGGAAGAACAAATAGGGGGAGACCAGCATGAAGACCGTGACTAGGTAAGAAATCCAGGTGAAGAACGCAGCCTTGACGGCTGACTCACTCTTCTTCTCCGCACGCGAGGACAGGTACTCCGAGGCACCCATGCTGAATGCCGCCGCGATTCCCGTTACCAATCCGGCCAGTGCTACCAAATTCAGGTCTTGCAGAGCGAAGGTGAGCCCTGCCAAAGCCCCAGTAAGTTCAACGAGAGCGTCAGACATCCCAAGGACAACGCTGCCTGAGTAGCGCAGACGCTCCTCGTCAAGCATACCAATCATGTTCTCCTCGTGAGCCTCCTCTTCATCGGCAATCTCGTGCAAGCCGAGTTCGCGATACTCAGCAGCAGCATCCTGCTCCGTGGCCTCCATCATCTTGACAGAGAAGGTGAACCCGAACAGCCTAGCCAACATAACTTGCCTTCTGACTTTGCCCATGTCAGCCCTGACCTGCTCTCCCGTCATCTTCCCTATCACGGACTCATGCCTCTCCTCCTCCAAGGCGATGCCCTCGAGTATGGATCGGTTCATGGGGTCGGGCTGCATCTTGGCGAGACGGCGATAGACTTCCGCTTCGGTGGCCTCCATGCGCTGCAGATTGAGTAACTTGGACCGCGTGGATTCGTCCATGAGACGCGCTGAGTCCCCTTTCTCTTGAATATGACCAATGCGCAACCGCGCCGGGGCGCAGCCTTACGAACGCTTGATGCGCAGCGCATCTCTCGCCAAGACGCATGGCACGCAGTGATATCAGGATCAGTGTCCCTGTGGTTGATCGCATCCTTCTGCACCTCTGGGAGCAGGACCACCAAGCCGACCACTACCTCGTCACTCAGGAGATGACTCGCCCCGGGATAGCCGAGATATGCGCCCTGCACCCACCAAATGTCTCCCGCTCTATGCGAGATCTGATGTCCAACGGATGGGTCGCCGAGCACACCCGGACTGTCAGGGGGGACGACCGCCGTCAGAAGACTTGGCAGTTGACCGATGAGGGCCGCGCCGAGGCGCGGGAGCGGATAGACGAACTCCGCGCAACCTCGATACTGTTGCGCAGCAGGGAGGGCAAACTGCTCGAGGTCCGCGCCGATGAGGCGGCAACGAGGTTGAAGGCCGGGCTGACACTGCTTCAGGTGCTAATGCACGCGCAGCACGAAGGGGTGCTGAACTTCGGTGACATAAGATTCGGAGCTATCGTCAGATCCGACGATGCTGCAACTCCGCCCCCTGGCTCGCTCTCGCTTCTCACCGGGGCGCATTCGACATACCACACCCGACCTCCTCAAACCCGAACCGTGCACGGCCGTTCGTCAGAGAAACTTCGCTTGGACAACTGGTACGCGTCCAGCGCCCCGATGTTTGTACTCTCTGGAATTGCCGGGTGCGGCAAGACCACTCTGACCTCGCACTGGCTCGACGGGCTGCTAAAGAGGACCCCCAGTCTCGAAGTGATGTACTACCCGTGTCAACCTTGGGACTCACCCTTGGGCATCGCCACGAGCTTGCTGCACCGGCTCGGCATTGGCCCAGATGAAGACTCATCCGACCCCTACGGAATACTCGATTCACTCCCCCTCAAGCCCGGAGCCCGACTAGATCTAGACCTCTACCGTCGTCGACTATCCGCCCACATGCTGGACGAAGAGGGGCACTGCGGCGTTCCTTGCAGCGAGATGTTGTTGATCCTCGATGACGTCCACAACATCGGCTCCGAGGGAACTCATCTGCTAGGCGCACTGCTGCAGGTCGCTGAGTCAACGGCCATGCGGCTGTTGCTGGTCTCCCGGACAAACCTCGCTTTCTACGACAGGCGCGATGTGCACACGCGTGGACGCATCGAGGAGCTTGCACTCTCCGGCCTTTCTCTGGACGAGATATCGGCTTGGCTAGATTCTCTCGACCTACCTAGTCACGCCCCGGCCGAGGAGATACACCGAGCTACAGGTGGTCACCCGCTGGCAGTCGAGTTGCTCGAACTCTATGGTCAGACCCTGCACGAAGACTGGTTGCGCTTCCTCGACGAGGAGATTCTCGATGTACTGCCAGAAGATCGCAGAGAAACTCTCGCGTTGCTGGCGGTCGCCGAGCGCCCAGTCCCGTGGAGTACCCTGGCGAAGGCCGCCGGAATCGACGGTCCGCCACCAGCCGATTTGCTCGAGAGGGGACTGATGCTGGAGCTCAACGACGGCATGTGGTTGCACGAGGCGCTACGAGCAAGACTCCTGAGGGAGGTCGGCGCGCCGCATGAGGAGCGAGCCCGTAGGTTGCGCGAGGCGTCCGACTAGGCCATGTGACGGTTCAACCAGTCATCCATCCCCGGTTTCGGCATGGCACCGGACAGCCTATCGACGACCTCGCCGTTGTGGAAGAGAATCAGGTTCGGAATCCCTCTGACGCCGTATTTCCCGGGTGAAAGGTGATTGACGTCGGTGTTGACTTTGGCGATAGTGATCTCGCGCTCTCCGGCGATTTGCTCGAGCACGGGGGCAATCATCCTACAGGGTCCACACCAAGGTGCCCAGAAGTCAACCAACACCCACTCATCGCTTCTCGTCACTAAATCGAAATCCGCATCACTCGCAGTCACTATTTTTCCCATTCGCTCACCCGTAGCCATACCGCCGCATCCACATCCTATCAATTTGTGTCTGTAGCACGTACATTGCTGGGCCGAGGGATTGAGAACCGAAAGCCACCCCCGTCGACTCATGGAGATTACGCCGAGCATCCTCACAGCCGATTTCACAAGGCTCGGCGAGACGCTTGAAGAAGCAGTGGCAGCGGGTATTGATTGGTTACACATGGACGTAATGGACGGTAATTGGGTTGTCAATCGAACCGTCACATTCGGCCCCGCTCTGATACGTTCTGTGCGAGACCGATTCGGTTCTGAAGTCACCATTGACTGCCACCTCATGATTACCAACGCTGAGGAGACATGGGACCAGTATGTCGACGCCGGTGTGGACCTGGTAATCGCCCACATTGAGGCCGTAGGAGACTTTCCCGCGCTAATCGAGGATTTGCACGGTGCTGGAGTACAGGCCGGCTGTGTGCTGAATCCCGATACTCCAGCCGAGGATGTTTTCCCCTTCTTACAGGACTTGGACCTCGTTTTGGTGATGTCTATTGTCCCCGGCAAAGGCGGACAACAATTCATGCCTGAGGTCGAGGACAAGGTGCGCGCCCTCCGCGCAGCCATAGATATTCAGTCTGCAGCCGGAGGGCGCGCTACCAAGCTGATGATAGATGGCGGCGTGAAGGCCCACAACGCCGCAATGATTGCAGAGTGGGGAATTGATATCGCGGTAGTGGGATCAGGACTCATCAACGACCGTGGCACGATAGCCGAAAACCTCGCTACAATCACCGCGGCACTCGGCTAGTAGCGCCCCGACGAGCATTCAAAGCACTCAGCCCCAAGGGGAGTCTCGATGGTCACAGAGCAGTGGATGGCCAAGGAGGTCCGCAAGGTCGTTCCCGACGCCGAGGTCGAGGCATCGGATCTGCATGGCAGCGGTGACCACTTCCATGTTAGAGTGATTTCCGAGAGCTACGAAGGGGTGCGACCACTACAGAGACAACGACCAATCCTGAATCACTTCAAGCCCTTCATTGCGCAGAACATCGTGCATGCGCTGGATTTGAAGTGCATGACCCCTGAGCAGGCTGGAGATAGCGGTGACACTGCTTTCGACCCGCATGGTGAAGAAGTGGAGTTCTTTGGGGTGCATATCCGCAGGCCGGACAAGGAGTGATGATATGACAGAATTCAATTGGGCACCAGAGGAGTTGCAAGAGATAGTCGACAACAACAAACTAGTCCTCTTCATGAAGGGAACACCGGAGCAACCGCAGTGCGGATTCTCCAACCGCGCCGCGACGGTACTGCAGCAGCTCGGACAGCCATTCGTCAGCATCGACATACTCTCTGACCACCGAGCAATCCCCTCGGTTTGCGCGTGGTCGGATTTTCCCACAATGCCCCAAATTTTCGTTCATGGCGAGCTCATCGGGGGCTCTGACATAGCTCTGGAGATGTACGAGAGCGGCGAGCTCCAGCAGATGCTCGTGGACGGCGAATCAGAGTAGGTGGCCGGCTATGTCGGTCGATTCAGACCGTCGAACCATGCTGATAGCGCTGGTTGGCGCTGTGGCTATCTCATTCTCCCCCGTGTTCTACATCTACTCGGACACCAATCCATCTACCGGGGCGTTCTTCCGGATGCTGTACGCACTCCCAGCGCTTGCATTGCTAGCGTATCTCGTCCGCAAGTCAGACACACGCTCCTCGCGGACGCGATGGACAGCGTTTGGTGCTGGATTGATTCTCGCTCCGGATATGTTATCCTATCACAGTTCGATGATTTTCATCGGCATCGGCATCGCTACACTGATTGGCAATTCACAAGTCATCATAGTCACTCTGGCATCTTGGAAACTGTTCGGAGAGAAACCGAACCAAGCCATTCTGATATCCCTTCCAGTAGTAATCATCGGATTGGCACTAATCTCAGGTATCGCCGATACCGATCCATACGGCGAAGACCCCGTCAAAGGCGTCGTTTTCGGTACGATAGCGGCATTCTTCTACTCCTCATTCCTAATCTTGTTCCGGTATTCTAACAGGGAACTGGCACCATCCTCTTCAGTCCAATTGGACGCTACGGCGGGCGCCGCCCTAGGATTACTCGTTCTCGGCTTACTGCCTCTAAGCAGCATGGCCATAGAACCACTGGAATTACAACCAACCTGGCCCGGCCACGGATGGCTCATCGTTCTAGCAATACTTTGTCAGGTAGTTGGTTGGTTGGCCATTGCCCACGCTCTACCGCGCCTACCAGCAGCACACACTTCCTTCGCCATCCTACTGCAGCCGGTATTGACACTTATTTGGGGTTATGTCATACTGCATCAGGAGGGACATTCGCAGAACCAAGTCATCGGCATATTCCTTGTATTGGCCGCTATCATAGCAGTGACTCTGTACGGCTCAGCGAGCAGCTCGGAAGCGGACTGATTACTCAGTGGAGTCCGGTGGCGCAACCTTCGCCATGCTCACTGTGTACTCAATGTAAGAGATGGTCAGCCTGACCTCCTCACCGTCCTCGCAGTCGCACACTGTGCCCCAGAGTGTGTAGACATCTACGCTAACGTCGATACGCCATTCCCCTGTACCAATTCCGTTGTATTGCTCCCACAGTGCGAGCGCCTCCTCTTGAGTGCCTTCGTAACCAGTTATGTTGGGGAGATCAAGTGTGTAATGGTACCATATCTTGTCCCATGGCTCTGTCCCATCGGCATCACAGTCCTGACTCATGGCATCAGTGTTCGATAGCGAGTACTGGTTCGACTTGTTGACTGAGGAATCGTAGACCTCCACTGTCACCTTGTCGCATCCCACTATGCCCCCCGGCTGCTCGTCCTCCTCTCCCCAGTAGGCCCCGATATAGACGCTAGATATGTTACGTGGCAGTGGAATGCTCAGGACCACATTCTCGGTGGCGTCGTCATTCACAAAGAAGGACTGGACATCGGTCTGGTTTCGCTCCTCGAGGGTAAACTCCCACACATTCACCTCGGGTTCGGCCTCCTTGTCCGGCATGACCATGTCGAGGACAGCCGGCCCGGCCACTACAACTGCTGCAACCAGCATGGCTACACCGAGCACCGCTGCGATGGCTACACGGTTCCTAAGGGCAGCTCCTGTGAGTGAGGCCACCAGTTCAGATGCGTCGAACCCCGAATCTCTCTCATCCCAGTCATCTTCGTCCCATTCCTCATCTTCCTCATATTCGAGCAGACGATTGTACAACTTCTCCTTGTTTCCACTGTTCGAGAGTCCGAGCTCCTTAAGCTCGCCCTTGAGCTCGGCTACGGTCCACTCGTCTATGGGTTCCACACTCTGAGATGGTGGTGGTACGAATGGAACTTTTGTTTGCTAGATACTCTCTCGCAGGCCTTTGTACTGCCTCGCAGCAGCCCGATTTAGGTGTACAGGGCGAGAGATAAAAGCGAGGGGATGGGATGCACTCAGCGAGAACCTGTCGTCCCTGTACGGAGACCCATCGGAGTCGGCAATAAATAATCGTTGTGAGAAACTGCCGCAATTTTGGGAAAAACGATGTATTGCAAGCCTGTTAATGTACAGTGAGCACTTCCGGACCGCCTTCGGTAACGAGCACCGTGTGCTCGAACTGTCCGACGTCCCCTCCGTCTGCATCGCGCAACGCGGCGTAGATCTCCAAGAAGCGGATAGAAGTGAGTTTATTGATCAATGCGTCCCACTTCCGACGGAGCGATTCTACTTCCTCCTCGGGAAACGGTCTCTCCAGCAGCGGATAGGCCCACCTCTCTGCGAAAGGGAGGGTGTTGTAACGCTCCTCGATGTATCTAGCCATGGTCGCACCGAGCGGCTTGACCTTGCCCTTGGCCAACGCCTTGCGAATCTTGACATTACCAGTAACCCTTAGGATGTTCGCCGAATTAGATGGAGGAACGTTTTCCACCATCCCCGATCCACCAGTCGTGTTGAAGGGCTCGACGGCGTATATCCCACCGATTTCGGGAGAACCCTTGAAGCCAGGGTTGTTGGAACCGCAGGCGTACGATGGAATCGAAGTCCCGGCGTGCAGGTTCCAACGCTCCAACTGGTGCCCACAGAGGTTACGTATCGGCTCGAAGCCAGCGTCCTTCGCAACCTGCTCGGCGGCAGCTCCGATCTTGTGCCAGGGAGTGCCTGAATGCATCTGCTCGATGGCGGCGTCGCGCGCCTCCTCGGCTGCACGAATCTGTTCGGTGTGGTTGCCGCCCCCACCTACTTCGACAGTCAGGGCATTGTCGGCGATGGCGCCTTTGATGTGCACCCCGACGTCGAGTTTGACCAAGTCCCCCTTCTCAAAGATCATCTCACCCTCAAACCCCTCGGGAGGCTCCAACAGGTGATTGGTCGTGTAGTGCGCGGCCATGTCATTGACCGAGATGGTGACCGGGAACGCAGCATGGCCACCATGCCGTTTGATGAAGCGCTCTGCGGAATCAATGACATCGTTCCAGTGCTTTCCAGCGGTGATTTCTCCCTTGATTCCGTCCAAGGTCCTGCGCGCGACGTGTCCGGCGTCCCGCCAGTGCTTCAGGTCCTCTTCCTCAACCATGATCTGACCTCTAATTCGCTAACTACTCCTTCTCTGAGAACCTCGATATCTCTTGACTCGGTTGAATCATAGACTGAATACCACACTATCAATGTACTGGGCCTTCCGCTCGGACAGGAACCAGACACACACTCGATAGTATCACCGTCGTTTGAAAGGAGTCGTGCAGCTTCGTCACAATCGGTTACGGGGTCCTCACCACTCCTGTTTGCGCTGGTCGCTGTCAGCGGACCGGTTGCTTCCAGCAGACGCTTGGCGAGCGGGTGAGCCACCACTCGGATGGCGATGCTGTCGCCACCGAGTCGGGAATCCAGTGTATTGTGGGCCCTGAGAATCACTGTCAGTGAGCCCTCGGGGAAGTTATCGAGTAACTCCCTGACTCCATCGGGAACCTCGACAAGCGTTTCGGCCTGAGTCAGACTAGCCACACCGATGCTTACGAGCACGTCAGACGCCCGCCCCTTCAATCGGTACAACTGGTCGAGGCAGGTGGATTCTGGCAGGCAGCCGAGAGCAGGCTGAGTGGTAGTTGGATAGACGATACAGTCTCCTGCGAGCGCGCACCGCACCGCTTCTTCCATACTCTCTCCTACCTGATGTGGTGTCTGCTCGCTGGCGGCAGCGAGTCTGCGTGCACCACAATTGAACAGACGATTAGGTCGATGTTTGACTGATGCGTGTGTCGTTGTGATATCCTAGCCAAATCGTAGGCTCCGAAGTACAAGTTCAGTACAGGTATGAGGTAGAGCAACTTGCGCAGGGCCCGCGCGTCCCACATCTGACTAGTCATGCCCGAACCGTCCTCGGCTACCACCGCGAGACCGAGCATGCGCTGACCCAGAGAACGTGAGTAGGCGACGCCAGTAAGCCTCCAGTATAGCCAGTGGGCCGCCAGCACCACGAAGGCCTGAGCGAGAGCGTAGTGGAAGTCCGCGGAGGACCACAGTGTGAGGTTCCAAGCATCGATGATCCTTCCTCCTGTGACAACCATCAGTATCGTCGTGACTATCACTACATCCACGGTGAAAGATGCGGTCCTTCTGACTCCAGAAGCCAGAATTGCACCGTCCGGCACTGACCAGTGCCCCTGTTCGGAGGAGACAATCTGCTGGGCTAGCGTACCGCCACCGGAATTCATCTGTATTGGCGAATCATGGTCCGACATAGGTACCCTCAGGCCATTCCGAGCAAGTGCCATGCCTCAAGGTTGCGACTCCGCACGTGTTCCAGCCAGGCCGCCCAATCTTTGTCGTAGCGCAGTGTTTCAGGGTCTCCGATGACGATAAGTCCGCGCCTGGCTCGAGTCAGGGCGACATTGAGCCGGCGGGAGTCTGAGAGGAAGCCGACGTTGCCCTGGCTGTTTGAGCGCACACACGAAAACAGGATGACCTCTTTTTCCCGGCCCTGGTAACCGTCCACGGTACGGACCTCGACCCCGTCGTATCTGGTGGGGACACTATCTCGGATTGCCCTGACCTGGCCTGCGTAAGGCGTGATTATGCCGATATCGTCTTGCCCGAGCTCGCCACCGTCCATCAATCCCTCAAGCAGTTGAGCTACCCAGGAAGCTTCAGTCGGATTCTCCTTCGAGGTGCCGTCGGGGGACCTGACCTCCCCACCAGCGATTGGCAGGAAAGCTATCGGGCATCCCCAGTCTGGCCACAACAGGCCTGCAGGGGTGATTCTGTCTGAGTCCTCGACGCCATCCTCGAGCCTACCATTGTAGAAACGCTCGTTTGGAAATGCGGAGATTGCCGGGTGCATCCTGTATTGGATGCGCAGCAGATGGGGGCTGATTCCGACCTCCACCATACGCTCGAATAGCGAGCGACTCAGCCCGCCATTCTTCGCGCGCTGAGATATGACGGTAGGGGGGAGCTGCCGATGGTCTCCGACCA
>Ga0257108_1000219_pt1 | contig 16877 bp, 12 predicted proteins | sample LP_taG_FD_190181 | JGI IMG/M metagenome (GOLD analysis project Ga0257108, IMG submission 190181) | Marine microbial communities from Northeast Subartic Pacific Ocean, Canada - LP_J_2011_P26_1000m | ecosystem: Environmental > Aquatic > Marine > Oceanic | place: Canada: Northeast Subartic Pacific...
TACATGAATTTTCAACCATTTCCGGTGTAAAAGATGATATGACTGATATTATTCAAAACCTGAAAGGTGTACGGTTTAAATTATCAGACTCTGACGTGGATAACGTAAAAATATCCTTGAAGGGGAACCGGGTTTTTTCTGCAAAGGATATTCAGGATGTTACCGATCAGTTTGAGGTCTTGAATCTGGACCATTATATCACTGAAATTAATGCAAAAGGATCCATAAGCATGGAACTTCGTATTGGCGTTGGTAAAGGATATGTGTCTTCCGAGGACAATGAATTACCGAATGCGCCGATTGGCACCTTGGCCATTGATAGTATTTTTAATCCGGTGACAAAAGTGACTTATAATGTGCAGCCGGTTCCCGGTGCGAAAGACCCTATCGAGATCTTAAGTATCGAAGTGGAAACGGATGGATCTATTACACCCCAGGATGCCATTAGTTATTCTGCCAGTGTTCTAATGGATCACCTTCGTCTGGTTGAAGCAATCGCAAAGCCTGAAGTGCTTGAAGTAACAGAGCAAATCAGTGAAGAAGTAATAAAGATCCGAAATCTCCTGAACCTGACAATTGATGAAATGGAATTATCCGTTCGAAGTCATAACTGTCTGCAGGCGGCTGGAATTAAATACATTTATGAATTAGTAAGTAAAGAAGAAAGCGCCATGCTGAAGTACAAGAACTTTGGCCGTAAATCACTGACTGAGCTTGTTGAAAAACTAGATGAAATGGATATCAGTTTCGGTATGGACGTAGATAAATATCTAAAATTGGAAGTTTAGTTTAACCATGAGGCACCAGAAAAAAGGCCGGAAACTTGGCGTAAACCCTTCCCATCGGAGGGCGATGCTAAAAAATTTAGCTGCAAATTTGATTGAGCATAAGCGAATCAAAACCACGGATTCTCGAGCGAAAGAATTGCGTACTTATATTGAGCCACTCATTACTAAGGCCAAAAAAGGTGATTTGAATTCTATTCGTCAAATTAGCAGAAAATTACCATGGAAAAATGTCGTCCATACTTTGATTCATGAGATTGCCCCCGTTTATGCGGAACGGAATGGTGGATATACACGTATTATTAAACTTGGATTCCGGGATAATGACCGTGCATCTGTTTCACTCATCGAATTGGTTGACTACAAGAGCGTAGATTCTACAGAAGCGGTAGAAGCATCTGAATAGAGATATATTGATTCAATCAATCAAAAATATCCATAGAAGGGCAACGGTTTCCGTTGCCCTTCTATTTTCTATACTCTTGGGCTCCATTCCGGAACGGGGCGAATTCGAAGATCGGTATTTATGGGTGGTTCGCAACACACTCACCAATCAAGTAAGTATCGATCAAATGATTCAGTTTGCTAGGTTAAATCGATTTAACCATATATTGGTACAAGTCCGAGGTCGAGGCGATGCGTATTACACATCAGAATTCGTTCCTAAATCTCACCTTATTCAGAACATATCCTTTGATCCTTTAGCCTACTTAATTCCCAAGGCAAAAGAAAACGGAATTAAAGTCCATGCCTGGATGAATACGTATTTACTCTGGTCATCTCGTATTAAACCGGTTCAAAAAAACCATTTATTATATACAAACATGGAATGGTTGGATCAGAATAAAAAAGGTGAAATCAATATTTCCCATGAATTAAAAAAGCTCAATGGGGGTAAAAACGGGAATGAAGGACTTTATTTATCACCGAATCATCCCAGGGTTAATCCATATTTAATTTCTGTATTTAAAGAATTAATTGAGAATTATGAACTGGATGGTCTTCATCTGGATTATATTCGGTATCATGATTCTGAATATGGACAAAATCCAGGCGCCATTGCGCAATATCGAAAAGAGAATGGATTGAAAGTGCTCCAACTATCCACTTCGGTGCCAGATCCTATGACAGTAGTTAAAGCGGGACAATGGAGTGATTCCCGGAGAAAGGCTGTTACAGAATTGGTTCGTGAGACCAAAAGCCTCATTGATGTTATTCGCCCGAATTTGATATTATCTGCAGCAGTGAAACCAAATCTGTACCAAGCAAGGGAGCGTTATTATCAGGAATGGGATGTATGGTTAGCAGCGGGATATTTGGATAAGGCAGTTGTGATGAATTATGCCAAAAATTTAAAGGATTTCGCCGCCAATATTGATATTATGTATGATAATCTGCCCACCAAATATCGGAAGAAAATTATTATGGGAATTGCCACATATAATCAGTCGGCACGGCAAGTGGTGGATAAAGTAAAATATACCCGGGTCACCCGATTTAAAGGAATTTCATTTTTTTCTTATAATGTAATGGTTCAGAACCCTCGATACTTTAAGTCAATAAAAAAGGTGTTGTACCCACGGGGATAGAAAATTGATCCTTCATTGAAATTAAACGTAAGATTCTTCATACTTCAAAAACCGTTTATAATGTTTATAGTCAAAACTATTGTCGGTTTTGGCTAATCGATTTTTAATGAGATGACCGTTAATGAAAGTTATATTTTTTAGATATAAATAACAAAGACGATTTTTATTATTGTCAAATTCTATGGCATCATATTTTAGGAAAACTTTCCGACCTTTTGTATTTTCTGCAATAAACTGTTTTGCCTCAAATACTTTACCTTTAATCGGTTTCACGTCAATAAGTTAACTACACAAAGTTTTATATATTTTGCCTTTCGTCATAAGGAATAACAACTCCTTCTTCAATAAACTTTTTCAATAATCTTAGATACTTGGCCCAGCAATAGGAGGAAACTCGAAAATGTTCATTGGTCTCTTTCCATTCTGTATGTTCGAAACTTAAGTCGGTAGAATCTCCTGTATCGGTTAAAAAGAGTTTGATTTTGGTCCCGGTCCAGTCTTTATCTACAACGGTGACTTCCAACGCAAAACTGGTGTTTTCATCATTTTCCAGAACAATTGCGCGCCAGTCATAATCATTACTGAAATAAAGTTGGTATTCAGCACCAAATTCAGGATGGCCGGAAGACGATTTTGTCCACCATGCATCCAAACCTTTTGGGGTAGTAATTGCATCATATACGTTTTCTGTAGACGATTGTATTGTAAGGTTATGGAGTATGTCAGGCATTGTTTAAATTTCCTGCAGTAATTTTACTAAAGAAAAGGACTAATTACATGTCAAAACGGATCATCCATGCACCACGGGGTAACAAACTCACCTGTAAAAATTGGCAGATAGAAGCACCATATCGGATGATTCAAAACAACTTGGACCCGGACGTGGCAGAAAATCCAGATGAACTTGTTGTATATGGGGGAAAAGGAAAAGCGGCGCGAAATTGGGAATGTTATGATGCGATTCTCAATACGCTGAAACGGATGAATGAAGATGAAACATTGCTGGTACAATCAGGAAAACCGGTGGGAGTACTCAAAACACATACTTGGTCGCCTCGGGTACTCATCGCCAATTCCAATCTTGTCCCTGATTGGGCCACCTGGGAACATTTTAATGAATTAGATAAACAGGGACTTATGATGTACGGTCAAATGACTGCCGGTTCTTGGATATATATTGGTACTCAGGGGATTTTGCAGGGGACCTACGAAACATTTGCTGCGGCAGCAAAGCAACATTATAATGCTGATCTAACTGGGAAGCTGGTGGTGACTGCCGGTCTCGGCGGCATGGGAGGCGCACAACCACTTTCCGTCACAATGAATAATGGTGTGACTATTTGTATAGAAATTGATCCATTTCGAATCCAACGTCGTTTGGAGACGAAATACCTCAATATGGCTACTGATTCCATGGATGACGCTCTTTCTATGGCTCGTGACGCACAGAAAAAGGGTGAGCCATTGTCCATTGGGCTTCAAGGGAATGCGGCGGATATTGTGCCTCAAATGGCGAAATCGGGTATTGTGCCGGATATGATTACGGATCAAACATCCGCCCATGATGAATTAGATGGATATGTGCCCAATGGCATGACTTATGAAGCAGCACTTGCATTGCGGAAAACTAATCCGGACACATATATAAAAGAAAGTTACCGTGCCATGGCAGAACATTGTCAGGGCATGTTGGATTTGAAAGCGCAAGGGGCCATTGCTTTTGACTATGGAAATAACCTTCGAGGCCAAGCTAAAAAAGCAGGTGTAGAAAATGCGTTTGACTTTCCGGGATTTGTGCCTGCCTATATCCGAAATTTATTCTGTGAAGGTAAGGGGCCATTTCGATGGGTCGCCCTGTCGGGAGATCCTGAAGATATTTATAAGACCGATGAAAAATTATTAGATATGTTTCCAGAAGATGAAACACTATCTCGATGGATTAATTTGGCGAAAGAACAAGTACAGTTTCAAGGATTACCATCGCGCATTTGTTGGCTGGATTATACCCAACGAGCCAAGTTTGGTGTGGCGTTGAATCAAATGGTGGCCAGTGGTGAATTATCGGCGCCTATTGTCATTGGGAGAGATCATCTTGATTGTGGTTCGGTGGCATCACCTTATCGGGAGACAGAAGCCATGAAAGATGGATCTGATGCGGTAGCGGATTGGCCCTTGCTCAATGCCCTCACCAGTACAGCCAGTGGAACTACCTGGGTGTCAATACATCATGGTGGCGGTGTGGGAATGGGTCTCGCTATTCATGCAGGACAGGTCATTTGTGTGGACGGTACACCAGAAATGGAAAAACGGGTAAAAGCGGTGTTAACCAATGATCCAGGCATGGGGATTTTACGTCATGCGGACGCGGGATATGAAGATGCGATTCAAAATGCAAAAGATTGGGATGTAGATATTCCTATGATGGAAAAGGGATAATGTATGATGGTTGATGGAAAATGGGAGATGGGGATTGGATAATCAACAATCAAAAATCAGCAATCCAAAATCAATAATCCTTAAGAATATAGGGTGTTTGGTGACAGCCAACGCTGATGGTGTGACATCATTCGAGAATACGTCAATTCTAATCGAAAATGGGAAAATCGCAGCTATCGGTGAAAGGGAATCGGAAAATGCCATTGACTGCGGTGGAAAAATGGTGACATGCGGATTTGTAGATTCCCACACCCACCCTGTATTTTTAGATAATCGTGATGAAGAATATGCCATGCGGTTGGCCGGCGCCACCTACGAAAAAATTGCGGAAAAGGGCGGTGGCATTGTTTCCAGTGTAGAAGGGGTACGAAATGCGTCTGAGGATGAATTAATCGATAAGGTATCTCAACGAATGGATCGATTTATTGCGGGTGGCACCACGACCATTGAAGCAAAGTCCGGGTATGGCCTTGACACAGAATCAGAATTAAAATCTTTATCTGTTATACACAAAGTCCATAAAAGCCATGCAATAGATTTGATACCCACATTTATGGGGGGCCACGCCTTTCCACCGGAATTTGCTGATGATCATGATGGTTTTGTAGATCTCATTTGTGATGAAATGCTTCCTGCCGTTAAGGCGCAGGGCATTGCTGTGTTTAATGATGTGTTTTGTGAAGAGGGTTACTTCACGGTAGCGCAATCAAAACGCATATTAGAAACAGGAAAAAAATATGGATTAAAACCGCGTCTCCATGCAGATGAATTTATGAACTTTGGCGCGGCGGAATTGGCAGGGGAAGTAGGTGCAATTTCGGCAGATCACCTTATGGCTGTTAGCGCAGACGGTATTAACGCTTTAGTGGAGAATGATGTGATTGCTACCTTGCTTCCTGGGACCACGTTTTTCCTCGGAAAATCCACCTATGCGCCGGCGAGAGAACTTCTCAATTCAGGGATTACCCTATCACTTGCGACTGATTTTAATCCAGGGAGTTGTCATATTCAATCCATGCCAGTTATCATGACGTTGGCTTGTATGCATTTGGGAATGACCGTAGAAGAATCTTTTCAAGCTGTGACATATTATAGTGCAAAGGCACTTGAATTAGAGGACAAAATTGGGTCGATTGAGGTGGGAAAATCTGCTGACTTGATTGTTTGGGGTATAAGTAGTTTGCTGGATATACCATATTATGTCTCAAATCACCCAATTCGATATGTCATGAAGAATGGGGAAGTTGTATTTAAGGCTTGACTCAAGAACACTCCGTCCTGTAGACTCGCGCTTGTTAAACGTTAAGAAATGGTAAATAAATGACTATAAAAAGAATTTTCTCAGTATTCATTGTTTTAGTGATGAGTTCGCAATTTGCTTTTGCAAACTATGGCTTTTATCGAAAAGTAACAAATACCTGTAAATATTACAGGGTCACGGTTGATGAAAAGAAAATGTCCCTTACGAAGAATAAGAATGGTTCATATAGTTTTTCCATTGAAATGGAAAGCCTTCGAAATAATTTTGAAATGGTCATGCTGGTTGGATTTATTGCCGTTGGGCAAGCCATGAACCATCAAGAAAAATTTGCTAAGAAAAAACCCGGATACACAGCCATTGTTCCGGAGGATACAGACGTAACGGTAACCATCCCGATATCCAGGCAAAATACAATTATCACGGCAAAGGCAACTGCAGGTCAAATCCGTCAATTGACGGATGGTAAAATTGATTCAGCAGGATTTATGCGTCTGATAAAAAATTCAATTCAAACACTGTAACAAGGAGGAAGAATGTTAGATCCTACCAGTTGGGGCGGCATGTTCGCACAATACGGTCGTTCTTTATTATGGGCGATCACAGCGGCTATCGGTTTTGGCCTGGGCGTTGGTATTTCATTGAAAGTTTTCGATTGGCTTTCAACTGATATTGACGAATGGGAAGAAATCAAAAAAGGAAACATGGGTGTTTCCATGATTTTTACCGCACTTATCGTCATGGTTGGTTTAATCGTTTATAAAGTTATTTAAACGCTACCGACATTTCTATAAAAAAACCCATCTCGATTATCGGGATGGGTTTTTTTATATTTTTAATAGAAGATTTAAAACATATAATTTTACCCATAATTCATCCAAAAGAAATAAGCTACAAATGCGCCCACTATCGTATTGATGAAATTAACCATGTCGTTCCCAATCCACTTTGATCCAAATATCAGCTTTGTTTTATGATCGCAATGGTATCGATCCTCAGTTTGGCTGCCGCATTGGCTGCATTTGAACTGTGCTTGGACAAAACGCCCTAATATTGAATCAACTAATGATCCGGTGAGCCCACCGATTGTGAGAGGGAGGAGCAGGTCGTTTAAATGCAATATCTCTTCACCCAGAATTCCGATAATCAATGCTCCCATAGCCGATCCCAAAATACCCAGAAATGTGACACCGCCAGAAACACCACGTGCCACGATTATTTTCGATAGAACAAGTCTGGGTTGAGATTTTGAATAAAACCCAATTTCTGTTGCCCATGTATCCGCTGTGGCGGCACCGATAGCCCCAAGATATAAAACGATGGCTGGTGGAAAATTGGTGAAAAAATAAATGATAGCGAAAATGGTGCCGACTCCTCCGTTAGCCAGTATTTGGAGTATATTCCGATGAGAATAGGGTTTGTGGTGAAGGTGAGATAAAACGGAGGCCGAAATAAAGAAAAATACGAGGGGGATGATCCAGGGCCAACCACCAGCGCCAAAAATAATAATTCCCATTAAGAATCCACTAATCGCACCGCTTGTGGATAATGATTTTTGTTTCCATGCCAAGGAAAAAATACCGATTGAAATGACAGTCCATACTAAAAGTTGGGGCAGAGTTCCATGGGTATAGTTAATCAGAAAAATCTCATAGGACAAAAAAGTAATAAGTGGCGTCGATAGGTTGTCTGAACCGCGAAAACTGATTGATTCGGCTAATGCAGCAGAGAATGCGGTGAATATGCTTAATCCGATTAAAACAGGGAGCGGTATTAGAAAGGCTGCATGATAGACCCTGGCAAGGATATCGGTGCCAAGCATGATGATCATAATGGTTATTCCAAACATGGCCAAAGATCCACGACGAGATTTTTTATCCCGCCAGGGAATAAAAGTGGTTCGGCCATTTTTTCCAATAAATGCTGCGGTGGGGTCTGCGATGGTCAAAACAATAATGGCTAAAATAAAAGAAATAGGTTTATCCCACCAAAAATATGACATTATCAATACGGCCATTGGAAAATACACAGTTCCATAACTCTTACGCTCTGTCGCGTGCATGCTTTTTACTTTACCCGACATTAATAAAATCATATTAATGACTATGAACAAGATAGATAGAGTCATGAGTTGAACATTCGCTTTAAATATTAATGGACCGGAGGCTACGATAAGACCAATAAAAATATGGACAAATTGTCGTGTGGATTCAGGCGCCAATTTTATATAATGTCGGATGAATTCTGCCATACCGAGTACAAGAATGATTCCGGTAAAAATTATTCCGAAAAGCGTCCAGTCGTTTAGTGAAATTAAAAACAGCATTGTTGAAGTTATAAAAAACCCTCCGAATTTACCGGAGGGTTTTTTATTTATATGTTGACAGGGGCTTTACTTAACCGGATTGCCATCCGCATCCAATAAAATGGGATCTCCAAATCCTAAAGATTTCATCCCTTCCAATTGGGTAGCTGCATCCCCCACAACGAGATAGATCATTTCATCCGGTCGAATCAATTTCTTTGCCAATGCATTGTGATCTTCAACTGACATATTTCGAACCGTTTCTTCCTGGTCTTTGACATAGTCAAAAGGAAATCCATAGGTGGCTATATTACTAATCATTCCCCGAAGTGCTCCAAGCGTTTCGAATCGTCTTGCATTAGATTTGAGAAGGACATTTTTAGTGAAATCCAAATCGTCTGATGCAATAGGATTGCGATAGGCTGTTAATAATTCCTTAAATATATTGACGGATTCTTCAGTCGTATTGGATCGAACTCCCGAGGAAGCAGTGAATTTCCCGGGGAAATTGGAGCCGCTAAACCCAGTCCGGGCACCATAGGTATATCCTTTTTCCTCGCGGAGAACCATATTGACATCACCGCTGAAGTTTCCCCCTAATTTCATATTCATCATGGTGGCAGGGTAGTAATCCGGATCTGTTCGGGCCAAGCCAAGGTAACCAATTCGAATTTCAGATTGCTTTGCACCGGGGACATCCACGAAATATACCTTCGCTTGTTGTTCTGGTTTGGGCAATTCGTATTCAGGAAAGGACACCTCCTTAACGTTCCACTTTTCTACCATACCTTTAAATGCCTTAACGGCGCCACTACGGGTAACATCTCCCACAATGCTGATGGTGGCCAAGTCAGCCGAAAAGTTGCTGTTATAGAAGTCTTTTAAATCATCCAAAACAATTGATTCTACAGATGCAACGGAACCGACAGACGTATTGGCAAGGATATGGTCTTTGTAGATGAGTTTATTATATACATTGGAAGCAATGGAAGAGGGAACAGCGGCACGACGTTTAATAGATTCGGCTGTTTCTCTTTTAATGCGATCAAATTCTGTTTCATCCCAGCGAGGTTCAAAAAGGATTTCTTCTACCAAAGATAGGGTAGCATCAAAATTCCGTTTGAGTGTGGTAACTTCGACGCTAATGGATTGCTTGCCGGTAAACATTCTAATAGAAGAGCCCAATGCGTCAATGGCTTCTTCAAGTTCGATGGGCGTTTTGTTGGTAGTTCCTTCCATCATCATATCCGTGATGAGATTTGCTACACCTATTTTATTTGGGTCGTCCAAAAGCATACCGCCTTTAATTTCGATTCCGAAATTGATCAAGGGTAATTCATCGAGTTTGGCGCCGTAAAGGGCAATCCCTTTATTATAATCATGTTTCCATATTTTGGGTAGGTTGAGCCGTGGTTGTGGGCCATCTACCGGTTGAATTGAACGATCAAAAGTTGAAGGAATATTCTCCACATTCATTTGAAAATATCCCGCCTCTTTGACCACATTTTCAACAATTTGTTCTTCCTGAACTGGAAAGAGGACAGACCCGTCAGCCACAAGATCCCCTTTCCCTTTTGGAACAAAGCTGGTCATGACATAATTCTGACCTTTGATATATTTTTCATATACCCGTTTTACATCATTCATATTCACATCCAGAACTTTTTGCAGCTCTGTGGCGATGGCATCGGGTGAACCAAAATATTCGTTATAATAAGCCAGTTGAAATCCTTTACCTAAAACAGAAGAAATCCCCTGGTAGAATCCCGTCTCATATTTGGCTTTCAAGCGCGCCAAGTCATCTGTGGTAAACCCTTCGGTTTCAAACCGGCCAAATGCTTCGTGGACGGCGGATTCAACATCGGTAAGATTGGTGGTTGGGAAAGCCGTTACAATCACATTAAATGTGCCGGCTATTTCCTGGGTTCCACTATAAGAGAACAAACTGGGTGCCAGTTTCTTTTCTTCTACAATAACTTTATAAAGGGGTGCTTTTTTCCCGTCGCTTAGCAATTGACTTAATAATTCCAAAGCAGATGCATCAAAATGGTTTTGATCCACGGTTGGGAATGCCATGGTTAATCGGGGAGAACGGGCGAAATTATCTTCATGATATACTTTTTTAGTTTCCGATAGTTTCACAAGTAAGGGAGTAGGATTTCCATTGTCCGGACCTGGTTTTATTTCGCCGAAATATTTTTGGACCAGTTTTTTAACTTCTGATTTTTTAATGTCCCCAGCAATAACCATGGTTGCATTGTTGGGGCCATACCATTTTTCATAGAAATCCCTTACATCTTTTAGGGTTGCATTTTGGAGGTCTTCTAATTCACCGATTGTTGTCCAGTTATAAGGATGATCTGTAGGATACATATTTTTAATCATGACATAATTGGCATGTCCATAGGGGCGGTTATCCACCCGTTGGCGTTTTTCGTTCTGAACCACTTCCTGCTGATTTTCAAATGCAGGTTGTGTGATGGTTGATAGGAGCCAACCCATACGGTCAGATTCCATCCATAAAACAGTTTCTAAGGCATTTTTAGGAATAATTTCATAATAAACTGTACCATCCTTATTGGTTCCTCCGTTAAGGGTTCCACCAACATTTTGAATTTTTTTGAAGAATTGATCTTGCCCCACATGTTGTGATTCCTGAAAAAGCATGTGCTCAAATAAATGAGCAAAGCCTGTCCGTCCCGGAATTTCCCGATTGGACCCCACATGGTACTGAATAGCAACACCCACAATGGGATCTGATTTATCTTCGTGAAGGATAACAGTTAAGCCATTACTCAACGTGTATTTTTCATAATCGATTGTGAAGGGTGTATCAGTTTTTTGAGTACAGCCAGTCAAAATAATAAGTGAAAGCAAACTAACGAAAAATGATTTTTTAAACACGGAATTCTCCTATTACCAATTTGAATGATTTTGTTACAACAAACAGAGTTTGTATTTGTTCCCTATATAGATGAAAATTACGATAAATGGTTGTCCTAAATCATAAAAAATTACTTTTCAATTTACTATCCAGATAAATGATGGGTGAAAAAGAGATGCGTTCCGTAATTTCTCGTAGAGAATCTTAAATCTCTACTTCATACGAAAGGCCATCTGATTATAATTAAAAATAAAGTAGAAGCCGGAATCGTTCCTTGTGAAAATATTCAAAAAGCGTTAGAATATTTTACAGAGGAGAATAGATACCAACTTAATCGAATTTATCCTGCTGAAGATCCATCCATTATCGATATTTCAAACGGAAAAGAACATATACGACTTAAACAATCGAATAATGGTCCATTCCCAAATCTCGAATCCATTATTGATGGGAATTTTGACGGAATTGTTATAGAAACAATTGACTTGAATCCACCTATTAACGTGCCAGACGCAAATTCATCTTTTGAAATAAATAAAATGACGAATGCATCTCCATGGGTTGTGGGACGCGTGGGTATGGAATATCGCAAGTTACTACATTATCAAAATGATCGGTTTGGTGCATCTCATATTCGGATTAATGAAGGTGGGGAAACCTCAGATTATGTTCATTATCATCAATTGCGATTCCAAATGATATATTGTTGCAAGGGCTGGGCGAAAATGGTGTATGAGGATCAAGGAGAACCCTTTATCATGAATGGGGGTGATTGTATTCTGCAGGCTCCGGAAATTCGACATCGGGTTTTAGCATGTCAAAAGGGCTTGGAAGTGATTGAAATAAACAGCCCAGGAATGCACATGACTGCCAGAGACCACGAATTAATACTCCCCACCGGAAAGTTAATCCCTGACCGATTGTTTGGTGGACAAAAGTATGTTCATTACAAGGGGAATACTGGTCATGATGATTTTGGTTTTTCGAATGCGACCAATGGCATGATGTCTGTGAAGACAATTCATCCACAATCGGATGTTATTATAAAGAATGAGTGTCCATTTTTATTTCATTTTATTCTCACTGGTACGTGTGAATTGACATATGATGGAATCCAACCACTTTCAGCAGGAGATTGTTATGTGATTCCTAACGGTGGAGAATTCAATTTGTCCCATTGCTCCGCTGATTTGAAGGTGCTGGAAGTGACAGAGGAGAATAAAAGGGGATAGTTGTAAATAAAGGATTACCAGCCTATATTTTAATTCACCTTTTTCTTGCTTGCGAGGATAAAAAGACAGAAGAAGTTGAGGACCCTAACTTCGATACGCCAGACTGGACAGACGAAACGCATGGCAAAAAGGCGGATCCCAATTACCATGTTGTATTTCCATCGAATAAAGTTAATCGAATGGACGTTATTTTTCGTAGCGGCGCAGGGACTCGAACCCCGGACACCCGGATTATGATTCCGGTGCTCTAACCAGCTGAGCTACGCCGCCATATTGCCATTAAAAAAGCCGCCGAACTTACAGGAATAAATTATTTTTCTTCAAACTATTTGTATGTGGTTTCCCCTATTCACTTTTAAATTCTGCCGCTTTTATAACATAACGTAATTGTTTACAATCGATTTATTCAAGGAGAAATAATGTATCATTCAATTGAAAATTTTATGAGTTTTATTGAAGCGAAGAATTATGGTGAAAAAGAATTTCACCAGGCGGTTCATGAGGTGGTTGATTCTCTGTGGGGTTTTTTACAGGATCATCCCGATTATCTCCATGCAAATATTTTAGAAAGAATCACGGAACCGGAACGTGTTTTTATTTTCCGTGTTCCATGGCGAAATGACCGGAATGATGTTGAAGTCAATCGTGGATTTCGTGTGGAATTTAATTCAGCGATTGGCCCGTATAAAGGTGGCCTCCGGTTTCATCCATCGGTCAACTTGGGCATTTTAAAATTCCTTGGGTTTGAACAAGTATTTAAAAATAGTTTAACCACCCTGCCCATGGGTGGCGGTAAAGGCGGTTCTGATTTTGATCCAAAAGGAAAATCCGATAATGAAGTCATGAGCTTTTGCCAATCATTCATGACAGAATTATGCCATCATATAGGTCCCAACACGGATGTGCCTGCAGGTGATATTGGTGTTGGTGGTCGTGAAATCGGTTACCTCTTTGGCCAATACAAACGCATTCGGAATGAGTTCACAGGCGTTTTAACCGGAAAAGGATTGAACTGGGGCGGAAGTTTGATTCGACCGGAAGCCACGGGATACGGATGCGTGTATTTTGCGAATGAAATGCTCAATACAAAAGGTGAATCTTTTGAGGGTAAAACTGTTTCTATTTCCGGTTCCGGAAATGTGGCCCAGTTCGCGGCAGAAAAAGTGAATGATTTGGGCGGAAAAGTTGTGACCCTTTCAGATTCAAGCGGTTTTATTCACGATCCAGATGGTATTGATGCAGAAAAATTAGCTTTTGTGATGAAAGTGAAAAATGTGAAACGGGAACGAATCAAAGCATATGCTGATGAATTTGGTGCCACTTTTATGGAGGGTCAACGACCGTGGAGTGTTCCTTGTGATGTGGCGCTCCCATGTGCCACTCAAAATGAAATTAGCGGGGACGAAGCCAAGACGTTAGTTAAAAATGGATGTACAACTGTTGCTGAGGGGGCGAATATGCCGACACTTCCAGAGGCGGTTGAAGTTTTTCAAGAACATAAAATTTTGTTTGGTCCCGGCAAAGCTGCCAATGCAGGCGGGGTGGCTGTTTCAGGTCTGGAAATGAGTCAAAATGCAATGCGGATTTCTTGGAGCAGAGAAGAAGTGGATCAGAAACTACACGGCATCATGCAAAGTATTCATACCGCATGTGTTTCCCATGGTAAGAATGGTGATTATACAGATTACGTAAAAGGAGCAAATATAGCTGGATTTATTAAAGTGGCTGATGCCATGATGGATCAGGGTGTCGTTTAATTATTAAATACCAGTAGATTCTGCCTCATCCATTAATTCTTTGATCGGATTCAGCGGTTTTATAATAACACCTTCTCCAGTTTGTCCATCTATTGTGACAGTCACTGGATCATTTAAACGAATCCACTTTGTGTATTTTGTGACAGAGTTTACGTGCTGATCTCGAAGCCACTTCAAATCTAATACATCCTTCTTTTTCTTATGATCAATAGTAAAATAACCAATTCTCATACTGGTGACGTTTTGGAAAAAATGACTGCCGAAAGATGGATCTACGGGAAAATCCTTCATCCCCACTTCAATGATCACTTTGGCTTGAGATATTTGATCCCAATTCACGGGGACACCCAACCAGGGATCTGCGGAACCCCATCGTCCTGGGCCAATTAGAATAAATTTTTCTCCTGTAGGCATAATTTTATTTATGTGTTCGATATCTTGGGCGATGGTTTGTGTATGGGCGGAGTCAAACGTATCAGGATCCACAATGACGATGTTACGAAGGTTTTGAATGACACCATTACCCAAGGCGACAGCGCTGGAACATATGATATCCTTTTTATGTATTGTGTCAATTTCCTGAACCCGGTCCAAACCACCAATCACCATAGGTTTAATCTGCAATAGACAGAATTCATTTTCTTTCGTGTTGTCGTTGTGAAGATTGATGGCAAATTCAATTTCAACTGGACAGCCAAGGGCATTTTCTCCTACGGTCAATATATCGGTAAGCAGATCTGTGACGGGTGCTGTATTCCATTTGAGTATGGATGGAAAGGTAATAACACGGGTACCTGAAAGTCGGAGGGAATCCCGAACAATATTATCTGCTTCTGAAACAACACTGCCGGACCATTTTAATTCACCATCATTTTCCGCCACATCCAAAGGGTATGCGGTCGTATTTTTATCTTCACCGTGTTTCAGCAATGCCTTTCCCTTCGTGAGATCTAATGCATAAAATTGATTTTGTGAATTGGTGATGGTGGACTTCACAGAATAATATTGGGGTATAATACCAGGGTATTTTGGCGAGAACCGGAGAGATTTCTCTCCTTCTGCAATGGCTCTACCAAGGCCCAGTGCAAGAAAAGCAACACCTTCTTTCCGCTTCATATAGGAGATGGGGTAATAATTAAAACTTTGAGCAGAACCACTGGCGGTGGGGTAGAATCTGTTTTCATGCTGTTTCCCAATTAATTCCATAATTACGACGGCCATTTTTTCTTCTTCATGGCGATGGACGGAATTTTCGATTAATGATTTAGGCTCTTTAAAATAGGTTGAGGCATAGACCAACTTTATGGCTTTAGTCAGTTGATCGAGCCTTTGTTTTTTTGATTTTTCAACATTTGGAAGCATATAAGTGGAATACATTCCAGCCAGGGGCTGGTACTGGGAATCTTCTAACAGGCTTGAGGATCGAACCGCTATTGGAAATTTGACATCAGACAAATATCGAGAAAGGGTTGAGGTTAATTTCTTTGATAGAGATGCATTTAGGAATGCCCTTGTAATAGATTTATCAGATTTCTTTTTAGAAAATGCAATTTTCCATAATTTATTATTATTCATAAAGGAATCAAACTCATCAGTCCCAATAACCGCTACCTTTGGAATTCTAATTTGTATATTTGGATAGGTGATCTTGAATGCATTATCAGCCAGCATATGATTCATGAATGCAAGTCCTCGTGCTTTTCCTCCTAAGGAGCCACTTGCCAAACGAACAAAATTGAGTGATTCGTATTTTGACGCCGCAGAATATTGGACAATTCGCCCATCAAGATGGGCTTGAATTCTTATATCAATTCGTTCAATGATATATGTACGTAGTTCTTCTAATGTATCAAAATCACTAATTTTTACGGGACGAATATCTGAAGCAAGGGAAAATTCTCCCCGGACAGCCAACCAGTTTGAAAAGTGATTTTTTGATGCATGGTATTCCAGTGATTTTTCATGAATTTTCAACAAAGATTTTCGCAATTCGGGTAAATCATTGGCACGGGTAATTTCATTACCTCTGGAATCCCTGAATACAAAATCGCCAAACCCAAAATTGCTGACTATAAAATCATCCAAATCCTTCAGAAGCGTTTCAGACTCTTTGCCGATAAAAGTACAATTTACTTTTTTGGCATCTTTATAATGATCCGGATTTGTGGACTGGAGTAATACGGGTATGTTTAAATCTTTTTGACGTACGTGTTCCACCAATTTCACACCGGCATTTTTATCCAATTTATTATTTTTTGGAAACCGTACATCTGATATAATTCCCAGAATATTTTGTTGATATTTATCATAATAATGAATGGCATCTTCATAATTAGACACTAGAATAATTTTTGGCCGGGCACGGAATAATAATAATCGATCGGTATCAGACAAGCTTTTGTTAATTAAATCCCGGGCATGCTTTAAAGCGATTTGATAAATAAGCGGCATGAGGGTTGAATAGTATCTTGGATTGTCTTCCACCACCAGGATAGATCGGATATCTGCAATTTTATAATCCCGTTTAATATTTTTTTTGTCTTCGTAATATTTTATAATTGCAGGAAACACATTGGCATTCCCGGACCATATAAAGATTTTGTCTATCGATTTTTCGATACCGATTTCCGG
>Ga0257108_1000221_pt1 | contig 16791 bp, 21 predicted proteins | sample LP_taG_FD_190181 | JGI IMG/M metagenome (GOLD analysis project Ga0257108, IMG submission 190181) | Marine microbial communities from Northeast Subartic Pacific Ocean, Canada - LP_J_2011_P26_1000m | ecosystem: Environmental > Aquatic > Marine > Oceanic | place: Canada: Northeast Subartic Pacific...
CTGGGCGGTGCCGAGTCGACTGTGTTCCTCGGTCTTGGGTTTAGTGTCCCGCTCTAGGGGCTCGCTGGACTGAGGCGCCCTCACCGGCATGGACTACCTGTAGGTACCGTTGACCAATGTCCGACGCCTCAGGAATGACCGGACCCTCGCTGAAGACCGTGGCCCGGGTGCATGACATCACCACGATGTTCCACGCCTTCGTCTACTTCGCACCAGAGTCAACGTCGGAATACAGGGCTCTGGGCGTCGGAGGGCCGAGTCGATACTTCGCCTCGCGAGCCGCCCCGTTCGGACCGGTCTCCGCCGACGTCGTGATCGCGACGTTCTACAACTTCAGCCCCGATCTCGTGCGTGCCGGGATCGACGGGGTCTGGGACGTCGTCCCACCCGACGAGATGCAACGGGCGAGGTGGCGGGCGGTCATGCAGGTGCTCGACTCCACCGTTGCCGGAGCCATGACCGACGCCGATGTCTCCGAGGCGATGGGGCTTGCCGAATCCTGCGTCGCCGGCCTGTCCCATGCGGGACGCCCACTCGCTGCCGCCAACGCCTCGGTGCTTCCACTTCTGGATGAGCCCGAGTTCGCGGGCAACCGGTTGCTACGCCTCTGGCAGTTGGTGACGATCCTGCGTGAATGGCGGGGCGACGCGCACATCGGCCTCCTGGTAGCGGAGCCACTCGACGGATGCGAGTGCACGGTTGTCAGCGAGCATCTCTTCCACAAGCCGGGGGTCATCAGGTCCACCCGGGCATGGCCCGACTCGGAGTGGTCCCGGGCGGTCGACCGTCTCAGGTCACGGGGGTGGCTCGACGAGGATGGCATCACAGCCGACGGCCGGAGCAGGCGAAGTGCGATCGAGCGCCGGACGAACGAACTGGATTCTGCGATCTGGGACGGCATGGACGACGAAGCGGTCAACCGGTTCGCCGACCTCCTCCGGCCGGCTACAGAGGCCCTGACCCGAGGTGGCTACTTCGCTGCACTGGGCCGGCCCGCAGCGAAGGACTAGGAGGGCCACCAGAAGCCAAATACCGTGTCCGGATGCGAATCGCCATCACCAGAGCGGTCAGCCCTTCCATCGCCGACTGTGAGCTCACCCACCTCGAACGCTCCCCCATCGACCTCGACGTCGCCCGGGCCCAGCACGCCGCCTATGAGGCCGTACTCGCCGACCTGGGTTGCCGGGTCGGACGGCTACAGGCGGAACCCGACCTGCCCGATTCCGTGTTCGTCGAGGACATCGCCGTCGTGCTCGACGAGGTGGCGATCATCACGAGGCCGGGAGCCACCTCCAGACGCGGTGAACGGTCCAGCATTGAGCAGGTACTGGCCCCCCATCGGACGCTGGCCCACATCCGCTCGCCGGGAATCCTCGACGGCGGCGACGTGCTGGTCGCCGGCCGTGACATCCACATCGGCATCACCAGCCGTAGCGACGCTGCGGCCATCGACCAGTTCCGGGCCATCGTCGGCGACCACGGCTACCGGGTACACGGCGTGGGCGTCCGTGGCTGCCTGCACCTCAAGTCGGCCGTAACCGCTGTCTCCGACGACACCCTGGTCGTCAACCCTGAACGGGTCGACACCGACGCCCTCGGAGACCGTCGCTGTATCCCGGTAGATCCCTCCGAACCGGCTGCCGCCAACGTCGTCCGCGTGGGCGACACGGTCCTTGTGGCCGCCGCCTTCCCCCGGACCGCCGAGCGCATAGCGACCGCCGGGTTCGACGTCCGGTACGTGGATGCATCCGAGTTGGCCAAGGCCGAGGGTGCCCTCACCTGCTGCAGCCTCATCTTCGAGGCACCCACCACATGACCGGCCTCGATATGCCCCTCCCGCTCGACGACCGCTCGTTGGGGTGGCTGCGATACCTCCACCGGAAGGCCACGACCCCCGACGACTGGAGCCGCGACGGCCAGCCGCACCCCCACTGGGACGACCGAACCGGTCATCCCATGCTTTCCTGGCACCGCTTCGACCTGGTCGACTCCAGTTACGCCGTGGCGCTGATGAGCGACCGGACCCCCGCCTGGCGTGAGGTCTACACCCAGATCCTCGACGAGCTGGTCACACGCCACACCTCCTGGTGGGCTGCCTCGGACTGGCTGACCCAGTTCGGACCAGACCCCGACCGGGCCGACTACCCCGAGTCATGGCGGGCCCTGATCCCACCCGACTTCTGGGGCGACTACGACGTCCCCGGCTGGACGGCCAACGGCATCGACCCCTACGGCGTCCAGATGGACCCCGTGGCAGCCGACGGCATGTTGTTCTTCAAGGGATTCTTCGCCCTACTCATGGGCCTGCACCGGTATGTATCCGGCGACTCCAGGTGGAACGAACCGTTCGAGATGGTCCGCGACGGCGAGCACGCCTTCACCTGGACCCACTCCGGGGTCGTTGCACACCTGGCCGACCAGTGGCGGGAGCAGCAGGGTGGCGTGCACTGCGAGAACACAAAGGTCTGGCCCTACTGACTGAGCGGGGCCGGCCTCGGTCTGAGGCTCCACGACCAGCTACTGGGCACCGACCACCACACGGCGTTCGACCGGTGGTGGGAGTACGCCAGCGACAACTACGTGACCTGGGAGGACGGGCAGGCGGTCGCCATCGACCTCTACTACGACCCCGTCCTGGACGAACACGTTGCGAGCCCGATGGGACTCACCGCTCCGGTCTGGTACCTGGCGCCGCAACGGCGTGACGTCGCCGAATCGGCATGGAGGATGGAAGCGGCAGCCAGTGGAATCCTCGACGATGACAACCCTGTGGGGCTCCGGAACCCGAACGTGGCCGTAATGCTGGCGTGGCATACCGGGGAGTTCACCGACGGACCCGTGAAGTCCCGGCTGTGGGACTACATGGATCGGACCTTCGAACCCACCTGGGACCTCGAGCGCGGCGAGTTCACCTTCGGCTTCTGCCTTGACGAACCACACCCCCGTGGCCAACTCAATGCACGGGCCATGGCCGGCTGGGTCTGCACGCCGGGGGCGTGGAGCCAGATCTTCAGCGAGGTTCACCCGGACCGGTTCGACGGACCCGTCGTCACCGGCGTCGACTTCCCCAGGGTCGCCCTCAGCGAGGCCCGCTGGACAGGCTCGGCCCTCCATCTGACACCCCACCCGCAGAACCCATCTATTGCCGGCACCCGCACCTCTCTCCAGGTGGACCAACTCCCGTCGGACGGCAGATGGTGGTTGACGGGACCGGAAGGAGAGACCACGGCGGTCGAGGTCTCCGGAGGTTCCGCCACCCTCGAGTTGTCCGTGGACGGCCAGAGCCACCGGCTGCAACAACGCTGACCGGACCTGTGCGCCGCAATGGCGCCGGCGCGGGGATTAGCCAACGCTGCATGGCCATGGTGCAATGACCTATCTGCGTGCCCACCATGGGCACGCCCGAAGGAAGGGCTTCGCCCCATGTCCCAGACAGTCCAGGTCGTGTTCCCATGCAAGGAAGGCCAGGGCGCAGGCCTCGTCGCGGTGCTCAAGTCGGCTCTGGTCGAAACCCGGGCATTCGAGGGATGTGAGTCAGTCGAGGTCTACACCGGTGCCGATGCCCCTGACCGGGTCGTCCTCTGGGAGAAGTTCGCCAAGCGGGCCAACCACGAGGCCTACATGGCCTGGCGGATCGAGACCGGCCTGCCCGAAATGCTCGCCCCGATCCTGACCGGCGACCTCCAGATCACGTACCTCACGAACCATCCGGACGTCTGACCTGGACCCCCGCGGCACCCGCCAGGGAACATCGGCCTCCGACCCCGGGTACTCCCGACTCCCCGACGACAGATCACGGCCGTGACCGCGCTCCTGGTAGAGAACGCCGGCAGGTGGAGGCTTCGCCAGCGCATCCTGTTCGGCGCTCTTGTGGCCTCCTCGACTGCGTTGACACTGGCCGTGCGCAGCGACGGGCCTCTTCCCGGAGAGGTGGCGACCACGCGCTGGATGAACGCGAACACCCCCGCTGCAGTTGACCGGTTCGCCGACCTCATCGACCCGGCCCTCACCGACATGGCCGCACCCGTGGTGTTCGTGACCATCCTCCTGCTGGTGTGGTGGCGTTGGGGTCGATATCCGGCGGTGATGCTGGGCCTGGCCGGGGCGTGCACTGGCCTGACGCGGTTGGGCGACCTCGTCCAGCGTCCACGACCCACGCCGACCGTCGAATGGAGTGGCTATTCGTTCGGCAACGGTGGCTACCCGAGCGGACACGTGGTCTTCAGCGTGCTCGTCCTCGGCACCGTCGCCCTTCTGGCGCGTCGCCATGCCACCTCGCGGATCGCGACGTGGATCATGGGAGCGATGAGCATCCTGATCGCCGTGACCTCGTGGACGCGGGTGAGTCGCCTCGAACACTGGCCCCTCGACGTCGTCGGAGGGGGCCTGATGGCGGCAGCGGGGCTACTCGGCATCTCCTGGCTCCACCCTCGCCTGGCCGCTCTGGCGTCACGTCGACCTCTCCTCGGTCGCCTTTTGCTGCCGCCCGCAGGACCTCCGACATCATCCACGAACCGTAGGCCTGAAGAGGACTAGGCAAGCATCGCCGCCATGCGGTCGCGGACGGCCTCGATCGCCTTGAACGGTCGGATCATCACCTTGAACTCGGTTATCAGGCCTTCGTCGTCGCAGGTGATGATGTCCACGCCGTTCACCTGGATGCCACCCATCGTGGTCTCGAACTCGAGGACGGCGTGGTTGCCGTCCAGGACCTTCTTCGTGTAGTGGAATCCGCCGCCTGACGGTCCGGATGGCCCTGATTCCCCAGCCTCCGTGTCCCCGGGGAACACCTGCGAGGCAGCGGTCAGGTACATGATGGTCAGGTCCCTCCCCTTCTGGGGAGCGAAGATCACGGGCGACCAGAAGACCACGTCAGGATGCAGGAGGTCCCCAAGGGGAGCTGACTCCCCGCCCGCCAGATGCGCCAACCAGTTGGCCATCGTCTGGTGGATGGGAGACGGATCTGTGGGGGTCATGCCGGCAGTCTCCCCCCGGCCCGGATCGAAAAGGGCATCGGGCCCACCCGGGCCGGACCGAGAGGGCTAGTTTCCCGTACTGCGAAAGCTGCCGAGAAAGCCGGGGTACCCCTGATGACCGCAACCGCCGACACGACCACGATCCTCGCCGAGGATGTCGCAACGCCGGCGACCATCTGGGATGGCGACCGGCCGATAGTCGACCCGTCACACCTGGGTTCGATCCTGGGATGGGAGCTCAAGCCCGAGGGACTCTGTCGGGAGGACGTCTGCGTTCCCGTTCCCGACCGGTCGAGCCTGGACCACCCGGACGGCGTCGACCTGTCCGCTGTGGCCGAAGCCCTGGGTCGCCCCGTGCTCGTCGACGCTGACGCCCACCTGGTCGCCATCGGGGCGGCGACAGCCCATCGGCAGCAGGCCATGGTCGATCGTCGGGCACCGGACGCCACCGTCCTCGACCTGCAGGGCAACAGGCGGCGGCTCTCGGAGTGGTCGGGAACCAGGCGCCTGCTCGTCGCCTTCTCCACGTGGTGAGGATGCGCCTTCGACCTGCCCGGGTGGCAGGCACTGCACGACGAGTTGGCGGACGCCGACTTCACCGTCATAGCCGTGGCGCTGGACGAGAACCTGGCGGCCGTGGCTCCCTTCGCCGAGGACATCACGTACCCGGTCCTCGTCGACACGGAACACCAGATGAGCGAGCTCTACGCCATCACCAACGTGCCCACCGTGGTCTGGATAGACGAGAACGACCGGATCGTCAGGCCGAACGCCATGGAGCCCGGTAGCGACATGTTCACCGAGTTCACCGGCATCAGGTGCGAGGGCCACATGGAACAGGTCCGGGCCTGGATCCGGAGCGGGGTGCTGCCCGACGACGCCGGCCATGAGGTGCAGGCACTGGAGGCCGACGAGGTGACCGCCCACCTCCACTTCCGACTGGCCACCCATGCCCGGCGGGGCGGGCTGGATGACGCCGCCGAACGACACTTCGCCAGGGCCGCGGAGTTGGCCCCCAATGACTTCACCATCGTGCGAGGGGCGATGCCGCTCACCGGGGTGGACCCCTTCGGCACCGCCTTCTTCGAGTTGTACGGGAGGTTCCAGGAGGCAGGGTCGCCCTACCACGGCATTCCCCGGACGCGGACCTAGCCCGCAGGCAGAACACGGGAGAGATGAGGATGTCCCAGCACGACGGCCATCACCACGCCTCCTCAGGACGCATCCTCCGAGTGGCCCTGGCGGCCAACGGCGTCCTGCTGGTCGTCCAGGTCGTCGGCGCCGTGGCCTTCTCGTCGTTGGCCCTGCTGGCCGATGCCGGACACCAGGGCTCCGACGTGGCAGCCCTCCTCATCGCGGTGGTGGCCCAGGCCATCGCCGGCCGGGCTCCCAGCGACAACTACACCTTCGGCCTCAGACGGGCCGAGGTGATGGGAGCACTGCTCAACGCCGTGATGCTCCTGGCCGTTGCCGTCTGGGTGGTCGTAGAGGCCAGCCGACGGATCGGCGACCCGCCCGACGTGTCGGGATGGGGCGTGCTGCTCCTCGGGATGGCGGGCCTGCTGGTCAACGGTGGCTGCGCATGGCTGCTGCACCGGAGCGCCGATCGGAGCCTCAACGTCCGCGGTGCCGCCCTGCACCTGACCGGCGATGCCGCCGGCTCGGTGGGCGTCGTCGTGGCCGGCCTGGCAGTGGTGCTCTGGAGCGCCGACTGGGTCGACTCTGCGGTCTCCTACCTGATCGCCGGCCTGCTCCTCTGGACGGGTACGGGCCTGGTCCGACGGACCACACGGGTACTCCTGGAGGGCACGCCACCCGGCATGGACGTCGACGAGCTGTCGGCGCTCATCACGGCGGACGAGCGCGTCAACGGCGTCCACCACCTGCACGTCTGGTCCGTCGACTCGACGACCGTGGCACTCAGCGCACACGTGGAGGTGGCCGCCGACAGCCTCCACGACGCCCAGTTGGTTGCGACCCACCTGGAACGCCAGCTGGCCCTACGAGGGGTTGACCACGCCACCCTGGCCCTCGAATGCCACCCGTGCGACAGCGACCACGAGCACGACTGACCCCCGACGGCCGCACAGGTTCCCTGCAAAGGGGTAGTCGGTACCCTCAGCCACATGGGACGCATCTCCAACACCATCGCCCTGGCCAAGGTCTCCTGGAAGGTCCTGCGAAAGGACAGGGAGCTCCTGCTCCTCCCGGTCCTCTCGTTCCTCGCATCGATCGTGGTCCTGGCCCTTCTCTGGCTGCCCACCCTCAGCGCCATCGACACCTCCGGCCTCGCCGACGAGAGCGGGGATCCGGGAGCCGTCCTGATCGTCGTCGGCGTCATCTCCGCCATGGCGATGAGCATCATCAGCGTGTTCTTCAACGGCGCCCTTGTGGCAGGCGCCCACGAGCGCCTGTCCGGTGGCGATCCGACCGTCCGATCGGCGCTGGGGCGTGCCCTCTCACGACTCGCCGGGCTACTTCCCTGGGCGATCATCACAGGCACCGTCGGCCTCATCCTCCAGGCCGCACGGGAACGCGCCGGATGGATGGGTCGATTCGTCGTGAACATGGTCGGCATGGCGTGGCAGACGGCCACCTTCCTGGTGGTCCCCGCCATCGTCATCGACGACCACGGAGCGGTCAGCGGCCTGAAGGCCTCGGCTGCACTCCTGAAGCGGACGTGGGGCGAGAACATCGCAGCACGGGTCGGCTTCGGCCTACTCGGCATCGTCGCCATCATCCCCGCCGTGATCGTGTTGTTTGCAACCGGAGCCCTGGGTGGCGCCGCCCTCGTGGTGGGCATCCTCCTGGCCGTCCCGTACCTGGCCCTCGTCGTGGTCGTGCTGACCGCCCTGAATGCCGTATTCCAGACGGCCCTCTACCTCTACGCCACGACAGGATCGGTTCCGGCCGGATTCGACGACTCGAACCTGCAGGCCAGCTTCAGCACCCGCTGACCTCACGCGAGACGACCCCCGCCGAAGCGGGGGCCGATCGCACGGTGGGAAACCGTGTGCGGTGGCGGCTCCTCAGCCGATCACCGGTACCCACAGGCTAGGGACGTCACAGCGGCCGGCGGCGCACGCAGAACCCGCGCCCTAGGATCCGCGGTCCGTGACGACCACCCCCACCACCGAGGTGCTCTCCGCCGACCAGCTGGACCGCTACCACGCCAACGGCTACCTGCTCCTGGAGGACGCCGTGCCGTCGGACGTCCTGGGGCGCCTGCGCGAAACCTTCGCTGTCTGGACCGAGGAGAGCCGGGCCCATGACGCTCCCTACGGCGAGACGATCGACGGTCGGCCCCGCTTCGACGTGGAGCCCGGGCACTCCGCAGAGCGTCCCGGCCTCCGCCGCGTGGCCTCTCCCACCGAGGTGGCCGACGACTACCTCTCCTTCATGCGCGACAACGTCGCCCTGGATGCCACGACACAGTTCTTCGGACCGAACCTGCGATTCCGGGAATCGAAGGTCAACGCCAAGCTGCCCGGCACGGCCACCCACCTGAAGTACCACCAGGACCTGCCGTTCGGGCCGCTCACCAATCAGGACCTGATCACCGTCCTGTTCCTCCTAGACGAGGTGACCAACGACAACGGTCCTCTCGAGGTGGTGCCGGGCAGCCACCACGGCCCCCTCTACGACCACTGGCACGACGGGGTCTTCACCGGCGCTGTAAGCGAGGAGGTGGCCGGGTGGGCTGCGGCCCGCTCCGTCACCTGCCCCGGACCAGCCGGATCCGCATACCTCCTGGACGCCCGCCTCCTCCACGGCTCAGGGCCGAACCTCTCTACGGGACCACGCACCCTCTTCATCGTCCAGTACCACGCCGAGGACGCCTACCCGCTGGCCCCCAACCACCTGCCCAGCATCCACGACGGCGAGGTGGTGCGGGGCTCCGACACCAACCGGGTCCGGTGCACCGACTGGGAGGTGGACCTACCCCTGAAGCCCACGATGGCCTCCTTCTTCGCCCAACAGGCCGACCCGGTGCCGGATACCGGGTAGCGCCACCCGGTCTCAGCGGGGTCGTTCGCCGTAGTCACCCCATGGGGCATCGCGTTCCCGGATCACCTCGCGGAAGCCCTTCTCGGAGAACGACTCGGCCCACCTGTAGGCCTCTTCGGTATGGCGGGTGACGCCGTCGAAGAACGTGCCCAGCATCTGGGAGGTTCGCAGGCCCATGTTCTCGTAGGCCTGGTTCACGAGCATCTTGTTCAACGCCAACTGGTTCGCCGGAATGTGGCGGAACCGACGGGCCTCCTCCTCCACGAGCCCGGAAAGTTCCTCCGGCTCGCAGACCTGGCTGACCAGCCCGATCCGATGCGCGGTCTCGGCATCGATGGCCCGGCCGGTCAGGAGGAACTGCTTGGCGTGCTCCAGGCCCAGTCGGTACACCCAGAGCATCGTCGTCGGGGTCCCGAAGATCCGGCTGGGGGCGTAGCCGATGTGGGCGTCGCTGGCCATGTAGAGCAGGTCCGCGCACAGGATCAGGTCGGTCGCCCCTCCGATGGCCCAGCCCCTGATCTCGCCCAGGACCGGCTTCGGACACTCCCAGATCTTCATGAACCGCCGGACGTTGTTGCCCATGAACTGGTAGTCCCGAACCGGGTCCCATGCACCCTCGCGGGGCTTCGGGCCCCGTGCCCCGTACGGGGTGTACCAGCCCGGCTCGTCTCCACCCGTGGTCCCCACGACGTCGTCGGATGCCGCTCCCGCCGTCAGGTCGTAGCCGGCCGTGAGGGTGTCACCCGCTCCGCGCAGGACCACGGCCACCACGTCGGCGGACTTCGTAGCTGCGTCCATCCCGTCGGCGATCCCCTGTATCACAGCGTCGGTGAGGGAGTTCTTCTTCTCAGGGCGGTTGATGGTGATGATCGCGATGTCGTCGCGTTCCTCGTACAGCACGGGGTCGGTCATGGACACGAGCCTCCCATGTCGGCCTCAGCCGGCCACCACACCGGCCACCCCGGTCAGGACCAGGCCGAGGCCGAGTACCTGGACGGGTCGCACGCGGTCGCCGAAGACGAATCGGCCGATGGCGACGCTGACGGCAGGGAACATCGCACCTGTCACGGCGGCCGGGAGGACGTCGGCCTGGATGCCCAGCAGGTAGAGAACCGAGGCGATGCCACCGAAGACCCCGGACCACAGCGCCACCCACCTCACCGCACCCCGGGGCATCACCGGGGAACGCACGACCATGGCCGCTACGACCGTGAGCAGGCAGCCGACCACCCGCTGGGCCACGGCAGGCCACGAGCCACTGTCCGACGAGGTGCCGATCAGCGCCGCCAGACCCACCCCGTAGCCGAAGCCCGAGATGGCGCCCCATAGGAGACCTGCCCGCATGCCGGATCCAACGCTGCCGCCGGTGGTGATGAACAGCAGGCCGACGAGGGCCACACCCACTCCCAGGGCGGCCAGCAGGGTCATCTCCGCTCCTCCGGCGACGGCGACCCCGAACGGGATTACGACGGTCACGGTCGCCACCATCGGAGCGATCACCGTCGCCGAACTCCGCATCAGCCCGCCGAGGTAGGCCACCATGCCGACGCCGAACCCGGCTCCCGATACCGCTCCCCGACCAAGGTCGGGCCAGGTGGGCTGGCTGGGCAGCCACAGGAGCATCCCGAAGGCGGCCAGGGCGGCCACGCCCTGCGAGACGACGGAGACGGCCAGCACCCCGGTGGCCCTGGCGCCCCGGCGTCCGAACATCTCCGACATGCCCACCGACAAGGAGCTGAGCGCTCCGAACAGGGCACCCATCAGGAGTACTGGACCATCCCGGACATCGCCGGAACACTAGGTGCGGGGACCCCCCGGACCTAGTGTTCCGCCTCAACGCTGCGACCGCCTACGGGGTCGACGGCAGCCGAATTGACGATGGGAGACCTCATGGACGCTGTCACGCTGCTGGACGGTGGCATGGGACAGGAGCTGATCAATCGCGGGGCTCCGCGCTCCGAGGAACTCTGGTCGGCATGGGCGCTGATGGAGGATCCCGGACTCGTGGCCGCTGTCCACGCCGACTACGTGGCCGCCGGTGCAGATGTCCTGACCACCAACAGCTACGCCACATTCAACGACCGGTTGGGTCCCCTCGGCCTCTCCGGCCGTGCCGAGGATCTCACCCGGCTCTCCGGCAGCCTCGCCAGGGCTGCCGCGGATGCCGCCGGAGGTCCGGTCCGTGTGGCGGGCTCGCTTCCTCCCCTACGCCACAGCTACAACCCCGAGCCGGATGGCACCTACGCCGAGCTCCACGACGAGTACCTCCAGATGGTCGGACACCTCGCTGAGCACGTCGACCTCTTCGTCTGCGAGACGATGGGAGCCTGCTTCGAGGCACGGGCAGCGGCCGACGCCGCCCGGACGTCCGGAAAGCCGGTGTGGGTCTCGTTCACCCTGCAGGGAGGCGAAGGAGCGGGCCTCATCGACGGCACCTCCTTCTCCGAGGCATGCGCCGTGGTGGATGCCGACGCCTTCCTCCTGAACTGCTGCCCTCCCGAACGCATAGCCCATGCCCTGCCCCTCCTCCGAGAGGCCACGAACCTCACGATCGGTGCGTACGCCAACGCCTTCCACCAGATGCCGGTCGGCTGGCGGGGCCGGGACGGCAGCCCGCTTCCGGAGGCCCGGACCGACATGGGGGTCGACCCCTATACGAGGGCCGTCATGCAGTGGGTCGACATGGGCGCCGAGGTCGTCGGGGGTTGCTGCGAGATCGGCCCCGGCCACATCGCCCGCATCCGACAGGCCCTGGACGCCTGACACCGGAGCCCCTTCTCGCCGGACCCTCCGTCCAGCCCACCTCAGGACGTGCGAAGGGCGAAGCGAACCCCGCAGATCTCCAGGTCGGCGTCCCGGCGGGCACGCACCTCCACACCCACCAGCCCCTCACCCCGATCATCCAGGACCGGTAGGAAGCGGACCTCTCCCCCATCCAGGGCAAGCACCGTCTCCTCGACCGGACGTCCCAGCACCTCGCCCCAGCGGCCTGCCATCGCAGCCGGGTCGTCGGCCTGGATCTCCACGGCCGCGATTCCGCTGACGAGTCCGGTCCGTCGATACTCCCGCCAGTCGGGACCGGCCCATGGCCAGTCGGTCCAGTCGTCACTCTCGTCCACCGACAAGATGGCGCCACCGACGTCGCTGGGATGCAGGTGGAGGCCCCGGATTCCGGGCATACGTGCCTCCAGCACCACCCGGACCCCCATCTCCCCGAGTCGGTCGCCGAACCCATCCAGGTCGTCGGTCTGCAGGATGACCATGTAGCCGCCATCGCCGCCCCGTCGGACCAGGTGTCGTCCCGCCGCCGTCCCATCCTCCACGGGCGAGACCACCTCGAGCAGGGTGTCACCTACGGGGAACAGGACGTTGCGGAGGCCGAACTGCCCGACGCCGAGGTCATGCACGCATGCCTCGACGGCCAGGCCCTCCACTATCTCGGCCTCCACCCGGTCCAGGTCGCCGGCCACCAGCACCACCTGTCTGAGCCTCATCGCCATCACCCGACGGTAGTCGTCCCAGATGGACGGCGGACCTGGAACTCCCCTGTCACGCTGGCTGCGCCGCCGCCCTGAATACCCGGGTCGATCAGGCGTCGGGATCCTCCATATGGCGCTGGAGGCCAGCGAGCAGGCCTTCCATGCCCCGGGCACAGGTGCGCCTCACCATGACCGCGTCCATGATCCGACCAACCGGCCCGAAACGGAGCGAGTAGTCGGATGAGACCGCCACCTCCGTGCCGTCGTCCACCTCGACCAGCGTGAAGCAGATGTCGGCCCGGGAGAACGGGAGGTTCGTCTCGAGGATCGAGCCGATGTCCGCCAACACGCTCCACACCTCGTCAATCGGGCGGCCAATGCGAATTGATCTCGTGAAGGTCCCCACGTCCATACCCAATCCCGCGCCCAACCGATCGGCAGACTCCGGGTGGTTGCGTTGCTACGGTCGACGACGTGCAGACCCGACGCCTCGGCCGAACCGGCCACCATTCCAGCCTCGCCATCCTCGGCGGCGCGGCGTTCGCCATGGACTCGCCGGAGGAGGCCGGGGCCCTCCTCCACGAGGCCCTGGACGCCGGCGTCAACCACCTGGACATCGCCCCCGGATACGGGTCCGCGGAGCGGGCCGTGGGCCCGCACCTGAAGGCCATCCGCCAACGCCTCTTCCTGGCATGCAAGACCGCCGAGACCGAACGGGACTGGGCCCTGCGTCGCCTGGACCGGAGTCTGGAGCGACTCCAGGTGGACGAACTGGACCTCTACCAGGCCCACGGCGTCACGTCGCTGGAGGTCCTGGACCAACGTGACGAGGCGTTCGAGGTCATCCTGGAGGCGCGCGACAGGGGCCTCACGAAGTTCGTCGGGGTGACCGGCCACGACCTGGGCGCCCCGGCCGCCCACCTCGAGGCGATCCGCCGCTACGACCTGGACACCGTCATGTTCCCCGTCTACCCGGCGGTGCTGGCTGACGATGACTACCGGGCCGACGTGGACGCCCTGCTGGCCGAGTGCGCCGAGCGGGACGTCGGCGTGATGGCCATCAAGGCGGTCGCATGGCGCGCGTGGGGCGACCGGACCCCGGACGCCCTGAGCTGGTACGAACCACACCGGAGCGACGAAGCCATAGAACGCGGTGTCAGGTTCGCCCTGTCGACGCCAGGCATCCACGCCATCTGCACCCCCAGCGACCCGGCCACCGCCCGTAGGGCGATCTCAGCCGCCTCCCGGTACGAGCCGCTCACCTCGGCGGAGCACGCTGACGCGATCGTGGACGCCGACCGGGAGACGATCTTTCCCCTAGTTGAGAAGGCAGTCTCACCCTGGCGATGAGTCCGGAAGCGCTGACACGGTCGTGTGCAACCCTCTCCGGACCGACCCAGCCGACCTGAGGCCGGCAAGTCGATGACTTACACGTACCACGAGATGAAGATCATCCTGGATGGCGAGGTGACCATCTCCGACGACACCGGCCAGTCGGTCACAGCCAGCCGGGGCGACCTCTTCCACTTCCCCGCGGACAGCACCATCACGTTCACCAGTTCGGACTTCGCCCTGGCGTACTTCGTCGGACAGCGCAGTGAGGGCGAGGCCTGACCCGACCTGGCATTGCCCGGTCGGGTGACCGGTAATCCACAGGGTGACGTAGGCTTTCCCGTACCGGGTTGAAGTGATCCGGTTCTTATCTAACGAAAGCGATACAGAAACATGCCTACCGGCACCGTAAAGTTCTTCAACAGCGAAAAGGGCTACGGATTCATCTCCGTAACCGGTGGCGAAGACGTCTTCGTCCACTACTCCAACATCGAAGGCGAGGGCTACCGCAGCCTCGACGAAGGCCAGAACGTCGAGTTCGAGGTCGGCCCCGGCCGAAAGGGTCCCGAGGCCCTGGGCGTCCGCAAGGTCTGAATCGGTCGAGCTGGCCTCGGTCATACCGAGACCCCCAGCCCGGCCCAAGCGAAGAACCCGCCCTCCGGGGCGGGTTCTTCCGCGTTTTCCGTCCGGCTCCCCGCTGGCCGAGACGACCCGGCACCCCGCCAGTCGGGCTGATCCCCGCCCTGGCTGTCAGCCAGCGCATGTGCCAACTGTCACCAGACGCAGGACCAGCAGCCTCCGCCTGTATCATTGTGACTGCTCCGGTGAGGTTCCTCGCCGGTGGGTTCGCAGACGGGCACTGGTTCTTCCGGTCAACGTGAACCACCCAAGTCCGAATCCCGACCTCCGCTCTATCGCAGAGGCGACGCGAACCCTGATCCACCCGCCAACGAGCGGGACTGGAGATTCAATGTCCACCACCTTCGCCCAACTGGGCGTACCCGATTCCATCACCCGCGCGCTCGAGGCCCGCGGCATCATCGAACCCTTCGCCATCCAGGCAGCGACCATCACCGACGCACTGGACGGTAGGGATATCTGCGGTCGGGCTCCGACCGGTTCAGGTAAGACCCTCGCCTTCGGCATTCCGCTGGTGACCACCGTGGAGCGGGCCGAGCCCCGTCGGCCCCGGGCACTCGTGTTGGCCCCCACCAGGGAGCTCGCCGAGCAGATCTGTACCGAACTCCGGACCTTCGCCGGAAAGGTACGCATCGGCGTGATCTACGGGGGCGTCGGGTACGGCCCGCAGCTCAAGGCCCTTCGCGAGGGTATCGACATCCTCGTGGCCTGTCCCGGACGCCTGGAGGACCTCCTCGACCAGGGAGCCCTGAAGCTCGACGCCGTAAGCCAGGTGGTCCTTGACGAGGCCGACCGCATGGCTGACATGGGCTTCATGCCGGCCGTAAGACGACTCCTGGACAAGACCGCCGACCAGCGCCAGACGGTGCTGTTCTCGGCCACCCTGGATGGCGACGTCGCCAAGCTCACCCGGGACCACCAGACGAACCCGGTCCGACACGAGGTCGGTGACGAGACCCCTGACATCACGGCGGCCACGCACCTGTTCTGGACCGTCGACCGCCACGAACGGGTCGAGTTGACAGCAGAGGCGATCGGCGCCGCCTGGCCCGCCATCATCTTCTGCCGCACCCGCCACGGCGCCGACCGCCTCGCCAAGCAGTTGGGCCGAAACGAGATCCGGGCGGCGGCCATCCACGGTGGACGCAGCCAGAGCCAGCGCACCCGTGCCCTGGCCGACTTCATGGGCGGTCGGGTCCACGCACTGGTGGCCACCGACGTGGCGGCCCGGGGAATCCACGTGGACGGCGTCGCCGCCGTGGTCCACTACGACCCGCCCGAGGACCACAAGGCCTATGTGCACCGCTCCGGCCGCACTGCCCGAGCCGGCAAGAACGGCGTGGTCATATCGCTGGTCCAGCCCGAACAGCGCAAGGACATCCGTCGGCTCCAGCGCGACATCGGAATCGACGAGCCCGTCGGCACTCCGGACCTCGACAGGGTCCGCCAGCTCTCGCCCCCGGCAGTCGCTGCTCCCGCACCCTTTGAGCCGTACTCCCCCTCTGAGACCGCACCCGGACAGGGTCGGCGCCATGAGGGTCGTGGGCGCCAGGGTTCCGGGCGTCGAAGTGGCGGCTCTGCAGGCCGCGGACGCGACAACGGATCCGGTGGCAACCGCAACCGGTCCGGCCAGGGCAACTCCCAGGGTCGACCCGGTGGCAACCGCAACCGGTCCGGCCAGGGCCAGGGCAACTCCCAGGGTCGACCCGGTGGCAACCGCAACCGGTCCGGCCAGGGCAACTCCCAGGGCAACTCCCAGGGCAACTCCCAGGGCAACGGTCAGGGCAACGGTCAGGGTCGACCCGGTGGCAACCGCAACCGGCGTCCCAGCCGACAGGGCCGTTCCGCCGCCTGACCCACGGATAGTGGCCTAACCGGCCCCTAACCCGCTGATCACCAGGAGACCTCGGTCGCTGGGCAGATTGTCCCCGACCGGACGACCACCGACGAGGCTCCACCAGTGAAGACGAGACTGCTACTGCTCACCGCCATCATCCTGACGCTCTCCGGTTGTGGCAGCGCGTCAGGTGGCGGCGGTGGCGGACAGGTCGTGGAGGAACAGGTCAAGGAGACCATTCCGCTCGAAGAGGAGGAGGTGGGCCGTCGCTCCGCCATCCAGGGTGCGTCGGCGGCATTCAACTCCTGTCTCGACGACGCCGGCTACACCTTCCGTGGCTTCGCCGGCGACGAGCAGACGGATGATGCCGTCACCGGTGACCCCGCCTACCAGGCTGCCCTTCAGCGTTGCAACGCAGAAAGTGGCATCGGAGACCTACGGGCCGAGTTCGGGGAGTCACGGGCCTCGCGCACTCCCGACCAGATCCGTGAAGCCAACGAACAGATCCTGAAGGTGGTCG
>Ga0257108_1000223_pt1 | contig 16779 bp, 21 predicted proteins | sample LP_taG_FD_190181 | JGI IMG/M metagenome (GOLD analysis project Ga0257108, IMG submission 190181) | Marine microbial communities from Northeast Subartic Pacific Ocean, Canada - LP_J_2011_P26_1000m | ecosystem: Environmental > Aquatic > Marine > Oceanic | place: Canada: Northeast Subartic Pacific...
AAAGCGTAGAGGAGATTATTTTTCTAAAAAGGGATGGGTTTTAAAAGGTATTGAAACTGAATTGGATTGTCCACTTACAGATCAAGTAGGTTTTAGAGGATTTATAGATTTGGTACTTGAGAATAAGATAAATCAGAAAATTAAAATCATAGATATCAAGACTTCTACAATGGGTTGGAATAAGTGGATTAAAGCAGATAAGAATAAAACAGATCAACTGTTGTTGTATAAACAATTTTATTCAAAACAGTATGATATACCAATGGATAAAATTGATGTAGAATATTTTATTGTTAAAAGAAAGTTATATGAAAATGTGGAATGGCCTCAGAAAAGGGTACAATCCTTTGTGCCTGCAAATGGGACTCCGTCTATTAATAAAGTTGTAAAAAATTTGAGTGATTTTTTAAATGATGGATTTGTTGATGGAGAGCATAAACATAAGGATTATTTCAAAAATGCAAGTAAGAAAACTTGTAGGTGGTGTGAATTTAATCAAACTGAATATTGTGATATGGGAGTTAAATAATGGAACGTAGACAACAAAATAGAGTATCATTACGGCTGTATTTACCAGATTTTATACAAAATTTAGATAGTAATATTGAAGAATTACAAAAACTTTATAATGAAAATCATTCGGCTATAACTTTATATTTATGGTATGATGAAAATGATACTATTGATTTAAATGTTTTAAAAGAATTTATCAAAACTTGGGAATCTAAAAAATATTTTAGAACTATTATTAAAAGTAATTTTACAAATCTATCAAATGAGTTTATATGGTTTGATATAATACCATCAAAATATAAAAATAAGAGTTCTCATGTTAGGTTTTCATTTAGTTATTTTAATAGCTCACAATTGATTGTGGGAATTAAACATTTCGGTGAAATTTTAAGTTTTACAAATTCTACAAGACCTAAAAAGGTACAAAAAAGGACAGATCATAGTTATAATGAAAATAGCGATAGTCGGTAGTAGAGAATACGATAATAAATTAAAAATAAAAGAGTTTATTTTTCAGTGTAAAGAACAATTTGGAGATAAATTAGAAATTGTTAGTGGTGGGGCTAAATTTGGTGCAGATAAACATGCTAAACAGGTATCAATGGAGCTGGATTTAATATATGTTGAATTTCCACCAGCACATTTCCCACATAATCAATACTGTATTAGAGAAGCTTTTAATTATGGTAAACCATATGCAGTATGGAATTATTTTGAGAGAAATGAACAAATAGCAGCGTATAGTGATATGGTTGTAGGTTTTATTCCAGAAGGAGTTAAATCTAATGGAACTCGTAATACACTAAATCATGCTGAAAAATTCAACAAAAAGGTTGTAATTATTAATTAAGTATATATTTATATATATGTATATATGGAATAAGAGATTATGGATGAACTAAAATTAACATCAGTAAAAATTTTAGCAAGCCTACATAAAAGATTTAAAAGGTTTTGCTTAGAGGACGAGTTTACACTCCAAAAACTTGTTAATAGATCGTTAGATTTATATACCAAAGATGGGGAGTTTAAAAAGGTAATAGATGATTATCAAGAATTAGAAAATTCAGGAAGTATGGTATGAGTAGAAAAAAGATTTTACTCTTGTCGGATGATTTAAGAATGTCATCTGGAGTAGGTTGTGTTTCGAAAGAATTTGTTTTAGGCACTGTTGGACATTATGACTGGGCACAGATGGGGGGAGCTATTAAACATCCAGATCAAGGTAAGGTATTTGATATGAAGGATGAGATTAAAGATTTATATCCAGAAATTGAAAATCCATATTTGATGATTTATCCTACAAATGGTTATGGAGATCAAGAAACAGTCAGGGCATTAATAAATAGAGAGAAACCTGACGCGATAATGATTTATACAGACCCAAGATTTTGGGTATGGTTATATCAAATGGAACATGAAATTAGGTCTAAGATACCTATTTTTTATTATAATATATGGGATGATTTGCCTTATCCTCATTGGAATGAACCTTATTATGAATCGTGTGATTTGATTATGAATATATCTAAACAAACTGTAAATATTGTTAATAATGTTAGACAAAAGTTACCAGTAAATGAATGGAATAATACTTATATTCCACATGGAATAAATCAAGATGTTTTTAAACCTTTACCAATAGATGATAAAGGGTATAAAAATTTTATGAAAGAAAGTAAACATCCAGTTGAAGATTATGAATTTGTAGTATTTTATAACGCTAGAAATATTCGTAGAAAACTACCTGGGGATGTTATACTTGCATTTAGTACTTTTGTAGATATGATACCTGAAGAAAAAAGAGATAAATGTTTATTATTGATGCATACAAATCCAATTGATGAGAATGGAACTAACTTGATGGCGGTAGCTGATGCAGTAGCTAATGGAAAAAATGTTAAATTTTCTGATGGTAAAATATCACCAGAACAGTTAAATTATTTATATAATTTCGCAGATGTTACATTACTTATTTCTTCAAATGAAGGATTTGGATTAAGTACTGCGGAATCAGTAATGGCAGGTACTCCAATGATTGTAAATGTTACTGGTGGAATGCAAGACCAATGTGGGTTTAGACTTGATGATAAATTATTGACAGCAGAAGATTATACAGAGATACATTCGTTACACGATGCAAAGAAGTGGAAAGATAATCCACGACTTACTCACGGAAGTTGGACAAAACCAATATGGCCTACTAATCGCTCACTACAAGGTTCACCACCCACACCATATATTTTTGACGATAGACCAAGTTTTGAAGATGTTGCTGAAAAATTATATGAATGGTATCAGACACCTAAAGATGAACGAGAAAAGGCTGCGTTGGAAGGTAGAGAATGGATGATGAGAGAAGATGTTTGTCTTTCAGCAAAGAGGATGTGTAATAGATTCATAGAAGATATGGATACTGCATTTGAGAAATGGACACCAAGAAAACAATTTAAGTTATATGAGGCGTAAATGAGTGATTATAATGGTTTTAGTTTTGATTTAGAAGGTAATGGTAAGAAAATAACTAAAGATAGAGTAGATAAAGTTCTTGAATTTACAGAAGATTCTAATGAATGGAATATAATAGAGGAAGTATTAGAGGTTGAAGATGGTAATATTATTCTTATGGGGGATAATGAAGACCCGTGGAGATATAATTATGCCGATGAAGTGTTACATCTTATGATAACATTACAAGAAGAATTAGATTTTACTTTCAAGGGAGAGTTTGTGTGGATGTCAGACGACTATCAAAATAGTTATACAAATACATATACATTTGATGGTAGTGGAGATTATGACGAAGAATTTGAAGAGGAAGAGCATGAGTGGTACGAAGATGAGTAAACCAGTATGTTTAGTTACAGCGCCTGTAGCTACTAGAAGTGGATATGGAGCACACTCCAGAGATATAGTACATTCACTTATAGATTTAGATTTATATGATGTAAAGATAATGCCAGTTAGGTGGGGATCAACACCACAAAATGCATTGGATGAAAATAATCCAGAAGATAAAAAAATACTGGACAGATTTTTACCAGAACCAAATTTACCACAACAACCAGAACTTCATATTCACATTGTAGTTCCAAATGAATTTCAGACTTGGGGAAAATATAATATAGGAATAACTGCTGGAGCTGAATTTACAGCAGTTAGACCTGAATGGTTAGAGGGATTAAATAGAATGGATTTAAATATAGTTCCATCTGAATTTACTAAGGAAGGGATTGTTAAGACAAAATTTGATAAGACTAACGAAGAAACTAAAGAAAAAGTTGGAGAGTTAATTTTAGAAAAACCCATAGAAGTCTTATTTGAAGGTTATAATGAAAATATTTATGGAAAAGTTACAACGGATGATTTGATAAACGAAGAATTATCAAAAATTAAAGAAAATTTTTGTTATTTTTTTACAGGGCATTGGTTATCAGGTGGATTGGGTAATGATAGAAAAGATGTTGGAGCTATGATTAAGATATTTTATGAAGCTTTTGGTAGAAAGTTAAATAAACCAGCTTTAATTTTGAAAACTACAGGTGCTACTCCATCAGTACTTGATAGGTACGAGATATTAGGTAAAATTGATCAAATTAAAAAACAATTTCCAGGACAGAAGTTGCCACCAGTGTATTTGTTACACGGAGATTTGACAGATGATCAGATGAATTCATTATATAATCATCCGAAGGTAAAAGCTATGATTATGTTCACACATGGAGAGGGATTTGGTAGACCTATTTTAGAATTTTCAACTACTGGAAAGCCTATGTTGGTTAGTAATTGGAGTGGTCATTTGGACTTTCTTAAAAAAGATGCTGTTACTTTAATTAAAGGAAGATTAACAGAAGTTCCAAAAGATGCATTTCCAGAGGATATATATCAAGATGGAGCTCAATGGTTTACTTGTGATTATAATATGGTTAAAAAAGAATTGATTAACTGTTTTAAACAATTTAAAAAGTATAATAAAAAATCTCAAAGACAGAAAATTTATGCTAGAAATTTTACTAGACAGAAAATGACAGAAAAATTAGGAATGATTATTGATAAATACGTTCCTGAATTTCCTAAGGAAGTTGCTATGAATTTACCTAAACTTAAAAAGGTGGACAGCACAACCCAGGCTACTGAACCAACTCAAATAAAACTTCCAAAGTTGAAAAAGGTGTAATATGGAAAAGAAAATAACTTGTCCAATGTGTTATGCTGAAAAAATGTGTGTAGAAGAAACTCAATCTGAAAATTCTTCATCATATATGTGTTTTAGATGTGGATATATGTCAGATAGTAGAATGGGCGAAGATTCAGAATTTATGGAAAAGCATTTAAAAAATACTCCACAAGTAGTTATAGAATTAAAACAATATGATATAGAAAGGTCAATTTATTGGTATCCTACAGTAATAAATGTACCAGATAGAGGTGTTATATTTCCAAAAGAAGAAGTTGATACTTATAGTTGGATAGCAGCTAAATATATTGAATCGAAAAAAGAAGGATATGAAGTTGAATTAGATATGGAAAATGCAAAAGAATATAATGCTACTAATTTCTATAAAGCTTTACAATATATAGGAGTAGTGGTAGAGGGAGATACTGTTGAAAGTAGTCACGCAATGGCCTAGAGTAAAATCTGGAGATATAATTTCATTTAAATATACGAGTAAGAGAAGTGGTAGAACTTTGACACATTCTATTTTAGTATTGGGTAAAGATATACAGGTGCCAACTAACTCAGGTAATAAAAGATTTTTGATTGGATTAAAAATAGAAGAAAGCAATAGACCATTAGTTCCTAAAGATACTATTGAAAAGTTTTTATTAGAGGTGGGTGATATTAAATTAGTAGACCCAATAAATAAAATTTATGGCTTGGATATGGAAACAAAAGGTACTATGGGAGAAGTACAATTAAGAAGGTTATGGAGAGATTTAAAACCTTTAAATAGGACTAATAATCTTTATAGAACTTATGATTATTTGAAAGCTAGAAAAGCGGCAGTTTATAAAGAACCAATAAAATTATCAAATACTGTAAAGGAAGCGTTAGAAGAAAAGTTTAAACATGAAAGTTAGTTATGCGATAACTGTTTGTAATGAAGAAGTAGAGTTACAAAAATTAGTTACATTTTTATTAAAACATAAAGAGTTACAAGACGAAATAGTAATCACATATGATTCTAAAAATGGTTCTAAAGGAGTTGAGGAATATTTAAGAAGTCATTCTGTAAATGGAGAATTTGGTTGGCATCCATTTGAGTTTGATGGTAATTTTTCAGACTTAAAAAATCATACTAAGAAAATGAGTAGTGGGGATTATATACTACATTTAGATGCAGATGAAATTCCACATGAAATATTGATGGAACAAATACATACTATATTGGAAATGAATGATGTAGATTTGGTTTGGATACCAAGAGTAAATACAGTAGAAGGTTTGACAGATGAGTGGGTTCAAAGATGGGGATGGAAAGTTACAGAAAAAGGTTGGGTAAATTATCCAGATTATCAAGCACGTGTATTTAGAAATAGTGATGAAATACATTGGGAAGGTAAAGTACATGAAAGAATAACTGGTTGTAAGACTTATTCACATTTACCACCACATGAAGAATTGTCGTTATATCATCCAAAGACAATAGATAAACAAATAATGCAGAATGAATTATATGAGGGGCTGATGAAATGAAAACTAAATGTTTATTATGTACAGCACTAACAGAAACAGGTCAAGGATTTTATGACCATTTAGAAGATGTGCACATGATGCCAATTAGAAGAATGAGAATAAATGAATTTGGGCATTCAAGAGAAGAAACACATGATGAATGTATGGAAAGATTTAAGTTTAATCATGAAGAATATGGAACTGAATTATGTTGGTGTCCAGATTGTGTAGGGGGTGAAACATTAACTATAGTAAATGAGGTTTGTTCTAAACATGGACGACTTTATGTAAAAGGGAAACATAAATGAAAACATATGTTATAGCAGAGATTGGAATAAATCACAATGGAGATTTAAATGCAGCTAAACGATTAATGGATATAGCATCAGTTGCAGGTTGTGATTCAGTTAAATTTCAAAAAAGAAATCCAGATGTATGTGTTCCAGAGATAGAAAAGAATAAGATAAAGAAAACGCCGTGGGGTGAAATGACTTATTTGGAATATAAATATAAAGTGGAGTTTGGTAAAGAAGAATATGATGAAATAGATAGATATTCTAAAGAAAGGAATATTGAGTGGTCAGCATCAGCGTGGGATTTAGATAGTTTAGAATTTTTATTACAGTATGATATCCCATATATAAAAATACCATCAGCAATGTTGATTAATGATGAATTATTGATAGCGGCTAGAGATACAGGTAAAAAAGTAATTCTTAGTACTGGTATGAGTACTAGAGAAGAAATAGATCATGCTGTAGTTTTGTTAAAATCAAAGATTGTGGTAGAGCCGTATTATGAAATAGCTGGAAATATTGTTTTACTACATTGTAATTCTACTTATCCTGCTCCAATAGAAGAATTGAATTTAAGTGCTATAAAAACACTTAAAGAAAGGTACAATTGTTCAGTAGGATATAGTGGTCATGAATTTAGGTTAGGGACTTCAGTAGCAGCAATTTATTTAGGAGCTACTGTTATTGAAAGACATATAACACTTGATAGGTCTATGTGGGGAACTGATCAATTATCTTCTGTAGAACCACAAGGATTATTTAAATTGATGAGTGGGATTAGGGAATTGGAACAGGCTCGTGGTGATGGAGAGATAAAGGTTACTAAATCAGAGGAAAAGGTTAGAAAACATTTGAGAGGTTAATTTGTTCGACATAAATATAGATAGAGATAATAGATCTGAATTTGAATCTTGGTCTGTAAAAAGTTTACAAAATATGTTTCCTTATTTTGAAAATTTACATTCTAACGGAGAAATTTGTTATTCTAACTTAGAATTTTTAAATAAATTTGAAGATAAAAAGGTTTTACTATTAGCTGGAGGACCATCTACTAATGATGTTAATTGGGAAAATTTAGATTATGATTATATAGTTACTTTGAATCATTTTTTTATGAATAGTAGATTGAGAGATAAAAAGGTAGATTTGGCAGTTGTTGGTGGAGAAGTTGATTTACAATCAGAACAGTTTTTATCTTATGTTTCAGGACATAATCCATATTTATTTTTTGAGATACATAGTAGATGGGATAGTGAATTTGAGTATTGTAAAAAATTATACGAAGAATATACATTGATGGGGTGTTTTCACACTAGATTTTATGGAAAATTGGGTGGAGGTCCGCGTTTATTATTATTTATGTTATATTTAAAACCAGATATACTTTATTTTGCAGGATTAGATGGATCTAAGCCAATGGTAGAAGAAAATCACGCTTTTGAAGGTAAGAAAAATACATTACCACATGGAATAAATAAAGATAATGCGGTGAAAGTATTTACGGATGAATATGAAATGTTTTGGGAGTATTTAAAAAAATTAAATTTTAGCACTAAATTATATAATTTAGGGGAAGGATTTGATTATAATATGAGTTCTAAATATTCTAAAAGATCTTTCCCATTAACAGAAGAAATTAAAGATTTGATAAGGAGATAATTATGTTTTTTGTTTTTGAAATGGCTAATAATCATATGGGTAGTATTGAACATGGCAAACTGTTAATAAAAACTTTTGGAGATTTGGTAAAGAAGTATGGGATAAATGCAGGTATGAAATTACAATTTAGGAATTTACCTACTTTTATTCATGAAGATTTTAAAGATTCAGATTTAAAATATGTAAAGAGATTTAACGAAACTGTTTTAACAGAACACCAATTTAAAACTTTGTTAGAATGTATGGTTGATAATAATTTTAAAACAGTAGTTACACCATTTGATAACGAGTCTTTACCAATGATTGAAAGATTAGGAGTAGATGTAGTAAAAGTAGCGAGTTGTTCTATAGATGATTGGCCTTTATTGGAAGAAATTAGTGAGGTAAATAAGAAAATTATTATATCTACAGGTGGAGCAGATTTTGATACTTTAAGAAAAGTATATAGGTTATTTAAAAGTAAGGGTAGAGATTTTGCATTCATGCATTGTGTAGGAGAATATCCCACACCAAATTCACATGCTAATTTACAACGGATAAGAGATTTAAAATATGAATTTTCAGATATACAAGTTGGATTCTCTACACATGAACCACCTGCAGAGAAATCTATTGTACCATTAGCGTTAGCAATGGGGTGTGAGATAGTTGAAAAACACATCGCGATACCAAATGCAGAAGAAGGTTGGAAACCAAATGAATATTCTTGTACACCAGAACAGATAGAGGATTTGTTTAAAGAAATAGTTGAAATGCAGAAGTCAGTTGATGGTAAGTCTGATAATGAAATAAAGGCTTTAGCGTCATTAAAGAGGGGAGTATATGTTAAGAGTGATTTAGAAGAAGGTCATTTATTGACTCCAGATGATTTATATTATGCTATGCCTTTACAAGAAAATCAATTAGACGCATCTAATTACCATGAAATTGTAGGAAGTGAAACCAATAGTAGAAAATTGATTAAGGATGAACCATTGAAGAGTTCTGATGTGATTGCACCTTATAAAAAAGTTATTATAAATGAAGTTAGAAAAAAGGTATTGGATTTATTAAAGAGGGCGAATGTAACAATTACACCTGATGATGAAGTAGAGATTTCATCACATTATGGATTGGAAAAGTTTGAAGAAGTAGGTTGTTTGATTATTAATAAAATTAATAGAGAGTACTGTAAGAAAATTATTGTTCAATTACCTAATCAGAAACATCCAGTTCATCATCATATTAAGAAAGAAGAAACTTTTGAACTACTATATGGAGATTGTACATTGAATCTTAATGGAAAAGATGTTCCATTGGAAACAGGAAAACCCCTGTTGATTACACGTGGAGTTAATCATTCATTTTCAAGTAAGAATGGTTGTGTGGTAGAAGAAGTTTCTACTACTCATCATTTAAATGATTCCAAATATGAGAATGTGGAAATTAGTGGTTTAGATTTAAGTGATAGAAAAGTTTATATTAAATTATTAGGATAAAATAGTCATGAAATCAATGAGTGATGTATGTTTTATAATACAGGCTAGATTAAATTCAACAAGAGTACCCCGTAAAATGATAAATCCATTTTCAGATACTACATTGATGGATTTGGGAATACAGAAAGTATTGGATTCTAAAATTATACCGAAAGATAATTTTTATTGTTCAGTATATGAAGATGAATTAGTAGAGTTATGTAAAAAGTATAATGTTAATATTTTTAATAGGTCAGAGAAATCTGCGAATGCTGAAAGTACAGTAACGGGAATATATGAGTGGCATGATAAACTTCCCTACAAATATGTTGTTTTAATTAGTGCGTGTACACCATTGTTAAAAACTGAAACTATTGATGGGTTTGTTGAGAAGTATATTAATTCAGATTCAGATGGGTTGTTTGGTGTTATAGGAAAGAAACAATATTATTGGAATGAAGATGGTGATATGATTACAAAATGGCCCGAAGGACTTACTATTATGAATACTAAGATGGTAGAGACCACTTATGAAGCCGCACATACTCTCTATGCATCAAGGATGGATACTATCAAGGATGAAATTTGGATGGGTGATGCACCATTCACCAAAGGAAATCCAGAGTTATTTGAAATGGATGAATTAGAGGTTTTTGATATTGATTATCCATGGCAATTTGAGGTAGGTGAGGTTTTATATAATAAATTTAAAACACAAAAATTTGAATATAGTGGAGGACATTTAGGTTAAGTGAATACATATAAGGAACATTATCAGCATTGTAGAGAAGTAAACCCAATAGAAGGTGGAGTTTATAATAGTGTGTATGATTTGACGGTGGACGATACACTATTTAATTTTGATAACCATATTGAAGTTATAAAAACTATTCGAGAAAAGATTAATGATAAAATAGATAAGAATGTTGGGTGTTTTAAAGATTCACACGGACATGCTATTAGAGTTAATGATTGGAGAGATATAAAAGAACTTTATACTTTAACTGAATATTTTATGCCAATAATTGAGAAAAATATATTCGGATGCTCAGCCAAGATAGAATTTTTACATCCATATAGGAATGTTCCGAATCCAATTACATGGCACCATTGGGCATTTGAAAAGGTAGATGAATCGGATCCAAAAGCAGTGCAATCATCGTGGAAATGGCATTATGATGATTGTCCTTCAGAATTTATAAAAATGTTTGTAAATTTAAATGAAGTTACACACTATAGTGGATGTTTGAAGTATATAGAAGATAAAGAAGGAGATATACCAGTTATACCATCTTATAGAACTGCACCACATGCCGAAGCATTTAAATCTCAAGAGTATGATGCTTCCAGAATACCACCAGAAGTAGTAAGAAAAAAGTTAGATGATGGTGGTAAAGTTGTTAATGTAGTTGGAGAACAAGGGAGTTATGCTATTTGTACTCCTAATATTATACATAGAGCAAGTTGCCCAAAACCTGGTACGGAACCAAGAGATGTTTTGTTCTTTTTTATAAGACCCAGTATAAAGAAATATAGTAATTATTTATCACCCACTTACAGTTATAAACCTGAAAGAAACGTAAAAATGTATGAGTTAGATTGATGAAGGAATTTGAATTAAAAGATTTTAGAATAGAAAGTAAAGATAAAGATCATCTTGAAGTTTATTATAAGGATTCTAAAATTTCAAAAAATGTTAGTAAAGGGAACGATGCTTTATATGTGAAATTAAGTGGAGTAGGTGAAGGACTTGGAGTTAAATTGGTACATCCAGGTAGAAAATCACCAGATAGTTTTGCTTATGAATCTAATACTGATATGTGTGACCAAATAAAGTATATCCAAAATAAAGAATTAGAAATTTTTCCAAAAATATATGACGTTTTCCATGATGAAGAAGAAGATAGAGTGCAAATTTTGATGGAGCATGTTAAAGGAGATAATACAGAGAATGAGTGGAAGAAATATGATTGGATACCATCACCAGATAAGGCCTTTTTAAATAGAGAATTTAATGTATCACTTAGTGTATTAGATGAATATAATAAAATAATACTGGAAAATGGATTAATACCTGATACAAGTTGGTTTAAAGTAGGTAAAAATTTTATAGGTGATAAAATAATTGATTTTCATAGATTTAGATATGTGCCAGAGAGGTATTATTTTAAGTCAAGAGGGAAAACTGTAAATGATTTAGAAGAGTTGTATGACGGGTTTTTGAAAAGATATAAAGCAATGCCTCAATCTCCCCCAAAGTGGTATAGAGCAGGTATCTATGAGGGATTTAGATTTGATAATGGTTATGAGTTTAAAGGATATAGTAGTGATAATGAAGAATATGATTCTTATCGTAAATTAAATTTTCAGTATTTAACACTTACAAATAATTCAACAGTTTTAGACATTGGTTCTAATCAAGGATTTTTTTGTTTTCAAAGTGTAATTCATGGTGCGAAAAGAGTTGTAGGTATAGAAAAACAATTGGAAGATTATCAAACTGCGGTAGATATAAATAATAATATATTTAATTTTGATGAAATAGAATTTATAAATGGAGATGCAAAAAATTATGTTTTAAAAACTGAAGAATCTTTTGATGTGGTTATAATGAATTCTGTTTTACATCAATTATATCCAAATTTTGGAGATACTGGTGACGACTGTGCTGAATTTATGAGGAAGATATCTAAAAAGGCTAAAAAAGTTTTGGTATTTGAAACTCCAGTAGATCACCCAAAAATGAATATAACTGCTGAAAAGATTTATACTCACCTTAAAAGATATTTTTATATAGTAAAAATTAGTTATGTTTATGATGCATATTCTACGGGATATAGGATTATTTTTATATGCATACACAAGTAGCTAAAATAAATAAACCCTGGGGATGGGAAAGATGGATAAGTGTTAATGAAAAGTATGTGATGAAACAACTTTTTATGAGAAAGGGAAATCGTTGCTCTTTACAATATCATGAAAAAAAACATGAGACCCTTTTTATGCAAGAAGGTGAAATGAAAATGACTCTTGGAACAATAGACAATCCTAGGAAGGACGAAGTTATATTGAAACCAGATGAACATTATATCATAGAACCATTTACAGTACATCAATGTGAAGCAGTTACAGATATTTTATATTTGGAGGCATCTACTCCAGAGTTGGAAGATGTGGTTAGATTGGAAGATGATTATGGGAGAGAGGGGACTATTGAGCCATAATTATAAAGTATTTTTACCTACTGCTGGAATTGGATCTAGGGTAAAAGGACAAAGTAAAAATTTAAATAAATGTCTTATTGGTATTGATAATAAACCTGTAATTTCACATATTATAGATAAGTTTCATCCCAAGGTACCAATAGTTATGGCACTTGGGTATGGTGGTGATTATGTAAGACAATATGTAGAGATAACATATCCAGAGAGAGATTTTACTTTCATAGAAATAGATAATTATGATGGTGAAGATTCAGGATTAGGTCTTACTATGAATAGTTGTAAAGATGAATTACAATGTCCTTTTGTTTTTGTTTCTAATGATACTATATTTGAAGAACAATTATATTTTGATGAAATACAATATAATTGGTTGGGATATTCTACATTTAAAGCGGGTAGTGATTATAGGTCATTGGTATTAGACGATGATGGGAATGTTACAAGACTTAATGATAAGATAAAGAATTCAAAAGAGTTTTCATACATAGGAATTTGTGGTATAAAAGATTATAAAGAATTTTGGAAATTTATGGAAGAAGAAGAATCTCTTATTATGGGAGAGAGTTATGGGATTAAAAAAATGTTAGAAGCCAATGAGTCATATATGACTTCAACATCATTTAATTCTTTTAAATTCACTTGGTATGATACAGGAAATGAGAGGGCATTGGGAGTTGCGAAAGAAAAGTTAAAGACAGAATACCAACCTAATATTTTAGAAAAGGACGATGAAGCAATTTGGTTTGCAAATAATAAGACTATTAAGTTTTCAGTAGATAAAAAATTTATAAAGGATAGAGTTAAGAGGTCAAAGAGTTTAGAGCCATATATCCCTACTATTATAAATCATTCGAATAATTTTTATTCTTATGATTTTATTGAGGGTAAGGTTTTATCAGATAAGGTGACTGGTAAAAAGTTTGAATACTTATTAAGTTGGTTGGATAATTTTTGGGATGAATTTATCTTGGGTGAAAAAGATTCTGAAAAATTTAATAAATCTTGTATGGATTTTTATAAAGATAAAACTATTAGTAGAATAAATTTGTATTATACTAAATTTAAGAATATGGATTTAGATAATGAAATAGTTAATGATAATAAATTTCCACAAATGAATAGTTTATTAGATAATATAGATTGGGAGTGGATATCTGAAGGAGTGCCCGTAATATTTCACGGTGATTTGCATTTTGAAAATATATTAATAAAAAAAGAATCTAAAACCTTACCATTTGCTTTATTAGATTGGAGACAGAATTTTGGAGATGAACATCGGTATGGTGATTTGTATTATGATTTGGCAAAATTACTACACGGATTGATTATATCACATGATTTTATTAATCAGAATTTTTACCATTTTAGTAGGGATATGAATAATGTTTATTATGATTTTCATAGGAAGAATACTAATATAGAGTGTGAAAGAATATTAGAAAATTATGTTAAAGAAAAAGGATTGGATTGGAAGAAGGTTAAGGTAATGACTGCGTTAATATTTCTTAATATTGCAGGATTACATCATTATCCATACTGTCATTTATTATATTACTTAGGTAAATCAATGCTACATGAGGAGTTACAATGAGATATTTTATAGGACCTATGTCTAAAAATGTGGTGGATGCCGTTTTAGAATTTAATTATGAATTTGGAGATTGTTTTGGATTACTACCATCAAGAAGGCAGGTGGAATATAATGGTGGTTATGTAAATGATTGGAATACAGAAGAATTTCATAGTTATGTTAGATATGCTAGTTTTGATATGACTACGTTGATTGAAAGAGACCATTCAGGAGCAGGTCAAGGTTATGTTTATGATGATGGTTATGAATCTTTAAAAGAAGATTGTAAATTTGTAGATATAATTCATATAGATCCTTGGAAAAATCATCAAGGATATCAAGACGGACTTAAAGAGTGTATTAAAAATATAGAATTTTGTTATAATACAAATAGAGATATGAAATTTGAAGTTGGTACTGAAGAAGCAATACGGAAATTTTCAGTTACAGAATTAGATTCTCTTTTAACAGATTTATATGATAATTTATCTGATGATATTTTTGATAGTATAGAATATGTAGTTGTTCAATCTGGAGTAGGATTAGATTTAGGTAATATGAGAAATACTGGAAAGTTTAATCCAGATAGGTTAGAGAAAATGATTAAGGTTTGTAAGAAGTTTGGTAAAAAGAGTAAAGAACACAATGGAGATCATTTATCTAACGATGAATATAAAGTTAGATTTGATATGGGATTGGATTCAATAAATATAGCTCCAGAATTAGGTCAATTAGAAACGTTAATTTATTTAAATCATATGGATAGAGAATCAATATCTAAATGGTATGAGTTGTGTTTAAAATCTAAAAGATGGGAAAAGTGGGTAGATAAAGATTTTGATATAACTGATAAAAAAAGGTTAATACAGATTTGTGGACACTATTTATTTTCTGATGAAGGTTTTAAAAAAATTAAACCAGATATAGATACTGAAATAGTTTTAGAAATTAAATATAAATTAGGAGAGTTATATAATGATACTAGATAAAAGTTTGGAGTATTTTGCAACATTTTCAGAGAAAGATTCAGAAGGACTGAGAGGTATGTTTGCTGATAATGTTTGTTTAAGAGATTGGGAAATACTTGCAAATGGGATAGATGAAGTTGTAGCTGCTAATCAAGATATTTTTGATAGGGTAGATACTATTGTTGCTACGCCTATTAGAGTATGGGATTTTTTATCACAAGAAGATAATGTGGTAGTGGCAGAATTAGAAATAGTTGTGAATGATGAGGAAACTTTATTAGTTACAGATATTTTAGAATTTGACGATGATGAGAAAATAAAGTCTATAAGGGCATATAAAGGATGAGTAGACCTAAAACAATTTTTTGTGATCTAGATGGAACACTAACAGTACATCCAGGTAGTGTACAGGATATTGCGAAATATAACTTGGAATCTGAAATGAGAGTACTTCCAGGAACTAGAGATAAATTATGGGAATGGGATAAGAAAGGGTATAATATAATTCTCACTACAGGTAGAAAAGAAGGTATGAGAAAATCTACTGAGGATCAGTTGAGAAAAGCTGGAATAATTTATGACCAACTTGTAATGGGAATTGGGGGCGGTGATAGAATACTTATTAATGATAGAAAACCAGATGGTGGTAGAGATACAGCGTCTGTTATAAATTTAGATAGAGATAAGGGAGTAGCGGATTTAGATTTATGAAGATAGCATTTGGGTTACATGGTATAGTTGGTGGGATTGGTGGTAAATATGGAGCGGGAGATTCTAAGAAAGCATTAGAATTAGGTTATGACCATTATAAAAAGTATATATTAGATCATAATGATTGTGATGTATTTTGTCATACTGCAACATTGGATAGGGGAGATGAAATACTTAATTTGTATAATCCAGTTAAATATAAATTTATAAAACAACCAGATTTTTTAGTACCAGCGGATGGACACACTGGAGATAATGAGAAACGAATCCAAGCTCATTATCATAAGTGGTTTAGTCACAAACACGTTTCTGAGTTACGGAAAGAGTATGAGAAAGAAACTGGTGTAAAGTATGATATGATGTATATTGGTAGATATGATTTAGCGTGGAATACTATAGTTGATTTTAGTACGTTTGATCCAAATAAATTTTGGTTAGGACATTGGAATAGATTAGGTAGAATTTCTAATCATAAGTGGTACAAAAAAAGATTGAAAGAAAACTTGCCGTTGATAAAAGATAACAAATGGATTTATGACTACAATGTTGATGATTCAGGTCGTATTACCAGTTTCCATGATATTAAATTAGTGGGATATCCACATAATGATGAGGGAGTTATTGACCAATGGGCATTTTCAAATCCAAAATATATGGATATGTACTGTAAATTATATGATAAAATGGATGAATATTTAACTAGA
>Ga0257108_1000231_pt1 | contig 16574 bp, 13 predicted proteins | sample LP_taG_FD_190181 | JGI IMG/M metagenome (GOLD analysis project Ga0257108, IMG submission 190181) | Marine microbial communities from Northeast Subartic Pacific Ocean, Canada - LP_J_2011_P26_1000m | ecosystem: Environmental > Aquatic > Marine > Oceanic | place: Canada: Northeast Subartic Pacific...
GCAATAGCAGTTATTTTATTTTCTGCCTTTGATGGTGATGGAAATCCTTCTGTAACCTCAACCTCAATATCAAAAATCATAACTTTATGACCAATAGATGGTTCATCACTTTGAGTATAATTATCAACTAATGCTCTAGTAATTGCTGGTACATCACTTTCATATAAGTTAGAGTCCTTTTTATCATATCTAAAAACTTTTTTGACCCTAGTACCATCCAATGCAACAAATTTACCATTTTTATTTGGTAAATAAGCATATCTTTTATTCGAAAATTTCTTATAACCTAATTTATCATCCCAAAGATGAATTGTTCTTCCATCAAAATATGCGTTTTGATACAACTATGTATTTCTCCAATTTATCATGTCTAAATATACTAATAAAACCCTATACAAGTCAAGTACTATTTACAAATAGTCTCAACTAATTTATATGAAACTTCATATGGATCACAATTAGCTGATGGTCGTCTATCTTCTAAATAACCACATCCATCTTTTTCTACTTGCCATGGAATACGAATGGATGCTCCTCTATCTGAAACTCCCCAACTGAATGTATCTATGGCTTGTGTTTCGTGTAAACCTGTTAATCGTCTTTCATTTCCTTCACCATATACTGCCATATGTTCTTCATGATTTTTTTCCAATTTAGATATGTGTTTCTCAATTTCTTCTAAACCATCCCACGTTTCACCGTCAACTGATGACCAATTTTTATCACCAGACACATTTTTTGCAGTTAATCTCTTTCCCCTGTACCATCCTGAAACTCCATTTCTCATCCATTTTGTAGAAAAATTAGTATGACACCCAGCTCCATTCCAATCACCTTCTATTGGTTTAGGATCTAATGAAACTGATGCATTATGTCCATCACAAATCTTTTCCATTAACCAACGCGCAATCCATAAATCATCACTCATCTTTAACGACGCACCAGCTCCAATCTGATATTCCCATTGACCTAACATCACTTCGGCGTTTGTTCCACATATACTTATATCTGCTTCAATACAAGCGTTTGTGTGTTCTGTTATAATATCTTCGCCAGCATTTCTACCACAATAGTAATCTCCTTGTGGTGGTGGTTCTCCATCTTTTGGCCAACCTAATGGTTTAGATGTATCTAAATCATACAAAGTATATTCTTGCTCAAACCCTACCCATTCTTCTGGATCCTCGCTTAAACTTTCTAAAAGTTCAACTAACTTGTTTCTTGTATTTGTTTCATGTGGTGTATAATCTACATTCCATACCTCACAGAGTACTATAGAACTAGCTGGTTCTAACGGGTTACGATAAACTCTAACAGGTTGTAATACACAATCGGAATTATGTCCTTCTGCTTGATTGGTAGAGGAACCATCAAATCCCCAAATTGGAGCTTCTCCGTATGATGTTTTTGATAAAACATTTGATCTTGATTCATTTACAAAATTTGATACAATTTTAGTTTTACTTCTTAACTGGGATGTTGGTTCTCCACCATCCAACCAGATGTATTCTAATTTATGCTTCATAAATTTCTTCTCCTGGTATATCACAAACATCATTATTACAAAACTTATCTACTTCAGCTTGTTCACCTTCAACCCCAACAAAACTCAAATATCCAAGTTTCTCAACTTCAAAATGATATGTTTTTTCATCTATTGATTCATATGGCATTTGTTTATAAGCACCACCATTTAATCTAGGTAATAATGAAATGCCTTTTAAATAATACTGAAAATAATTTAAAACGTGTGGTAGTTCAGTTGACTCAGTTTCAGGGTCAAATGTGGCTGTACAACTAACTTGATTGTCAGCCCAGTGGCGTTGCATAAATGCAGCTAAACTGAATTGTTCCCATATAGACAATTCTATAGCTGTTCTAATCCCCTCACCCACATCAACAGGAATTTCTACAACCATTGTAGTATCCTCGGAACCAAAAGCTGGTTCAATCTTATAACCTGCTTTCTTTAAAGGTTCTATTAAATCAGACTGATTTGATAATCTCATTCTTCTTATATAGAAACGACTTTCAGGATAATGTAAACCTGGAGTAGCTCCAGCCAAAAGGGAAACTGTGCCACTTGGTTTAACTGAAGTGGTTTTGATTGATTTGGGTATTGCAAACCAATCAGAATAAATACAATCCCAATCTTGTATTGTATCATATCCACTTTCTAACCATTTCCTTAACTCTTCCATTCCGTGATTTGTGATAAATTGCGCAACGCCACTAACTGAACAACCGATTCGTCGGTTACGTAACATAACTCTATTCGTATCCGACCAATGGGTTTTACCTAATGTAACTGTTTTTGCATACAAGTAAGCATATTTAAGTGTTCTTTGATAATCTTCTAATGAATCATGATTGTTTGGAAATGTTTCTACTAAACAACATAACTCATATGATTCTAATGATTGTTCTAAACAAGGATTTCCACCCGCAACTCTATGGTCTTTATTATCTTTACCATTTTTCATTCGAGAATAACTTCTCATATTTTCTAACCATGCTAATCCAGGTTCTCCATTATCATTAATTCTCTTACATACATCAGTATAATCCATACCTAGTTCTGCGTATATTGAGTTGTTGGAAGTCCAACCATATGTTTCTCTATGTTTATTTACTTTATAATTCTTTAAGTCTAAATATTCATCATCATACGGATCACCAAACACAATCTCTGCAGTACGTCTTACATTACCTGCTACAACACATTTTCCTATAAGATTCATAATATCTACAATTGTAGTAACTGTAATTGGTTCTCCACTATTTTTATCTAATACTTTTCTTATTTCCTCGTGGATTTCTTTTAGTGGTTCATGACCACTTGATACTCCACCAAAACCTTTTATTGGTGCACCTGCTGGTCTAATTTTTGTATAATTAAAAATAATGGAAGCTGTTTCATGAAAATAACTTTCCAACAATAACCTAAGTGATTCTACCCAACCTTCCCGAGTATCTGGAATAATAAAAGTTTCTTCTTCCCTATTTTTATTTATCCCCTTTATTAAAATTTCTCCAGCACCCTTAGTATCAAACCCAACTCCTACACCTAACATTGATGCGTCCATTAAGAAACAGAATGGTTTAGCATAATCTTCTTTAATTGTTGATGTAGATACAAATGCACAATTATTTAGGGCGGCGTACAAACCCTTTTTTTCAGTAATGGGTGTTCCCATTGCCCAAAGTCCACGGCCAGGTGGCAAAAATTTCATATTGAAAATTCGGTCATACATATCTTGAGCCGACTTTTGAGCTTGCCACGCATTCCACCCTAATTGGTGTTGATTTATCCAACTCATTTGCATTGAATAAGTTCCTTCTACAACCCGTTTAATGGTTTCCCACCATCTTTCGTTTTTTCCATTTTTTTTAATTCGAGAGTATGTTCTCATATAAACTAATTCACCTAAACCATTAAAACCAAATGGGGGCCTCTTTCTTTTATACTTACTTATAAACTGTTCAGATAACTTAAATTTTTCCATCTAATTACAACTCCTCATAGCCTTTATATTTCTTTAACCAATAAGCCTTCTTCTTTTTTTCAAGAATTGACTCTCTATTTTTCCAATAATATCTCCGTTGTCTTGCCCGTCTAGCATTTATTTGCTCTTTTTTAGTACGATATATTCTCTTTCTTCCCAAAATTATTTCCCCATAAAAAGTAGGGAAAAATTTCTTCCCCTAAATTAATAAATTTTTTTACCATCGCCAATAATAAGTACTATATATATTAAAATATAATTATGAATTTTACAATATTATTCAAAACCATCTAAGTTTTTATCAGAAGTTTTTTCTTCACTACTTTTTTGAGCATTTGGACCTAATACTTTATATGCACTTCTAGCAGTTTGTCGTACAAAATCCTCTGCACTTCTCATTTTCTTAGAAGCTTCAACCCCCATCTTAGAAGATGGTCTATGAACATTTATTAACCCAGTATGAGTATTCATAGTACATGGATAAGTTATTCCATCAATACCAAATCTATTCTTAATTACATGAGCTCTTGCTGTATTTGCTGCCTTATCTTCAATCTTTCTACTAAGACTTAAAACAAAATCTGCAGTCATAACCTTACTATATGCTTCTGCAATTTTCTCAGCCCCAATAACTTCTTCTTCTAAACTGGAACGATTTGCTTGAGAAGCCGTCCATATTGGAATCTCCATTTCACCAGCAAGTCCTCTTAAATCTTCATAAATGTTTCCTAATCTATGTCTTAACTCTTTACCACCACTAATATCTTTCATAATATCTGCGTAATCAACTATAACAATATCTGGTTTTAACCCACTTAGTTCTACTTGTTTCATATGTGCACTAAATGTTTGAACTGATGCAGACCTAGTTGGAAAGTATTTAATTAACAAGTTTCCTTTAGCCTTTTCCAATGCCTTTCTAACTGCTTCCTTTTGATATTTTATGTCACTAGTTGGTATTCCTGAAAAAATTGTATCATATCTTAATCCGATATAAGATTGATTTAATTCTAATGTATAATGTAAAACATTTTTTCCAATACATAACGCATGATAACATATCCTCTGTAACATCCAAGTTTTACCAATTCCCGCTGGTGCTACTAAAACTCCCATTTCACCTTTACCCAGACCACCAGACATAATTTCATCTATAATTTCCCAACCAGTAGGAATTACATCTCTAACAGATTTTGTTAATCGTTCTTCTAATCCTTCTACATAATCATGACCTAAATCTTTTGTAGTACCAGCCTTCATAGCAACATCAATAACTGTTTTTATTCCATCATAATCGTGTCTTTCTAACATATCTACGGATTCCATAATTGCACTTTTTAAGTTTTGATTTTTACAAAATTCTAAAACTTTTTCTTCTACAAATTCTAAATCTGGAGCTTCTCTATGTTGAAACGCTTCTCTTAAATTATCTACAACTGATTTTTTTAACATATCAGATGAAATATCATCTATTTGTATTTTTATTGCGTCTAATGTAGGTTCTACCTTATATTTTTCATAATACTTCTTAATAGACCTAACTAACCACTTATCAGCATCTGAATCAAAATATTCTGGTAAAATAATATCACTAATAGTTTGTAAAAAACGTCTATTGAATAATAATAAAACCATTATTTTTTTCTGAAATGAATGTCCGAATTGTATTAATGTATCTGACATATTAAAAGAACTCGTGTTTAACTAAATTTGATGGATTGATTGCATTCTCTACTCTCGATTCTGCTATCTCAAAATATTCTTCTTCTCTCTCTATACCTATGTAATTCCTTCCTGAAATTACGCATGAAATTGGAGTTGTGCCACTTCCCATAAATGGATCCAAGACTACATCTTTTTTTCTACTTCCAAGTGTTACTAAATAATTAAATAATTGAATTGGTTTAACCGTTGGATGAAAGTTTTTTCTCTTACTTTCTGCTCCTCTATTTCTTGGATTAGTTCCTCCAGGACTTCCTACCTTTCTGCTTTCATCTAAATACTTACCTTGAACATTGTCTAATCCCATATTCTTTTCACTCTTACTAGCTTTAGGAATAATGAAAAATGGAAAAGTATTCTTAACCTCATCTGGTAATTTACTTATTCTACTTTTCCACCACTCGTCTAAACTATAATACCTACTAAAATCTCCCTCATCTCCTTTACCTGGATTCTCACCTGTACCTTCTTCATCATATGCCCAACCACCACTAAACATATCATTTGTGTTTTGATATGCTCTACCACCACTTGACTTGGTTTTCTTACCTGTATCTAATACTCTATCACTTACTAATAGATTAGCGGCGAATCTACCAAGTGGTGATGCTTCTGCTGTATCATTATCTTCACTCTTAAATCCACTCTGTTTAAATACATTATGGTCTGTACGTGGTTGTCGTTTTGTTATTTTAACTTTTTTAGTGGCCTTCTTTCCCCATAGATTTCTACCATCTTTGGTTTCTGATTGTTCTGTATCTCCAAATGCTGAAACTCGTTCATAGGTATCACTTTTAGATTTTCTTGATGCATGTGTTCCTCTTGATAATCCTTCTCTATTTGGTTTTTCCCATCCACCTTCATACATCTTACCTTCACCTTTTTCATATTTCCCATCAAAGTTCATCATAGCAGCAACATTATCTTTATCAAATTGTTCTTTATCATTCATACCTGCAAATGGTATTCTACAATCATCTAACCAAGTTACACCCTTTTGATTATCAAGTGCTTGGTCTACATAACCTTTCTTGTCTAATGGTTTCATTGCCACTATTACTACTTCTACTGCAGGTTTTGGTTGGTATCCTGCATAACTTCCTTCAAGTTTTTTGGCCTTATCTATATCACCTCGTTTCGTAACAGATTTACCCATATTCATAGCCTTTGGAAAACCTGTTGCATATGCCCAATAGATTGGTGTGTAACCTACTTCAAATCCAACTTCCTCTAACAATTGAACCATTCTATATTGAACATCACTTCTTGGTGCAGACATAACGAATGCAAATGAACCTGGTTTCAATACCCTAAAACATTCTCGAAATATATCTTTTGGTGGAAGTGTTTTATCCCACGACTTTCCCATAAACCCATATCCATATGGTGGATCCGTACAGAGTAAATCTACTGAATCAGCATCATAATCTTTTAAAACTTCTAATGAATCTCCATTTATCAATTTACTCTCCATATAACTGCTTTCTACGAACTTCCTCTATTTCTTCTCGTCTTTTCTTTCTATATCTATCCCTTGCTACTTTACGTAAAGCGTCCTTATTACGCTCGTAATGGTCCATCTGCCATTGTCGTTGAGCATCTCTCTTTTCTTTATCTGTAAAATATTTACGCTTTCTTCCCATGACTCATTCTCGCGTATCTATTTAATTGTGTAAAATTCTGAGTTAACCACCCCTGCAAATTTGGTAACGCAGTAAATAATTTATCTTGATAAAACATAGTTTCAAATTTAAATTTTATCAATTCAGTTATAGGAGTTTCAACCAAATCCATAATTTTCATCTTACTACTAGGAGTTAAATCTACGTTAAATAATTGCATTAATTTTCTATTAAGAAATAATTGCTCTTTACAAATACCTACACTTTCATACAACTTCAATTCATCTTTCTTTTCTTCCGAAATTTTTATACATTCTTCTAATGTATAATATGGTTCATCTCTATCTGTGATTTTGGGAAATCTCTTGATGATTGTTTTAAGTCCAGCGCCCCTTACACCAGGAATATTATCAGATTTATCTCCTTCTAATATCCTATACGTTAAAAAGTTTTTTGATGGAATTCCATATTCATCATATATTGCATCCCTATCATATATTTTCTTTTTAGTAGGACTATATACTTTGATTCTATGATTTATAAGTTGAAGAAAATCTTTATCTGTAGATGAAATTACTATTTTACTTTCATCAAAAACTTGTTTAGATAAATGTGCTATGACGTCATCCGCTTCAATATTATCCATAGCAACAATTGTAACTGGTAACATTTGTAAATATCCAATTACTGATTGTAATTGTTTTAACATATTTTTTCGCTCATCTTCCTCACTAGCGAAATCATATGCGCGCACTAATCTACTCTTTGGTTTCCTACCAGCTTTATATTCAGGAAATAATTTACGGCGGCGGGTGCTCCCACCCTTACCATCAAATACTATGATGGCTCGGGTGGGATTGAAAAGATGGATTGCATAACCTATACTTTTTAGAAAGCCAACTATTCCCCCAATATGAATTCCATCATCATTGAGAGTTGGCATAACGCTGAATACTCTTATAAAGGTATTCAGGCCATCTACAATAAGTACCTTATCATTGAAGTGACCACCATCTAAACTGCCGCCCTTTTTCTTAATCTCGTCAAGTATACTGACATATCTTTTATCCATCACCAACCTCATCTGTAACTTCTACATCGTCTATTCCTAAAGCACTTTTATCATACTTCAAGATAACTTTATCACAGATGAGTTTATAGAGATATTCTTTTAGATCTTTATCTTTTAACATATCAGCAAAATCTTTTGATTGAAATTTCTTTACTTCTAATTCTTCACCAGTTTCCAAATCAATCATTGGTAAGGAGTACCAAGCGCCAGATACTTTAGCTATACCATATTCTTTCATTATGGTTAGCCAACTACCTTCATCATCAATACCACTTTCAAAATAAAGAGGGAACTCCGCTTTTCTTAGTGGAGGTCCCAATCTATTTTTTATAACTTGCGCTAGAATCGTCATCCCAATAACATTCTTCTTAGAATCTTTTATTTGACCTTTATTCTTCAATCTAATTCTAGTTGACGCGTGAAATGGTAAAGCTTTTCCACCACTTGTTGTCCAAGGGTCTCCAAACATTACTCCTAACTTAGCACGTAATTGATTTGTAAATACTAGAGCAACTTTCTGTCGTCCAATCATTTGAGTAATCTTTCTCAATGCTTTAGAAACGATAATTGCTTTTGCAGTAGCCCAACCATCTTTATCAAAGTCCGCATCTAATTCAACCTTAGTTGTTGCCGCTGCAAGTGAATCTACTAATATTGTCACCAATCTATCTTTATCTGACCCTCTTACTTGTAAAACTATTTCTTCAACAGCTTCAAATATATCTTCAACTGTCTCAAGATGTAAGTATAACATTTTTGAAACATCTATACCAATAACTTCTAAAAAATCATGGCTTACTGATGTTTCTGTATCAATATAAACTGCTACACCACCTTTTTTCTGAGTTTCAGCTAAAATATGAGCCCCAACTAAAGATTTTCCAGTTGATTCCAATCCATTAAGTTCTGTAATTCTACCAACAGCAATACCACCATTTGGTTTATTTGATATTGCTAAATCCAACATGGTAGAACCTGTAGATACAAAATCCTTTATATCTGTTGGCGTACTATCAGAACCATCTAAAAAATACGCTACTTTCATGTCCTTAAACTTCTTATTTAAAGTATCAGCAAGGACATCAGCTAACTCATCCCGTACAGACATATATTATCCTTACGTTTTAAGCGTTTTGATTAAATAATTCATCAAAAGCTGAAGAAACTGATTCTACAGTTTTTGTAGTTTCAGATACTTTATCTGATGTAACAGAATTGCCTTTAGTAGAAGTAGATTCTTCCTTTTCATCACTTTTACCTTCAAGCCAATCATTTAAAATCTCAGTAAGTTCATCGTAAGTCTTTTCCTGATAAATTTCCGTAAGTTCACGTTGTGTATCTGATACCAATTCGAGAATATTTTTATCCTCTGAAATCGGAGCCGTTACTGGCTTAACTCTAATAGCAGTAGATGGAAAAGTAGCTCCTGTTTCTTCTGCTGTCTTAAATTCAACATTAACATCACGTCCATTTAATGGATCTGTAATATCACCATAATCTGGATCTGAAATAACTGAAAGAAGTTCCTGGTAAACTGTTTTACCAAATCCCCAGAATTTTACTCCTTCTTTTTCTTCCCCACGAACAATAACTGGAGCAAAAGTTCTCATTTTTGCTTCGAGTTTCTTACCTAATCTATAATCATCACGATTACCAGAAGTTTTCAATTTCTGGGCAAATTCTTCTATTGGATCTGGACGACCAAAAGAAATTGGTGATAGATGAGATTTTCCACCTAAATTATAATGGAAAAATAATTCGATAAAAGGATTGTCCTTATTAAATTTATAAGGTACAATTCTAATAATTTGTGTTCCTGGTTGTGGTTTCCAAAGAACGGATGTTCTTTGATTTGTTGCTTGTAACTGATTCAAACGTCTTTTTACTAGATCTAAATCCATTTTCTAATCTCCTATATTCATTATTAAATTATTAATTATTAATTGTAAATGGTTAGTAACCTTAAAAACCATTCACATATAAGTATCAAGTAGTTCTACAAACTACCAATTTTTTTTGAGTTTTCGATAATCTTAATAGCATACTCATAGTAAAATCTACCTGCTTTAGGTCCACCGTTTCTTTTTCCATCCGATTCACCTATAGGTTTAATCCATAAAAATGCATCACACAATTCATTATTAGTTTTAGTTGTTGGAAATTCCCCAATTACCGCTGTTTTTGGATTACACCAATCTCCTGAATATCCCAACCCATTTCTTGCAGTATCTATAACATAATGTTTATCTATTTTATCAAATATTTTATCTCCATAAAACATACATTGGTCTGTAGAAACAAAATTAGAACTATTTAAACAAAATCCCTCATAATGCTTTTTATCAAATTCACTCAAAATACTTATAGCCTCATCTTTCTTTAACCAATATGGGTGACCAACATCTAAATATACTTTAGCATTACACTCTTTATATAAAAGTTTTAATGCTTTTCTAATTAATCCGATTCTTTTTTGTTTATTTTCATATGTCATTTGGAATGATTGTGGTAACGCATCAGGCTCATATATTACTATTGGTGATTTATCTCCTATGCCTTTTGCAACATTTTTTATAAAATCTATATAATCTGAGTTACTTGATTCTCCACCCTTAGCATAATGTCCCAAATCTCTATCAGGTATTGAATATATAACTATGTAGGGTAAACAAGGATCTGCTCTGTTAAATAATCTAGTAATTCGTTTATTTACTTTTTTTACCTTTTTATACGGTGAAGAACCATACCAAAATGCTATTGGTTGCCCAAATATTTTATCTAATTCATTAGACTTTAATGTATGATTTTTATGTATTCTAAAATCTGGATAATAAAACCTGTATTCCATATAACCTTAATTTACCTTAAACTGTCACTCCCCATTCTGAAACCAATACTACTTTATGAATTTTTGTTTTTATCTCTACCAACTTATCGTCGTTATATAACAAAATACAATTACGATAATTTTCCCAGGGAATTGGAAATCTTTTATCTAATACCCCTTTATTTAATTGTAATATAATTTGATTTAATGCATTTATTGTATATAAAGTGTTGGTGTGTTTTTTTCTATGTATAGAAATTGTATTTGGTATCCCTTCCATAAAATCTGTCTCAAACTCTACATTATAAGTACAAATTAAATTATTAGGTTCTTGTGCATTATTAAAAACATAAATTTTATCAAACAAAATTTTATTACAACTAATAACAATATCAATTATTTCATTTAAATTATCTTTTTTTGCAAAAGTGCAAAGTAGTTGTGTTTTCATACTAATTAACCGCGCTTACCGTCTTTCGAAAAACATTTTTTCATTTTATCTGACCATTGATAAACTGTTTGTAACTTACCAAGTTTTCCTGACTTAGTTCTAGCCACCTTAACTCCAACTTCTACTCTTTCAGTTGTTACTTCTCCCGTATCTGGATTAGTCTTTTCTTGTATAGCATAAACAATTTTTTTACTACCAGTAGTCCTACCCTTTTGACTGCCCCTAACTCCTTTTTGATCTGAAGCTTCTCCTACCTCAAACCTTGTCACAAAATCTTCTTTATTATTTACTCCAGGAATACACTTTCTTAACACCTCTCCATCTACAGAAAGACCTCCATGATTTGTTTCAAACATACCTTTGTGTTTATGTACTCCCTTTTCTGATTCCGAATTCATAGCCTCTAAATGAAACTGTTTAAAAATTGTATTCCCTTCTAAAAATGTTCCAACCCCTATCTGTGTACCACCATAATTTATTTTAATTGCATCCTGTCTTTCTATATAATCAGTTTCATTCTGTATTGTTCTATTTCTTATATCTTCAATCATTGGATCTACATCTGGAGCACCTTTATTAGCCCACCTTCTATTCAATCTATCCATAAGTGTTATTTGGTTATTAGTTGGATCTTTCGTTTTATTTTCATCTGCCATGAATGCTAAAAAAGCTTCCAACAATTCTTCATCACTTGGGTCTTCTTGATTATCTAAATATTTTAATAAATTTGCATTAGGTCCACTTTTTCCCTTAATTGCTGTTGAATTCCATTTAGTAGAAGTTTTTTCTTTATCTGAACTACCATCTTGATTAGTATCATTATGTATACTTTTCAAAGCATCTTCTAATGTAACGTTATCTTGGAAAAATTTTGCTGGGGAACCACTAACTTGTTTTAATTCTCTCTCAATCTCAGCTTGTTGTTCTACATATTCCTGATTTTCACCCATTATTGCTTCAGCTTGTTCTGGTTCCAATAACTTACTATCAACTAATTTCTGTACATTATCTTGATTTGCATCAGCTTCAGCTTTTGCTGAAGATTGTGCAATTATTGCTTCAGTACTATCTTTATCAGAATGAAAAGTCATAATTACTCTATCTGAATCTGAATCAAATACTAGAGTTGCAGTATCAGAAGGATTGTCTCCTTTGCCACCTGACCTAATAAGTTCTTCAGCTTCTTCAAACTCTATTGGAGTTCCATCTGGTCCAATAACCTGTTTACCCTTTATATCATTAACCATAGCATCAAAAGAATCTGAATGTCCATAATAATTTTCCATTTTTGGATTTTTAAATTTATTTTGTTTAGCTTCTCTCTTAGCTTTATTATGTTTCCTTCTACCTGATGCCGTTGCTATCATTAACTTACTATAAAGTTCTCTATTCTGTCCTTCAGGTACTGCTTTGGTTGATATCCCACCTACTGTTTCCTTTGGTTTTTTAGAATTTTGTTTAAATAATGCAGTATTACCAAATTGTTTCTGTAATAAATCTATTAATTCTTTATCACTTAATTCTGGATTTTGTTCTAAAATTTGTGATACCTCACCAGAAATTATTTCATTCAACATAGAACCTGCATTTCCAGGAGCTGGTTTAAATACACCTTTCTTTTCTTTATAACCATATTTTAATCCAGTCTGTTTAATATCTGAATCTCCACCTTTCATTAGCTGTCCAGGTTTTATATCTTTATATATTTCTGAAGCTTCAGGTTTGGGTGCTACTTCTTTCTCACTCCCGATTTTTCTATCAAAATCCATTGGTTCTGCCGTTTGTGTATCATCTTTATCTTTTGGTTTTTCTCCATACACATATTCATGAGCTTGGGCGTGAGCTTCGTGTTCTGGGTCATCCGCTGCAGAGCCCGCCTGAATTTCTATTTCTTTAGCGCCATCTTTAGTTTTTTTCTTATATTTAATTTTATCCTTCTTCCTCTTTTCTACTTCGGAATCTGAAGGTTTAGCTTCTAATAAAGCCACTAATTCATTAATAGAATCCCAATTCCACCCCTCATCTAACAATACATTTTCTAAATGAAATATATGATGCTTATTTTTAGGATTTGGTTCTACTTTATTTATTTTATGTGACCATTTTGCCGCAATTTTTTTAAAATAACTCATGCTATAAATTTCTCCGTTATATCTTCCATCTCATGGTAATTATCTCCCCAACTTACCTTAACAGGATACTTGCCAGTATGTTCCAATATAGATTTAATTGATTGTAAACACTCTAAACCATCTTCTATATAAAAATCAAACAAAAAACTATCATATGAATATAAAATCAATTTACTCCTATACTTTTTTATCTTTGGTAATAAAGTATTTAACATTACCATATTTCTCTCTGTTTCTAAATTTTGAATAAAATAATTAAACAATTTATTTTTATTCATATCACTCATATTATTACTATATATCTTCTTTCTATAAATATAAGATTTTATATATTTATTCATTAGATAAAACTTCCAAAGCTTCTTTACAAACACTTTTACCTTACCAAAAAATTCTATATTTTTACCAATATCAAAAGGTACTCCACCATATAAATATTTAAAACTCAATACTTTAGCCTCTTTATAAGTAATTCCATATAGTTCTGCAAAATATTCATGTACTGAAGTTTTTGGTAAATCAAAATCTAAAACATCTGCAATCAATCGTAAATGGTATGCATCATAATCAAACTCAACCAATTTACCTTTACTACCAAATCTACTTATATATGGTTTTCTACTACCATCTGTTTTATTTAATGCTGCAAAATTAATTCCACCAAATCTATTAGATGGACGACCAGTTGATGTAAAATTATTATACTGTGTATAAACCAATTGATCGTTTTTTAGTATTCCATTTTTTTCTATATTGTATAATAATCTAGTCATATAATCATATCTTGAATTTGAAAACTCATCATTAAAAATATTATCATCCATGTGTTTTTTAATATATTCATAATGCTTCAATAATGGAATATAATCATTAAGATTCTTTTGTTTTGGAAATTTATAATCCCAAAAAGATATGTAATTATCAGCTTCACCAATATTATTATAATCTTTATTAGTTTCTAAATATAATATTGTAGATATATCTCTCATATTTTGAAAATCAATTTGATGTAAAAGATTCTTTTTATTCCACACATACTTTTTATTCTCTGTTTTTAATTTATTTAAATACTCAATAGGTAAATTTAATGCATCATTATGATTAAATGGTAATATATAATCATCATCTATTCTTACACATAAAAAAGATATTCTGTTATGTAATGGATGTAAATGTATATCTGAAAAAACATAATAAATTACTGGGTCAGCCTTCCTGCTTCTATATTTAGACCAAAAAGATTCAAATTCTTTTTTTGACTCAATTATTTCCAATATACTTCACTCCATATTTTAACAGTTTCGGGATAAATGTCATACATCATTTCTTTTAAACATTTAGCATATTGTTGTATTTCCCATTGTGCAGTTTTCTCATCTCTCAAATCAATAAAATTCATAATTGCTTGAAATGATGCAGTCCAATAAACTTCGGTGTATTGTGATAATGGTAATACCACTCTGGCTTGTTCTTTAGCCATACCTGTCTGTACCATAGTTTCATACACCCTTTCAACATCTAACAAATATCGTTCATATAAATGAGTCATTCTATTTTGTTGTAAATCATCCAACTCACCTTCTGATGCTTGTTTATTGTCTTCTGATTGTTTTCTCCATATTTCAGGAATATAATAATCTGATACTGGGGTATATCTACCACTAATTTCATTCCAAGCATGGTCTTTGGTGGGATATGATGATGTGGTTTCTATTCCCACAACGTGTTTATACCATTGTCGCATAACGAACTCTGGTGCTTTGAGATGGAATTGTACCATCATATGTCGAAATGGTGAGAAGTGTTTATGTTTGGCAAGAAATTTTACAAGTGCTCTATCTGACTTATCATACACTTCTTTTCTTTTACCAAATGAAACTCTTGCTGAATTAACTACCGTTAGGTCTGTGCCTAACGAATCTATAACTTCAACAAATCCCTTATCAAGAACCTGTTTTTTCATTTTATAACCTTTTTACTCCAATGTTATGTTGGATTTGATATTAAATATCGACATTTAAGTGCAAAATCAAAAATATTTTTAGTATTTACCACACCGACTCTCTCAGCGTCCCCTGGTACCATTGAGGTGAAATCTGTATCTTCAAATTGATTCTTAATAATATCATCAAACTCTTTCCAAGTTTTTGCACCAAATTCATTTCTTATAATTGTAAGAAAAACTTGAGTCCAATAATCTATAGTGATTTTATAATCCAAATCTATTAATCTACCAGCCGACCATCCAAAGTTGCCTATGATTCCAGCCCTAATAGGTCCAATGGTCATTTGTGAACCACCAGGTTGACTGCCACCCGCCTGCGTGTGTACTCCATAAGAGTCTCCAACACGAATTCTAAGTGGTATCTCCACATCCTGGTGATGTTGTACATTAGCATTCCAGATTGGGTCAACACCTTTCGCAAAATCATTAAGTTTGAAATATTCTAATCTTGATCCAAACGGTGCTTCTTGTATATCAGGTTCAGTTTGGGTTACTCTAGATATTCCATTAACAATTAAACTGGGTGGTCTTCCTTTTGAAGCTTCAAAATTATTATCAGCTAACATCTTAGTATACCAACAATAAGGTGCACCTCTTTTCCAAGGCTCATTTACACGGCTATCCAGATGAGTCAAACCAGTAGGAGTTGATCCATAATAAGTCAGTCCTGCTATAATAATAGACATTTGTAAAAATATCATTGCATCCATATGAGTATTTATAATTCCATCACTACCTGGTATGTAAATTGTTTTATTTCTTCCACCACCTTCCGTATCAAAACCTATAGCTTGTTCAACCCTTCCATAACCCTCACCTGCGTAATATGTAGGAACCATAGAAATTAATGGATTATCATAATCCCAAGTTAATTTACCCTGCCATTCATCCCATATATCTGTAAAATCTGCGTATTTATATCCATAACCACCAAATTGATCTAAATTCCAAGCTTTTACTTGATATTTAGCTCCAACTTCTTCTCTATCTCCAGGAAAAAAGACATCCCTTAAAGCTCCAAGTTTACGGTCTCCTATAACATAGTTGTCCTCAGAAGTCAATAATGATGTATTTATTCCTCTCAACACACTTGTCAATATATGGTGTGTAGCAGTTGCATTTAAATTAAAGAAATTTCTATAATTAGCAATCCCATAAGTATTTTCTGGATTATCGTCTGGTGCACTATTTGCATTTTCTGCTGCAGTTTTCTCAGACTCAGTAGGTACATATGGAA
>Ga0257108_1000246_pt1 | contig 16142 bp, 8 predicted proteins | sample LP_taG_FD_190181 | JGI IMG/M metagenome (GOLD analysis project Ga0257108, IMG submission 190181) | Marine microbial communities from Northeast Subartic Pacific Ocean, Canada - LP_J_2011_P26_1000m | ecosystem: Environmental > Aquatic > Marine > Oceanic | place: Canada: Northeast Subartic Pacific...
TGAGGTGCATCCAGGGTACTCTATGCCGATGATGATTTGCTGACTATAGCAAATGGCATCGTAGTGTCCCCCGACTACTATCCAAGAGTCTGGATTTTGCCCCTCCATAGTTGCGATATAGTTCCGACAATCATCACAAAGTTCGGTGGTGAATTCCTGGACTTCTACCTCATACCCTAGATCATTAAATCTGAACTCAATGAAGTCCCCGGCATTAGCGTGAGCCACTGTGTCGATTTTCCTATATCCGAAGTCGGATAGAGTTTCTATATCGTCGACAACATAGGTAGAATTTGGCCAAATTACGGGCCAACTATTCTTGAAATCCTCCATAATATCTTCTTCGTAGGTGTCTCCTAAATCTTTGATTACGGAGTAGATGTATACCCCTCCCAGTCCTGCTAAAACGACGCATGCACAGACAATGATGGACGTGACCTTCAGCGCGGACATGCCCCCGGCAGATTGGTCATCTTGCTCCTCCACGGTCAACGGAGGGGGCATATCGGGAAAATGTTCTGCCGCCGGGAGGATGAGATGGTGCAGGGGACAGGATTTGAACCTGCGAAGCACTACGCACAGCGACCTGAACGCTGCCCCTTTGACCGCTCGGGAACCCCTGCTCGGATTACCGACGAATCGCATCCCGTATTTCAGAATGGCGAATACGAATTCAATGCCATCGGCCAGTTGGAATAATGGTGCAGGGGACAGGATTTGAACCTGCGAAGCACTACGCACTGGGACCTAAACCCAGCCCCTTTGACCACTCGGGTACCCCTGCTTGTACTCGTGCGAGAGTATTTCCATCAATAAGGCAACGCCCCCGATATCCGTCCCCCCATAGGGTCATAACGGGTATGTCGGGCCCGAAGTTTGACGAATATGGCACGGATAGGCATACTCGGACTGGGCAACTGGGGCACCGCCCTAGGATACGTCTGGTGCGAAGACGGACACAACGTCCTCGGGTGGACCATAGAGCAAGAGGTCTACGATTCGATGATGATCGATAGCGAGAATCAGAAGTACCTTCCAGGATACGAGATTCCGAAGATGCAGGTGACAATGGAGATTTCCGATATCACCTCAGAATGCGAGATCCTTGTACTTGCCCTACCCAGCGGAGTCATTCTCTCTGTGGTCGACGACCTGATTCCTCATCTCAGACCCTCTCACGTCCTGCTCGATCTGGCCAAGGGCCTTGCCCCCTCGGATGAAGGCGGTTCAGGTATGATATCCGATGCCATAGAGAGGAGGCTTGAGGAGGCTGGTAAGTCCAATCCGGTAATCGTGATGACTGGTCCCACAATCGCTCCCGAGGTCGCTCGAGGTGTGATGACGACTGCTCTGGTGGCCTGTCACGACCGCAGTGTCGCCGATCGCATCGCAGAGCGACTATCCACCAGCAACCTTCTGCTCAAGGCCGCTGACGATCCAATGGGGGCTGAGCTCTGGGGCGCGTACAAGAATACAGTCGCGCTCGCTTGCGGGTTGGTCGACGGACTGCATGCCAAAGGAGGAGACAACCTCAAGGCTGCTCTGGTGCTTGCGGGCTTCAACGAGGGAATCATGCTGCTAGACGCAATGGGGGCAGAATCTGGGACAGCGTTCGGCCCCGCGGGAATCGGTGATTTGTACGTGACCGCTACCAGCCCCCGGAGCAGAAATCGCACGCTTGGAGAGAAATTGGGCTCCGGACTCTCACTTGAGGAGTCGCAGGGTGAGATGCACATGGTTGCCGAGGGCGTGCGTGCGTGCCGGATGTTCAACAACCGAGCCCATAGACTCGAGGTGGAAGTTCCCTTCCTGACTGCACTGGGAGGGCTACTGGATGGCGATCTTGAGGTCGATGAGGCCATTCGCCGAATGGTCGACTCGTACCAGGGTTAGTTCGGCAAGGATTGATTGCCCGGTTGCACATCGGAGGTCGAAGGGAATGGCGTTCGAGGACCTCACTGAGTTCGAGTTGCGACTGCTCAAGTGGATTTCGGCGTCAGATTTTGTCGAGGTCCCATGGTCAACCAAACGCGCTGCGGATGCCTTCAAAGTCAGCGAGAAAGAGGTTTACGAAGCACTTGCAGCCCTGACAGCAAAGGCGCGAGAAAACATCCACATCTCGTACGATGATGGGGCCATCAGGATAGTCGCGGATGACGACGAAGCCTAGGCATACTGCCCAGAATCGCCATTCTGCATGCGTCTCTGCTTCTCGCTCCCTCTGCTCAGCAGGAACAGCATCCCGCCGGTGTAGCCGCACCACGCTAGAACTTCAAGCAGGGACGGATTGCCGTTCCATCCAAACAGCGCCTTGAAGATGCCTCCAATGGCTCCTTTCTCGTGCAAGAGTGGATAGGTCGTCTCAGAATCGACTTCGGGATTGACGTCCCAGATCTCCTCTACAACAACGGGAGCGACGCCGGCCTCCTGGAGCTCGTGAAAGCCATGGGCGACCAGACCGGCTGCGAAAAGAATCAGCAGGACGTTGGTAATCTTGAACAGCTTGGAGATGTCAATCTCCATACCGCGTGCGAAGAACGCGTATGCGAACCCCGTGGCCACGACGATTCCAAAGAATACACCCACGATTGCGTAAGTCCCCTCGGTCCCGGCGCCGATGAATACTACCGTCTCGGAGCCTTCCCTCCATACTGACAGGAATGAAATCAGGAACAAACCCATTCCGTGCTTCTGTTTGAACGCCTCGTCGGCCCAATTCTCCAGTTCGCGCGCCGAAGGGTGACGGATGAAATGGACAATGATGAGCGTTAGCAGAAGTGCAGCAAATATCTCAAGTACGCCTTCAAACAACGCCTCGTGCTCTTCGAAAGACTCCAGACCGCCCCATACCCAAGCGAATAGAGCGGCGACCACTAGGCTGGCGGCGATTCCAGCTCCGACTCCGTACCAAATCCAATTGGAAAGTGAACCACGATTACTGCGCACCAACCATGTCATCAGCACGCCGATAATCAGAGCGGCTTCAACAGCCTCTCTGAGTCCGATCAGTGATCCTGCCAAGAAATCTGACCACAGAATTGCGCCTGCCATGCAAGTGCGACATTGCCCATCTATATGAATTTAGGGCGCCCTAAACCTATACTCATGTGGACGATAGAATCATGTTGCTTGCTTCAGACAGGCATCACGTGGGCAGGGTTTCCGTTGCCAGTGCCATCGCTCTTCTGATGATGTTCTCGATGCTGACGTCATCGGTCCCGGCCGACCGCGAAGCCGGGCACTTGGATGACGAGCCATTGCGCAAGGAACAGCTGGGAGGGGGGGGCTCTCTAGAGGAGCAGTGTGGTTCGATTACCTTCGAGAACCTGTTTGAGTACACCCGCGCGTCCTTCGACATCAGAGTGAATGAGGACTGGGAGTCAGCAGACGTCCAGGCAGTCGCCTGGATTAATGAGACACTGGCTGACGACCTGCGTGTATCGATGGATGAATTCATGGCCGAGATTGACCCCAATGACGGGGGCGACAGCTGGATCTCCACTGATGAGAGAGAGTTCTTCCGCGCGCTTGCGAGCGAGTGCATTGAACACACACTGACTCGAATAGGTATCCGGGACGGGGCGTCCCACAGAGGTGGAGTCGGAGTGGACTGGAAGAACAGCTCTTGGGAGGAGGACGGAGTCGATATCCAGGAGTTCAACATTGTCCCAGTTAGGCACTCGCAGATCCGCGACTGCACCTCCGCCTTCGGCAACGACTGTGAGGAGGTGCCGGTGATTCCGGATGAAAACCGCGACTGTGATACCGATATTGCAGCCTCTCAAGGCGTCGATGAATGCCGCATCAAACTATGGCTGAACGCGACGGTGATTATCCATGGCTTCTTTGACAGCAGCAACTTCACACTGGTGCTCAACGCCTCCAATATGACCGGGGCGAAGCTCGACTTCACATTCCCCGTTACTCAAGACCTGCGGCTCGACCTGTGGGATGAGTGCGAAGGCAGAGATGTAGGGCTGGACGAGGAGACCGCGGGCGGTCAGGCGCCGCTCCGAGGCAGTTGCATTGGCGACGGTTCCTCGACGTACTCAATCACAGAGAATGCTGACGGCAGCCTGACCTACAGCCTCAGCCCCGACTCCCCTCGGATCGATTGGCCGCTTGGAGAAGATCTGTTCGCGGACTTCACCACAGCTCCGATTCCAGTCGATGATCCCCCTGAGTGGACTGATGCTGCCCCTCCAGAGGGCGCGTGGTTCCCCTCGCCCAGCGGAGGGGAGCACGTCTGGGCGTACTGGGAAGATGTCTCTCTATGGTTCTCCGACGAAGGCAGTGTCTCCAAGTTGGATGTCCGATGCACCGGCGCCCCCTCACTGCAGTTGACGGAGGGCGGTGACCGCTCTTGGTGGGCCGAGATTCCTCGTGGCAGCACCGCAGAAGTGACTTGCGAGGCTGTCGACCCAGCAGGGCAAAACACTGGTAACAGGACGTGGAACCTAGGCGTGCCGTTCTCTCTTTCGACATCCACGCAGACTCTGAGCGACCCTCATCCGATTACAATCAGCCCAACTTCGGACTGGCCTGATTTGGAAATCGAGATTGGTCTGATTCAGGACGGTCGGTCTTCACCCACTTCCACGATTACATTCACCGGAGAGGTCACAATAGATCTCTCTTCATCCAACTCACTGCCCGGCCCGGTGGGAGTCTGGGTCAGTGTCGTTGGCACCAACGAGGTATACTCTCTCGAGCACGTGTACGATATCAGTTTGAGAAAGGAGTCTGCACCACCCGTGTTGACAATAATGAATGCCGAGTGGGATGAGTCGCAGTGGTCAATGCAGGGGCAGTACAGTGACCCGGACGGTGAATCTGTAGCGTTCTCGATGTCTATAGACGGTTCACAGACAGGCTCGGTGAGTTCCACCGGGAATACGTGGTCCACTCCGAATATCAACTTTGAACTGTGGGACGAGGGAGAGTACGTCGTCGCAATCGAAGGGTGCGATACCTCAGGGAAGTGCTCGGAGGTCTCTCGGACAGTGAACAACTCGCATCTCTTCGATGAGCCTGAGATATTACCTCCGTCCCCCTCTGAAGACGAGGATGAAGGTGGTCTTCTACCTGCAGTAGGCCTCCCTACAGTGGCCATGGCTGCAGTCGCAGCCCTCATGTATGGTAGGCGACGCGGCTGAGCCATGAGTTTCTCCGGCAGAGTGTCCAGAGAGTCGCACGAAGGTGGGCTCTTGGTCTCCTTTGAGGGACGCGCGCCAAGGCTGGGAGCTGGTATCCGAGTCGTTGGAGGGAAGACACTTGGGAGAGTGGAAACTGTGTTGGGCCCGTCCGATGAACCTCTGATTCACGTGCATCCTCTGAACGGAGGTGTAGAGGCGGGTAGCGCAATAGGGTCGCCAGTTGAGATTGCCCCTAGAGGGAGGGTCAACCAGAGTCGCCAGGATTGGCGAACAGGCGAGAGTAAATTCAGAAGGGGGCGCGATAGTCGTCCAGGTAGTAGACAAGGTAACGATCAAAGGGGCCGAGACCGCAAGTTCGGAGGAGACAGAGACTCGAATATGAAGCCAGGAGACTGGAGCTGCCCGAAGTGCAAAAATCACAATTACGCAAACAAGAAAGTTTGCAATCGCACTGGTTGTGAAGAGCCGAAACCGAGAGGCGGTGGTGGAAGAGGTAGGGATTCTCGTGGGTACCGATCAAATAACTCTGGCGGCTTCAATAACTCAAATATGAAGCCAGGAGACTGGAGTTGTCCGAAGTGCAAAAATCACAATTTCGCAAACAAGAAAGTTTGCAATCGCACTGGTTGTGAAGAGCCGAAACCGAGAGGCGGTGGTGGAAGAGGTAGGGATTCTCGTGGGTATCAATCTAGTAACTCGGGCGGCTTCAATGACTCAAATATGAAGCCAGGAGACTGGAATTGCCCAAAGTGCAAGAATCACAATTACGCCAAGAGGACTGTGTGCAACCGCTGTGACACCCGAAAGCCCGTCGAAGGTAAGGGATTTAGGAAGACGCAGGGGAGACGGCGCAGACCAAATCCCAGAGACAACTGGAAGGGCGGGGGTCGGCCGAGTAGCCGACATAGCGGCAGGGGCCGTTGATTGCCAATCCATACCCCAGCCTTCATGCATTGCGAGCCCCAGCAAGGGTCGTGGCCAAGAGCGCCGAGATGACATGGCTCGATGCAATAGAGGCAGAGCAGTCAGGCGACAGAGTGACTGCCCTCGAGGCGGCCAAGAAAACCGTGGCCATCGACCCTATCCACGCCGACGGATGGATGGGAGTGGCCCGCTGGTCACTACCTACTGAGACTAGAGGCAAACAGGATATGCCCGACCTTGAGCAGTCAGCGAAGGCGATGGCGGCACTGCGTAGAGTCGTGCAGATAGACCCAGAGGGTTTTGATGCTTGGAGGCTCGGAGGAGTCATCCTAGTTGATCACCTAGGGATGCTAGAAGACGGCCTCAGGTGGTGGCAGGACAGGCGTGAAGTCGCTCCTTACGAGGTCGCTCCGTTGATCGAACAGATAGGTATTCTAGTCAGACTAGGACACTATGAGGAGTGTGCTGAACTCCTTGAAGAGCTCTTCAGCAAGGGCATGGAAGCCACCAGCAGCAACCAACTTGCTCGTATGGAATCGGTGAACCGGATGGTATCTAGAGCCGCTAAGATGGAAGAGGATGAGATCTTCAGGCCACAGAACCCCAAGCATCCGCGCTGGGCGATAATCGAGAGGATGAAGAAACGGAAGCCAATCTCTCCCACTTTCTTCCTGATTACCTTCATTGCACCCATAGTGTTCCTCCTAGGGACTATTTCGATGACGCTCGTCGGGAATTCAACATGGGGATTCCTCATGGTATTCGTCTTCATATTGATCTGTTTCATGGCGATATCGCGCGTCACCTCGGGATTACTGCACAAACTGAATCGGCATGCCCTAGACCTCGACCGTGCGATAGATTTCGAGACCAGTAGCGGGCGAATCTGCATACCGGAAACCATCAGGTACAGCAAGTTGTACGCCGCCATGGTCGGACAGAGGATGCCGGCCTTGGGTGAGAGACTCGAACTAGTAGTGCAAGGTGGAGACAAGTTACCAATAAGGTGGAGTCCTGACGTTCCCGAATTCTCGGCCTTAGAGGAAGATTGGTTCGCCGAGACTCAAGAGAGAATCGAGGCGGATGAGTTTGAGCCGTTGGAGGACTAGGTCCCGGCGCTGAAGTCATTGAGATAGGCAATCTGCACTGGCGTCAACTCATCGATACTGATTCCTGATGTCTCAAGTTTTAGTGCGGCCAACTCGGTATCCTGTTCAGGACTGATGTCGTAGACTCTGTTGTCATAGTCACTGCCCTCAGAGGCTAGGCGGCACAATGCTAGGAACTGATTGGCGAACGACATGTCCATCACCTCGCTGGGATGACCTTCGGCGGCGGCGAGGTTCACCAGACGACCCCTTGCCAGAAGATATATCGTACGGTCATCCTCCATCTCGAAGGCTTCATTGTTCTCTCTGATGGTGCGGCAACCAGTGGAACTCTCCTCGAGATCGGGTATGCTAATCTCGCAGTCATAGTGCCCAGTATTGCAGACTATGGCGCCGTCCTTCATTGACTTGAAATGCCTCCCTACAATCACGTCCTTCATCCCTGTGGCAGTGCAGAAAATATCCCCTAGAGAGGCGGCCTCGTCCATCCTCATAACCCTGAAACCATCCATCACGGCCCTCAATGCTGGCAATGGATCTACTTCGGTCACGATGACGTTTGCTCCCATCCCTCTAGCGCGCATGGCTAGGCCCTTGCCGCAGTGACCGTAGCCTGCGATAACGAAGTCCTTGCCGGCCAGAAGAACGCTGGTGGCTCTGATGATGCCGTCCAGAGTCGATTGGCCGGTGCCATGCACGTTGTCGAAGTCCCACTTGGTAGCTGCGTCGTTCACCGCGATAACTGGATACAGCAACTCCCCTGCATCAGCCATTGCCCTTAGGCGTTGAACTCCTGTGGTCGTCTCCTCGGTACCCCCGATGATGCCTTCTGCTAACTCGGGGAAGCTGCTGTGGACCCGGTAAATCAGATCAGCACCATCATCGAGGGTAAGCGTTGGAGCGAAGTCGAGGGTCCGGTCGATACACTGGTAGAACTCCTCGGTCCCCTGGCCGTACCAAGCGTGGATACCGTAGCCCTCCCTTGCCAGCCATGCCGCCACGTCGTCCTGAGTCGAGAGTGGGTTGCAGCCGGACCACGACACTTCGGCCCCCGCCGCCCTCAGTGTCTCGATTAGGACCGCAGTCTCCTTAGTGACGTGTAGACACCCAGCGATGCGTTGACCGGCAAGTGGTTTTTCACTCTCTGTAGCGGCTCGCAAGGCTGCCAACGCCGGCATCCTGCTTCGAGCCCACGAGATTCTGGCCTCGCCGAGGTCGGCAAGGGAAATGTCGGCTACAGTATGTGGTCCTGAGATGTTCACAGCCAGCGCTGTCACCACCTCATCTTCAAGGTGCGTCTAGAGCAGTCATTTGGCGGTTGCGTCAGCCGCCGCCCTTGCGTTGCTGTTCGTAGTACTGGGCGTAGTACTGTTCAGCGTACGTCCGAGCGGTCTGTTCGTCATACCCTGAGGCAACCATCTGTTGGACGTAAGCCTCGACTGGATCCATCTCCTCGACGCCTCCGAACTGTTCGACTGTATCCTCGTCAGAGTCCTTGCCGCCTCGCCCGCGCATCATCATCGTGACCACTACTACGAGTAGTAGGACGAATACTCCGATACCACCAATGATTAGCATACCCATGCCATCGCCTTCGTCGGTGGTTACGACCACCTCGATATGGGGGACCAGAGTGATACCAATCTGCTGGTAGAGGGTGTGTCTCTCGCCGTCTCCCTCCTTGATCTTCACGTAGATAGTGGCAGCTACACCTGTTTCCTGGTAGAGATCGGAGATGTCCAAGGTCATCGTGAACTGTTGATTATCAGTGAGCAGCCCTGTGACGTTGTACTTGCCAATTGATTTCTGGGTAATCTTCTGGGTTGGGGTGTAATCCAGTACAGCCTCAGTTAGAGCGACTTCGATGATGACATCGCTGTTCTCGGCGCCTGAAATCAAGGTACCAGTAATGGTCACTAGGTTATCGTTCTGATTCTCGTTAGGGCCCGGGTTGGTGAACTGCACTATCGGTTCATCGTCGCCGAAGTCCTCTCCGACGACTACGAAGTACATCCTGTGCTTCTCACTCTGCTTACCCGCCTTGTCGTAGACGATAAGCTCGATTCGGATCTCGTTCTCGAGATTTCCATCCGGACTGGCAGTCAGGTTCCTGAATACGTAGGACCAATCATCTCCACCGGCAGCCGCCGGAATCTGGAAGACGTGTCCCTCTAGAGTCGGTTCGGAGCTATCCCATGGATAATCGAAGAAGACCTTCCACTCGTAGAGTTCGATACCCTTCTCGCCCTCAGGTGCGTCGGGGTCGTAGCTCTCGCTAGCGTCGAACGAGATACTGAGGTCGCCTGTGTCGGATAGCCTAGCCCGGTAGATTGGCCATTCCGTGCCAGCGACAGTTTTGGTGCCGTCGAGGCTGACGTACTCACTGGTAGTGGCGTCTTCGACCATGGTTGCGCTTGCCATCGGCCTGAATTCGTCTGCCAGAGTATCATCTGTGACTAGTCGGACATAGGTCATGCGAGTGTGTCCGGCTTCGTCATGCAGGTACAGGGTGAGCAGCCACTCGGCGCCGATTCGGCAACCTGTTGTCGAGGAGGAGTCGCCAACGCAGAAGGAGCCGAGCGTTGGGATGCTCGGGCTAATCTGCTGGGTGTGACTATACTCGTCGGCATCTATCACCAAGCCATCCCATCCTGTTACTGAATCGTTGTTCCCAGACTCCAGTGTCCAGTCAGCTACTACTCCTTCGACTAACGTGATGTAACTGAAATCGAGATCAGAGTTGCTCTTGATGTACATGGTCGCGTAGGCTCCTGTGACAGAGTCAATCGAAGGCGCGACTCCGTTGATAGTAAGATCAAAACTTTCCTCGACGATACCGAAGTCGTTCGGGTAAGGGGCCATGTGGTAAGCCAACATGTTGGAGAGTAGTGGTATGCTTGAGCCTCCAAACTCCTCAGACACACTCGGGTTCTCGACGTCGATTGTGGTGACTATCAGGCCTCCAGCACCTCGATTGCATAGTGAGAGAAGAGATTGGGTATCATATTCAGTGTCACGCATCAGAGTGTGGAAGGTCCCTGTCGGATCGCTGATGCGTCCGCCACATACCTGCGGAATCTGGGTAGATTGGACTTGTGCCGCATCGAGTCCGGCCAGAGCGACGTGTGAGCCGCCATTGATTCCACTGAACGCAATCGGATCGACGTTGCTGAGTATCGGGTGGTACTGGTCTACAATGGTCAGGTTGCTATAGTGGACTCTGTTGTCAACGGTGAAGTTGACCTGATTCCTCATCGCGATGTCCATGCCAAACGGCAGTCTGTTGGGCTGGTACTCGTTGCGGTACGGACCAAGGTGCATCTGCACTGTACCTCCTCCACTCATGTAGTCCTCGAGAGTCTCAGTTAGGCTGAGTCCGTCGCTCTCACGGGTCTCGGCCAGCGCCTCATAATACTCGCCGTAGTAGACGTTGTAATCGGTCTGCCATGGCAGCAGCACCTTGTTGAAGTGCTCAACCCAATCAGGTGTCCCGTAGGTATCCCAGTTTTCCATGCGCAGCTGAGTATACGTCTTGCCCATCGCCTCTAGGTCCTTCTTGACACTCTGCAGACGATTCTGGTCAGTCGGGTTGGACAGGATTGCGACATCGATGTTGTCATAGAACTGGATCTCAAAGTAGCGGTCGTTGCCCGAGGACTCGAGGGTCCCGTTTTCTTGGAACAGGTCAGCGTAGAAACTGATGTTGTAGGTGTGCGCGTCGTACCATGAATTGTACGGGTTGGTCCAGTTGGCCTGACCCCTCTCGTGAGGAGCGAGGTCGAACGGTCCGTTGTCGCTTGATTCTTCGTAAACGGCCTGCCCCGTGTCCAAATCAACGACCTTCATTGTAACCTGGTACTCGCCCTCGATGACGCCGTTAAGAAGCGGTACAGCGAAACTGTGGGCTGCTGCGTCATCGATTGGATAGACGCACTCGTAAGTGATGTCTGCCACGCACTCCAACACGTCAGGCTGTAGCAAGGTGATGTCCGCGCTGGCGATACTGAAAATAATCGACGAGTGGTTGTTAGCGGTGTTAACTTCGGTCTCGTTGTACCATGCAGTCATCGGATCGGTGTTGTCGAAGAGAGTGGTCACGTCAATCTTGTATATGCCGCTCTGGAAGTCGTGTGTGGCCATGGTGACTATCTGATGCTCAGCGGCATCCAGTCCAGTCACGTCGACCGTGTAGGTCCCATCGTCCTCGAAGGTGAACTCTTCCACACGGATATTGTCCACACCGAAGCCGGACAGCCCGGCGTTGCCGTTAACTCCATCGTCATTCGACTGGAATCTCCATGTCAGGGAAACATCGGAGCCAGAAAGAGATGTGCACTCGTCGCGCCAATCTCCGGTATCGGCGCTGGTGCGGTTCAGGATGACGATATGTGTCAGGTCGACGGTTACTGACTTGAGGATGTTTTCGGAGTCAAACCAGACCACTGAGTTGATGTTGTCCGAGTGGTCGCCGAAATACTCGACCTCGTCGTAGCCGTTGAGATCGAAATCCTCGCAGCGGTGGAAGTTGGGATCCTCCGGATTAGTATTCTGGATACCGTTCTCATTAAGGTCGGTCCAGGTCCCGTAGACAACACCCTCGAAGACCTCTCCCTGCTTAGTCCAAGTAATCTCTAGGTTGGCTGCATCCCTGATAGCTAGGATGTTGCCGTTGTTGTCCTTGAGGTAGTCGCCCTCTGCGTAGTAGTCGAAGATCAGGTATGTGAAGTCGGCCCCTGTTGCCGCGACGGGAATTGGGTCCAGTGTCACGGTTTCATTCCAGTTGTCGCCGTAGCCGTTGCTTGGGTGGCCCAGCCAGTATGCATGACTGTTGAACACGCCAACGTTCTGAGGAAGCATGTCGTTCGAGCCTGTAGAGTCGTCTAGTCTACTACCATTCTCGTTGCCGTCATCTGACCATATTGGCTCGATGCCTGAGAAGTCCTCGATAGCAACGAGATCCGGCTCGGCGTTCTGGATGAATGCCTCTAACTGGAAGTCAGTCAGGGTGTTGCCGCAGTTCTGGGCCTTGACACGGATGTCACGCTCACCTGAGGCGTACCTGACTCCATTCTCCAAATCGACCCAGTGCTCCTCGGCGAGGCACGGATCGAACAAGTTGTTCACCGTCAGTTGGAACTTGATCTCGTCGTTGAGGTCGTCCATGTTGGTAAATCCAACCGAGTTAGTCAACTCGGTCTTGACGTAGTAGGTCCTGTTGTCGATGAATTCGGCTGTCAGGACGACCTCTGCGGACGCTCCGGCTGCGAAGTCATTGAATTCTAGAGTCTGGCTAACAGTCTCGGTGGTGCCGAAGGTCACGTCCCTCTTCCTGATGGTGATGTTGTCAAAGGCGAAACCATCCAGTCCTGTGTCCTGCGAGGATCCCGCAGGTCCCACGGAGCCCATCAGGCCGCTGCGGAAGCGGAACCTGATGTCCACAATCTGTCCTGCGTATCGGGTGAGGTCGATGGATTCTGCTTCATTGTTGTTGGCATCAGCATTCTCGGTATAGTCAATCCAACCTGTTGCCGTGTTGGCGTATTGGTTGCCGTTGTAGGTATTGTACTCCGGGTCGACACCTTGCCAGAAGATGCGGAAGAAGCGCTCGTTGTCCCAACCGCCGTTGAAGAAAACCGACTCCCATCCGTTGCCGTCTGTCCAGACCTCGATTCCGCAAGAGTCCTCGTAAAGCCAGCGCTCGACCACCGAGTACTGCTCGGCGAGATAGAGTTCGAAGTATGCAGTGGAGCACATGACAGAGAGGTCCATGTACGCCGCATCAGCGCCGGTCAGGTCCACATTCTCTAGAATAAGCGCCTCGTCCATGTTGTTGTAGTAACCCGAGTCGCTCTCGTTGTCGCCGTTGTAGTCCAAACCCGCCCAGTAGTAGTCGGTCGGGTTGTTGTCGGCCTCGTACCATGAGACGTTTTGAGTGTCGGCAGTGGAGTTGGTCTCTATGTGCCACGAGGACGCGCCGGTCCCGTACATCCCGGTGTAGGAGTGCTTCACGAAGGCGCAGTTGGTGCAGTTCGTGGTGTCCTCATTGCCCTCAAAGTCGTTCGAGTAAACCACGGTGTCGGTCCCACCGAGGACCTCCTTGACCTCAAGGTCGACATCCACAGATCCGGTCAGGGGATTGAGTCCTGTGTTCTTGACGGTCACGTTGACCCATCTTGTACCCTCGCCGATCTCAGCCTGATTGGTAGTGGGGTTGTACGACGCCGGAGCAATCGTCACCCCTGTTATGCCGACGTCCTCGTTGTCCAGAGTGAGGACTGAGAGGAAGTCGCCGGCTCCTGCCCAGCCTTGGGTGTCCAGCCACATGGCGCCGTCGGAGAACCGGTAGGCGTAGTCGCGCTGGCCGATTATGATCTCGTAGGCGCTATCGTCACCTCCCTGTAACTGGCCGGGAATCGCCATGGTGGGACGGCGTCCAACCTCGAATGACAGTGAGGAGAGGTATCCAGGCCCGTTGGGGTTGGCGAGGATAATCTCGACCGAGTTAATCTCGCGGAGGTTATCGAGCAGGAGGTAAGTCTGGTTCTGCGCCGACGAGTCCTGCAGTCGGGTCAGAGTTACCTCAGTGGGTACGAAGAAGTCGACCTCGCCGTCCTGATTGACATCCACGATGGTAATCGAGGCGCCCAAGTAGTCTCCGAGTGCGACGTAGTTCTGAGTATTCCAGCTGCTACCCGACTTAGTGGCGTAGGAAATGTTTCCAGTGATTCCATCAACTGCCGCGATGAGATCTATCTCGTTGTTTCCATCAGTATCAGCGATGTCGAGGCCGTACAGCGGATAGTTGTGCTCAGCGTCGAGTTTGAACTCGTGGATGCCCTGAGCGGTTGCGTCCAGAGGGTTTGGGTACTGGTCGGTGATGCAATCGTACTCGAGCACGGTCATGTTGTCGTAGTGCCCGACAGAAGTTCCCACTCCAGTATTGTACGGAGGAGTTCTGAGGAGCCAGAGGTCAAGGTCCTCGCAGTCACCCAAGCCTCCGGGAATACCGCCTCCTTGGACTGTCTCCCCCCAATGCCCCAAGTGAGTCTCGACGTACATTCCATTGGTCAGCGGGACGGGTATCGACTGTTGGTTGGTCAAAAGGGAAGGGTTCGGTCCGCGGTAGATTTGTATGTATTGGTTGGTGGCTGTGGCATCGCTTGTCAGTAGCACGATGTCGGCATTGTCATCCCCATCGATGTCACCGACCTCCATCCCGAGGTGATACGGGTTGGAGACTGTAATCTCGGTGTTGTCCCATTGGTTCACTCTCTCGGAGCATTCTCCCCACATTGTGGTCAGGTTGCCCGGCCTGACGAAGCTCTCTCCGACGAAGCGTATGTTCTCTTGGTAGTAGACGATATCATTCACACCATCGCCGTCGATGTCAGCAATCTCGGCGTCGACGGAGTTGGCGGTATCCACGAAACCTGCACGCTGCGAGGCATTGTTCGATATGAACACGTCCTGCCTGTCTGCGAAGTTTCCTTGTCCGTCGTTGTACAGAACTGTGATGTAGTGCCCCATCACGCTAACAGAAAGGATATCGTTGTGGCCGTCGCAGTTCAGATCGCCGACTGAGAGATGAGCTGGATCACGTTGTACTGCATACTGGGTGATGTGCGAAGCGCTCACGGCTGGTACTAACGAAACCAGCAGTGAGGTCAGCATCAATAACACCATGAAGACAGCCTTGCGACTCTCCTTGGTTCGATTTCGGGTAGACTCAGGCGTATGCAGCATGATCAACCGGAGTTTCACTCATCACTTATGCCTTCGCCACAAATGAGTTTGACAACTCCATAGGAGTTGGTGATTACAAGGAGGTATTACCGTAACTCCAACCAACTGGGATTAGGTGCATACTGGACCTCCGCACCGCCGTGAATTCTCTCCAACCTTCCCATCATCCACAGACGGTCTAGGAAGATTTCCAGATCCACTACCTGCCGGTTCGTCCTGTCTCCTACGGCCTGCTCTATCGAGCTCAGCGGCAACGAGGTGTAACCATGCTCACGGACCACGAGGGTGAGGAGAAGTTGAATCCAGGCTTCAGTCAGTGGTTCTCCCGACAGGTTGTCGGACAACGGCTCAACCTCGTCCTCCAGTTCGTCGAGGATTTCTATTATGGTCATGATATCCGGATCGCTCCTCTCCCCACCACCGAGTTTGGAGATTTCAGAGTCCACATCAAGGCTGCCAATGATGCGGACCACCGAGGGAATCCTTGAGGGGTCTGGTGGAGGACCGGGCAGGACTGCATCCTCAGGCGGAGGTATTTCCTCGTATATTTCGGCCTCATCCCCCATGGCCGATTCAGGTTCGGATTCGTCGGACTCAGCCAAACGAGCAGCCAGAGGCTGTAGTACGCCAACTTCCCCCGAGAGTCCCAATTCCTCACGAACCTTGGTGACCCATGCGGCATCGCCCTCGAGCAGCACATCGACATCGTGCTCCTGGGAGCGGAATCGGAATCTGACAGTCCCCCTTAGTTCCATGGTCAATGCTCCGAGAATCAGTTCCTCAGTCTCCGGGCTGCGATGATGGCTTTCATGCTTCGGCCAGATTCCTCAGAACGGTCGGCAGAATGCCTCCGTTCCTGTAGTATTCAACCTCGACCGGCGTGTCCAGTCTTACAACGGCATCGAACTCGACTGTGCTACCGTCAGACCTAGTGGCTGTAACTGGTATCGACGACATAGGCTGCAAATCGGCTCTCGCTGGGATGTCAAATAGCTCGGAGCCGTCTAAGTCGAGGCTGACAGCGTCTTCGCCCTCGGGAAAGGTCAGAGGAAGGACGCCCATTCCCACCAAGTTGGAGCGGTGGATCCTCTCAAATGAGGTAGCTATGACTGCCCTCACACCTAGCAACAGGGTGCCTTTGGCAGCCCAGTCCCTGCTGCTGCCGGTTCCATACTGAGAGCCGGCGAGCACGACTAGGGGAGTACTGTCT
>Ga0257108_1000247_pt1 | contig 16124 bp, 16 predicted proteins | sample LP_taG_FD_190181 | JGI IMG/M metagenome (GOLD analysis project Ga0257108, IMG submission 190181) | Marine microbial communities from Northeast Subartic Pacific Ocean, Canada - LP_J_2011_P26_1000m | ecosystem: Environmental > Aquatic > Marine > Oceanic | place: Canada: Northeast Subartic Pacific...
TCGAGGCAACCGTCGAGGCAACCGTCGAGGCAACCGTCGAGGCAACCGTCGAGGCAACCGTCGAGGCAACCACCAAGGACGCCGCAGAGGCCTCCTGAGCGCCCCACCCACCACGAACCACGAGAACTGACGAAGGAGCATCAGATGCCGAAGATGAAGACCCACCGTGGCGCTGCAAAGCGCTTCAAGGTGACCGGTACCGGTCGCCTCAAGCGACGCAACAGCAACCTCAACCACATGCTTGAGAAGAAGTCGCCGAAGCGCAAGAGACGCCTCAACAAGGAGAGCGACGTCCATCCGACGAACGCCAAGACCGTCCGCCGACAGCTCGGCATCTGAACACCCGGCGACCTGCCAGCTTCGGACTGGTCCGGTAGGGAGTGCCGGTCCGTCCCGCGAACACATCCACTCTCGACACTTTCAACAAGGAGTCCCATCATGGCCAGGGTCAAGCGAGCCGTCCACGCCAGAAAGAAGCACCGCGCCATCCTCGAGGAGGCGAAGGGCTACTACGGCAACAAGAGCCGTTCCTTCCGCGCTGCCAACGAACAGGTCATGCACTCGGGGAACTACGCGTTCCGCGATCGCCGTGCCCGGAAGGGCCAGTTCCGTCGGCTATGGATCCAGCGCATCAATGCCGCCTGCCGGCAGCAGGGAACGACCTACAGCCGCTTCGTGTCGGGCCTCCGCGAGGCCGGCATCGAGGTGGACCGGAAGGTCCTCGCCGACCTGGCGGTGACCGATCCGCAGGCGTTCGCCGCGCTGGTCGTGTCGGCGGTCGGCTCGGCCGACGCCGCCTGAGCCAGTCGTCGGCCGTCACCGGACACGACCGGTGACTGACATCGTCGGTGGCCGGAATCCGGCGCTGACCCGCGTTCGCCGGCTGGCCCGTGACCGGGCACTACGGCGCCGGGAGGGCGTCTACCTCGTCGAGGGTCCGACGCTCGTCGCCGACGCCCTGTCGGCCGGGCGGGAGGTCGAGCAGGTCTTCGTTCCTGCGGAGGCAGCCTCCTCGGCCGTCGCTACGGCGTCGGAGACCTCGGGCGTCCCGTGCCGCCTCGTCGACGATGCCCTGTTCGACGGCCTGACAACCACGATGTCGGCCCAGCCGGCGATCGCCGTCGTCGCCCGGCACGACGTTTCCGTGCCGGACCTGCCCGCCGACGGCGTGGTCGTCGTGCTGGCCGAGGTGGCCGATCCGGGAAACGCCGGCACCCTCGTCCGGTCCGCCGAGGCCTTTGGCGCCTCGGGCGTGGTATTCGCCGGCGGCGTCGATCCCTACAATCCGAAGTGTGTCCGGGCCACGGCCGGCTCCCTGTTCCGGCTCCCGTTCGCCGTCCTCGAGGGCGACGGTGCCGTCGAAGAGGCGCTCATCCAGCTAGAGGCATCGGGCCGGCATTGCTGGGGGAGCGTGGCCGAGGGCGGTATTCCACCCACCGAGGTGCCGGACGGCCGACCCATCGCACTCCTGCTCGGCAACGAGCCCCACGGACTGGCCGAGGACGCACTCGCCCGTTGCGAAGGCCTCGTCACGGTCACGACGACCGGGTCCGGCGATTCGCTGAACGTGGCCGTCGCCGGTGCCGTACTCCTCTACGCCCTCGCCACCCGGTGACCGATGTCCCGGAGGTTCGGCAATGGTCATCGCCCGGGGTGGCCGTCTGCTCTAGCCTCACTGGCATCGTAGAAGCGGCCGATTGCCACTGATGGACCTGGATCTCGACGCTCACCTCACCACCGCCGAAGCCGCCGTCGCCGACGCTGTGGACCTTGACGCCCTTGCAGTCGTCGACACCGAGTTGCTGGGCCGGAAGTCGGTGCTGGCGACGGTGCGGAGCCGGTTGGCCGACATGGATCCCGACGACCGAAAGGTGGTGGGCCGTCGGGTCAACGAGGTCCGGACCGAGGTCGAGCGACTCATCTCCGAGCGGCGGGCCGAACTGGCGGTGGGGGCCCGGGCCGAGGTCCTCGAAGCCGAGCGCCTGGACCTGACCGAGTTCGACCGGGGTCGTCGCCTCGGACACCGCCATGTCGTCACCCAGACCTGGGAGCGCCTCGAGGACCTGTTCGTCGGCATGGGCTACACGGTCGCCGAGGGGCCCGAGATCGAGGACGAGTGGCACAACTTCGGTGCCCTCAACTTCCCGCTGGGCCACCCGGCGCGCGACATGTACGACACGCTCTACGTCGAGTACGGCGAGCCACAGAGCACCATGCTGCGCACCCACACATCGCCGGTCCAGATCCGTGTGATGGAGGAACAGGAACCGCCGATCTACTCGATCATGCCGGGCCGCGTGTTCCGCAGCGACACCGCCGACGCCACGCACATGCCGGTGTTCCACCAGATCGAGGGCCTGGTCGTGGACCGGGACATCACCTTCGGAGATCTGGCCGGCACGCTCGATGCCTTCACCACCGCGTACTTCGGTTCTGAGTTCACCTCCCGCCTGCGACCCTCGTACTTCCCGTTCACCGAGCCGTCCGCCGAGTTCGACATCCGTCGCCCCGATGGCAGTTGGCTGGAACTCGCGGGCTGCGGCATGGTGCACCCCGAGGTGCTGCGCTCCTGTGGGCTCGACCCCGAGGAGTGGTCGGGCTTCGCCTTCGGCTTCGGTCTCGACCGCCTGGCGCTGATGCGACACGGGATCGATGACCTGCGCGAACTGTTCCGCAACGACCACCGCTTCCTGGGGCAGTTCTGATGGGTTCCGCGGCATGAAGGTCCTGCTGTCGTGGCTGCGCGACTTCGCACCCGTCGAGGGCGACCCCGACCGGATCGGTGACCAGTTGAGCGACCTCGGCTTGACGGTCGAGCAGATGTCGATCCTGGGCGAGGGCCTCGACGGCATCGTCGTGGCCCGGGTGCTGGACCTCCGACCCCATCCCGACGCCGACCGGATCCAACTGGTCGACGTCGACGCCGGCGACGGCGAGGCGCTCCAGATCTGTTGCGGTGCCTTCAACATGTCTGTGGGCGATCTGGTGCCCCTGGCCACCCTGGGCACGGTCATGCCCGGTGGCATGGAGATCGCCCGCCGCAAGATGCGGGGAGAATGGTCCAACGGCATGCTCTGTGCGTCGACCGAGATCGGCCTCGGTGACGATGACGACGGCATCATGCTCCTCGACACCGAAGCGGCTCCCGGTGCGGCACTGACCGAGGCGCTCGACCTGCGGTCCGATGTGCTCTATGACCTCGAGGTCAACCCCAACCGGCCTGACGCCATGTCCGTCGCCGGGGTGGCCCGCGACCTTGCTGCCCGCCAGGGCGTGCCGTTCGCCCTGCCCGATCCGGACGTCGCCGAATCGGGTGATGGTGCCGCCGGCCGTGTCTCGGTCGAGATCCTCGACCCTGAACTGTGTGGGCGCTTCGGCCTGCGGATCCTCGACGGCGTATCGGTCGGCACCTCGCCGCGGTGGCTGGTCAACCGTCTGAATGCCCTCGGTCAGCGGTCCATCAACAGCGTGGTCGATGCCTCGAACTACGTGATGCTCGAATTGGGCCAGCCCAACCACACCTACGACCTGACCCGGGTCGCCGGTGGTGCCTTCCGGATCCGGCGTGCCGGCGAGGGAGAGGCCATCCAGACGCTCGACGGGGTCGAGCGCACCCTCACGGCCGCCGACGGCGTGATCGCCGACGGTGACGACGTGGCCGTCGGCATTGCCGGGATCATGGGCGGGGCCAACACCGAGATCGGTGCCGGAACCACGACCGTGGCCCTCGAGATGGCCTGGTGGGACCCGAAGACGATTGCGGCGAGTGCACGGCGTCTGGGCCTTCGCAGCGAGGCCTCCGCCCGCTTCGAACGGGGCTGCGACCCGGAGGTCGTCGAACTGGCCATGCGGCGCTTCGCCGAGTTGCTGACGCCCTCTGGTGCCACGCTGGCCCCCGACCTGGTCGACGCGCGGGGCGACCTGCCCGTCCGCGAGGTCGTCCGGGTCAGGACCGACCGGGTCAATGCCATCCTCGGTACCGACCTGGGGCGGGACCGCATCGCCGACGTGCTGCAGTCCATCGAGTTCGGCGCCGAACCGGTCGGCGACGACCTCGATGTCGACATCCCGAGCTTCCGGGCCGACAGCAGCACCGAGATCGACGTGATCGAGGAGGTGGCCCGGGTCCACGGCTACGGACGGATCGAGCGCACGGTGCCCCGGTCGACCATCACCGGCCACCTCACGCCGTACCAGCTCGACCGACGAACGGTCCGTTCCACCATGGCCGGGCTGGGCCTCGACGAGGTCATGCCGGTGCCGTTCCTCGCCCCCGGCGACCTCGAGGCGGCCGGGCTTCCGGCGGACGGCATCACGGTCACGAACCCCCTCGTCTCCGAGGAGTCGGTGATGCGGGCATCGCTACGGCCAGGGATCCTCAAGACGCTGGCGTACAACGCCTCGCACCGCCTCACAGGCCTTGGCCTGTTCGAGGTCGGCCACGTGTACCGGCAGCCCGCCGAGGCGCAGCGGCTTCCCGACGAGCGCGAGTACCTGGCCGTGGCGCTGGCGGGCCGCGAGGCCGGCGAGGCCGTGGCGGTGTGGTCGGCCCTGGCCGATGCCCTGGCGGCGCGCGACTACGCCCTCGTCGCCGAGTCCGTCCCCGGCCTGCACCCCTCCCGCACCGCACGCATCGAGGTGTCCGGCACTCCTGTCGGCCACGTCGGTGAGGTCGATCCCGGCGTGCTCGAGTCCTATGAGGTCCCCGAGCGGGTGGCCTGGCTGGAGGTCGACCTCGACACGCTGTTGGCCCTGCCGCACGGCGACAAGCCCTACAGGGGCTTCAGTCGCTATCCGTCGTCCGACATCGACCTGGCCTTCGAGGTCGACGAGGGCACCCCGGCAGACGCCGTGGGCCGCTGCCTGAGGGAGGCGGCCGGCGACCTGCTCGTCGACCTGTCGTTGTTCGACGTGTACCGGGGCGATGCCGTGGGGGAGGGGCGGCGCAGCCTCGCCTTCGCCCTGCGCCTCCAGGCCACCGACCGGACGCTCACCGATGCCGAGGTGGCCGAGTTGCGCCGGCGTTGCATCGATGCGGTGCAGGGCTCGCTGCCTGCCACCCTGCGGGGCTGACGCCCGACCGCCTGCCCCCGGTGGGCAACGAGTACGTTCGCCCACATGCGCAGTTGGCAGGTCCACGAACTGGGTGACCCCATCGACCGTCTCGTCCTCGACGAGGTCGAGGCGCCGGAGGCCGGTCCCGGGCGGGTCGTCCTCGACGTCGAGGCGGTCGGGCTGGCCTTCCCCAACGTCCTGCAGTGCCGTGGCGAGTACCAGGTGAAGCCTCCACTGCCCTTCAGTCCGGCCGCTGAAGTCGTCGGACGCGTTTTCGCCGTTGGCGACGGCGTCGAGGGCCTCGAGGTCGGCCAGCGGGTTGTGAGCCTCGGCGGTGCATTGGCCGACCAGGCAGCGGTGGGTGCCGCCTCGGCGTTCGCCGTGCCCGACGGGGTGGCCCCGGAGAAGGCGGTGGCCCTGCCGACCAACTACTGCACCACCTGGTACGCCCTGCACGATCGTGCGCAGCTGCAGCCGGGCGAGACGCTGCTGGTCACCGGCGCCTCGGGCGGCACGGGATCCGCGGCGATCCAGCTGGGCCTGGCAGCCGGGGCGCGGGTGATCGCCGTGGCCGGTGGCCCGGAGAAGGTGGCGGCGTGTGAGGCGCTGGGAGCCGACGAGGTGATCGACCACCGTGAGGTCGACGACCTGGTCGAGCGGGTCCGCGAGTTGACCGGCGGCAGCGGGGTCGACGTGGCCTACGACCCCGTGGGTGGCGACGTGTTCCAGCAGGTTCGGCGCTGCATGGCATGGAATGGCCGGCTGCTGGTCATCGGCTTCGTGGCCGGGATCCCGAAGATCGCCACGAACCACGTGCTCCTGAAGAACTATTCAGTCGTCGGCGTGCACTGGGGGGCTTCGCTGGCCCGTGATCCGGCCTCTCTGGGCCGCCAGATGGGGGAGTTGTTCGCGCTGGCGGAGACGGGCGCCGTCGACCCGCTCCTGCACCCCGTATACGGATTCGACCAGGGGGCGAGGGCCATCCAGGACATCGCCGACCGAAAAGTGGTAGGAAAGGTCGTGGTTTCGGTCTGAGCCCTTCTCCGCATCGGTCTGCATGAGATGTTGCATGATAATGCGAGAGTCCGTATGCTTTCGGGATGGCTGCCGTTGGGATCATCGGCGCCTCGGGGTTCACCGGGGCGGAACTGCTGCGGCTCTGTGCCGCCCATCCGGACCTCGACGTGGTGGTCGCCACCGGCGATTCCCAGGCGGGGACTGCCGTGGCCGACCTCTACCCGAGCCTCGCCGCCCACTACGGCGACCTGACGTTCGCCGAAGTCGACGACACCACTGCCGACGGCTGCGACGTCGTGTTCCTCGGCCTGCCCCACGGCGCCTCGCAGGCACTCGTCCCCGACCTGGCCTCACGGGTCGGCCACGTGATCGACCTGGCGGCCGACTTCCGGCTGCGGGACGCGGCGCTGTACCCCGAATGGTACGACGAGCCGCACACGGCACCCGGGCTGCTCGTCGACTTCGCCTACGGGCTGCCCGAGCTCTACCGGCCGTCGATCGTCGGGGCGCCGCTCATCGCCGTCCCGGGCTGCTATCCGACGGCGACCTCGCTGGCACTGGCCCCGTTCGTGTGGGGAGGCCACGTCGAGCCCTCTGGCCTCGTGGTCGATGCTGCCAGCGGCGTGTCGGGCGCCGGCCGGTCCCCGAAACCCCACACCGCCTTCTGCGCCGTCGACGAGGACTACTCCGCCTACGGGCTGGTCGGCCACCGGCACACGCCGGAGATGGAACAGGCGGTCGGCACGCGGGCCGACGGCTCGGTCGTCGACCACGTCTCGATCCTGTTCACTCCGCACCTTGCGCCCATGAACCGGGGCATCCTGGCCACCTGCTACGCACGGCCCACCGGAGCGCTCGACACCTCGTCCGCCCTCGGCCTGCTGGCCGACTTCTACGCCGAGGAGCCCTTCATCGTGGTCGACGAGCGGTCGCCCTCGACCAAGGCCACCCTCGGCTCCAACACGGCGCACCTGACCGCACGGGTGGACCCTCGGACCGGACTGCTGGTGGTGCTGTGCGCCATCGACAACCTCGTCAAGGGCGCCTCCGGCCAGGCCGTGCAGTGTGCCAACCTGGCACTGGGCCTTGACGAGGCGGCCGGCCTCTCCTCGATCGGGCTCTACCCGTGAGCGTCACCGACACTCCGGGCTTCGTGGCCAGCGGCGTCACCTGCGGCATCAAGCCGTCGGGCGCCCCCGACCTGGCGATGGTCGCCACGGCGGACGGCGCAGCGGTCACCGCAGCCGGGGTGTTCACCTCCAACAGGATGACCGCCGCTCCCGTGCTGGTCTGCCGGGAGCACCTGACGACGACCGGTGGGCGGGCCGCAGCCGTCGTCCTCAACAGCGGCAACGCCAACGCCGCCACCGGTGCGCAGGGCATGGCCGACGCCCGCCGGATGGCCGCCGCCACGGCGGCCGATCTGGGCTGCGCCGCCGAAGAGGTCCTCGTCTGCTCGACCGGCTGGATCGGCTACCCGCTCCCGATGGACGCCATCCTGGGCGGCATCCCCGAGGCAACGGCGGCGCTTTCCGACGACGGGGGAGCGGCCGCCGCCGAGGCGATCATGACGACCGACACCGTGCCCCGGACCACGACCGTCTTCGGCGGCGGTTTCACCGTCGGCGGCATCGCCAAGGGAGCGGCGATGCTCGAGCCCAACATGGCCACGATGCTGGCCGTACTCACCACCGACGCCGAGGTCGACGCCACCACCGCCACGGAGCTCCTGCGGGCGGCCGTCGGCACCAGCTTCAACTGCCTGACCGTCGACGGCGCCGAGTCCACCAACGACACGGTGCTGCTGCTTGCCAGTGGCTCTGCCGGCCCGGCCGACCCGGGAGCCCTGGGCGCGGCGCTCGCCGAGGCCTGCCTGTCGCTGGCCGTCCAGATGGCCGACGACGCAGAGGGTTCCACCAAGACGGTGTTCCTGACCGTCACCGGCGCCGCCGACGATGCTGAGGCTGCCAAGGGCGCCCGGGATACCGCCAACTGTCAGCTGGTCAAGTGCTCCTGGTACGGCGAGGACCCCTACTGGGGCCGGATCGCCGCCGAGATGGGCGCCGCCGGCATCGCCTTCGACCCCGACACGATCACGATCTCGTACGGCGGCCAGGTGGTCTACGCCGACGGTGAGGCCCGACCCGTCGACGAGGCCGCCCTGAAGGCGCACATGGCCGGCCGGACCCTCGACCTCGACGTCGACCTCGGCCAGGGCACCGGCACGGCACGGGTGGTCACCACCGACCTCAGCCACGCCTACATCGACGAGAACATGCGGACCTCCTGAGGAGACATGCGATGAACCCCGGCACCGAGCAGTTCTCCCCCGAGCGGAGGGCTGCAGTACTCGTCGAGACCCTGCCGTACATCCAGCGGTTCAAGGGCTCGGTCATCGTCGTCAAGTTCGGCGGCAACGCCATGGTCGACGGGGACCTGGCTGCCCGGTTCGCCGAGGACATCGTGCTCATGCACTCGGTCGGCATCCGGCCGGTCGTGGTGCACGGCGGCGGTCCGCAGATCGGCGAGATGCTGGACCGGTTGGGCCTGGAGTCCGAGTTCCGGGACGGCCTGCGGGTCACAGACGCCGCCACCCTCGACGTGGCCCGGATGGTCCTCGTCGGCAAGGTCGGTCGGGACGTGGTGTCGGGCATCAACGTCCACGGCCCGCTCGCCGTCGGCATTTCGGGCGAGGACGGCGGCCTCATCCGTGCGATCGCCCGGGACCCCGAGCTGGGCTTCGTCGGCGACGTCGAGGCGGTCAATCCGGCCATCATCGAGCGGCTCCTCGTCGAGGACCTCATCCCCGTTGTCTCGACGATCGGCGCCGATGTGACGGGTCAGGCCTACAACATCAACTCCGACACGGTGGCGGCCGCCCTGGCCGGGGCGCTCGGCGCCGAGCGGATCCTCTACCTGACCGACGTCGAAGGCCTACGGGCCGACGCCGACGACCCCGGGACCCTGATCTCGAGGCTCGACGTCGAACGGCTCGGTGCGCTCATGTCGGACGGCACCATCAGCGGAGGCATGATCCCGAAGGCGCAGGCTTGCCTCGACGCCGTCCATGCCGGGGTCGGTTCGGCACACATGGTCGACGGACGGATCCCCCATGTGCTCCTCCTCGAACTGTTCACGGACGCCGGCATCGGGACCATGGTGTTCCCGGTGGGCGGTGGACCCGACGCCGACCGGCAGGCGGACCCGTCATGAGCGACGAACGGCTCCTCATGGGCAACTACGGCGACCCTCCCGTCACGTTCGTCCGGGGGAGCGGCACAGAGCTCTTCGACGACTCGGGGAAGCGCTACCTCGACTTCCTCTGCGGCCTGGCGGTCACGAGCCTCGGCCACAGCCACCCCCGGGTGGCGGCGGCCCTTGCCACACAGGCCGAGACGCTGCTCCACGTTTCCAACCTGTTCGACAGCGAGCCGCACCTCGAGGTGGCTGCACGCCTGGATGCCCTCATCCGGTCGGGGACCGGTGAGGCCACACCGGGAAGGGTCCTCTTCCAGAACTCCGGCGCCGAGGCCAATGAGGCCGCCATGAAGTTGGCCCGGAAGCACCAGGGTCGGGGACGCCACGTCTTGGTGTCGGCCTTCCGGTCATTTCACGGGCGGACCCTCGCCACGCTTGCGGCCACCGGCCAGCCCGAGAAGCACGAGCCCTTCCAACCACTGCCCGAGGGGTTCCGCCACGCCGCATGGAACGACCTCGACGCCTTCGAGGCCGCCCTCGACCCCACGGTCGGGGCGATCCTGCTCGAGTCGCTCCAGGGCGAGGGAGGGGTCAACCCGGCCGACGTCGACTTCCTCGTCGGCATCAGGCGACTCTGCGACGAGCGGGGCATCCTGCTGATCCTCGACGAGGTCCAGACCGGGCTCGGGCGTACCGGCCGGTGGTTCGGCTTCCACCACGCCGGCATCCGGGCCGACATCGTCACCGTCGCCAAGGCGCTCGGCAACGGAGTTCCGATCGGTGCCGTCTGGGCAAGTGCCGAGGTGGCGGCGGCGTTCTCGCCCGGCGACCATGGATCCACATTCGGAGGACAGCCCCTCGCTGCATCGGCCGCCAGGGAGGTACTCCGGGTGATGGAGGAGATCGACGCACCGGCCTGCGCAGCGGTGAGGGGAGCGGCCCTCACCAGCCTCCTAGCGGCCCTGCCCGGCGTCACCGCCGTTCGGGGCCTCGGCCTGCTCCTGGCGGCCGAACTGGACCCCGACGTCCTCGACGGTCGTACCGGCGCCGACGTGGCCCGGGCGTGCCTCGACGCCGGCCTGGTGGTCAACGGCATCACGCCGACCGCCCTGCGGCTGGCACCGCCACTGACCGTGACCGACGACGAACTGGTCGAGGGTGTGGCGATCCTCGGTGCTGTGCTGTCCGAAGACAGGGAGGCGATCGCATGAGGCACGTGCTGGAAGTCGATGACCTGACCCCCGGAGAGCTCGGACGGGTGCTCGACCTTGCCGCCGACCCGGCACCGCCACAGGTGCTCGCCGGCCAAGGCATGGCGCTGCTGTTCGAGAAGCCGTCGGCCCGTACCCGCAACTCGATGGAGATGGCAGTCGTCCAACTCGGAGGCCATCCGATGTACATCCAGGGCGCCGAGGTCGGCTTCGACGCCCGGGAGTCGGTCGAGGACGTCACCCGGACCCTTGCCTGCTACCACGGTGCCGTCGGAGCCCGGGTCTTCGCCCACACCACGGTGGAGCGGATGGCGGCCCTCGACCTGGTGCCCATCGTCAACATGCTCTCAGACACCGCCCATCCCCTGCAGGCCCTGGCCGACGTCCTGACCATGCAGCAACTCCTCGGCGACCTGGCCGGCCGGAGCGTCACCTATGTGGGCGACGCCAACAACGTCTTCCGGTCGCTCGCCCTGGCGGGCGGCATGCTCGGCATGGAGGTCCGGTTCACCGGACCGTCCGGCTACCGCCTCGGCGAACTCGATGCCGACCGGCTGGCCTCCGCCGGCGTGGTCGTGGCCGAGTTCGAGCGTCCGGAGGAGGCCGTCGAGGGCGCCGACATCGTCTACACCGACGTCTGGACCTCGATGGGCCAGGAGGACGAGAGCGCCCAGCGGCTCGTCGACTTCGAGGGCTACCGGGTGGACGAGCGGCTCCTCGACGCCGCCGGCACCCAGGTGCACTTCCTGCACTGCCTGCCCGCCCACCGGGGCGAGGAGGTCACCAGCAGCGTCGTCGACGGACCCGCCAGCCGGGTGTGGCAGCAGGCGGAGAACCGGATGCACGCTGCCCGGGGCCTGCTGGCCTGGCTGCTCGGCGAGGCCGTGTCCGACGCCGGAGAGGGGAGCAACGCATGAGCAAGGCACAACGCCAGCACCGGGTGGTCCGGATCCTGGCCGAACATCCGGTCTCCAGCCAGATGGAACTGGTCGATCTGCTGTCGGAGGCGGGCATCGACGCGACACAGGCGACGGCCTCGCGCGACCTCGGGGACCTCGGCGCCGTCAAGGTACGGGTGCCGGGCGGCGGGAGCGTGTACGCCATCCCCGAGCATCCGGCCGACCAGTTCGCTCCCGAGAACCACCTCCGACGGGTCATGGGTGAGTGGGTGGCCGAGGTGCACCACTCGGGCAATATCGTGGTCCTGCGGACGCCTCCGGGGTCGGCGCACGTGGTCGCCTCTGCGATCGACCGGTCCGGGCATGGCGAGATCCTCGGCACCGTCGCCGGCGACGACACGATCCTGGTCGTGGCGGCAGAGGGCACGAGCGGTAGGGGGCTCGCCGCTACCCTGCGGTCGCTCGCCGGCCTGTGAGCGGACCAGTACGACGGCAGACAGGAAACGGAAGCAGGACGTGAGCAACCAACACGACGTCGACAAGGTTGTCCTCGCCTACTCCGGTGGGCTCGACACCTCGATCATCCTGCGGTGGCTGGAGGAAACCTACGGCTGCGAGGTCGTGACCTTCACGGCCGACCTCGGGCAGGGCGAGGAGCTCGAGCCGGCGCGGGCCAAGGCCGAGGCCATGGGCGTGTCCGAGATCTACGTCGAGGACCTCCGGGAGGAGTTCGTCCGGGACTATGTGTTCCCCATGTTCCGGGCCAACGCCGTCTACGAGGGCGAGTACCTGCTCGGCACCTCGATCGCCCGGCCGCTCATCGCCAAGCGGCTCGTCGAGATCGCCGCCGAGACCGGCGCCGACGCCATCAGCCACGGCGCAACCGGGAAGGGCAACGACCAGGTCCGGTTCGAACTCGGCGCCTATGCCCTGAACCCCGACATCCGGATCATCGCCCCGTGGAGGGAGTGGGACCTTGGGTCGCGCCAGAGCCTGCTCGACTACGCCGAAAGGCACGACATCCCGGTCGAGATGAAGCGGGGCACCAAGTCGCCCTATTCGATGGACGCCAACCTGCTCCACATCTCCTACGAGGGAGGACCGCTCGAGGACCCGTGGAGCGAACCCGCCTCGGAGATGTGGCGGTGGACGGTCAGCCCCGAGATGGCACCGAACGAGGCCACCTACCTCGAGCTGGCCTACGAGCGGGGCGATGTCGTGGCGATCGACGGTACGTCGATGTCACCGGCACGGGTGCTGGCCCACCTCAACGAGGTGGGTGGCGCCAATGGTGTCGGACGGATCGACATCGTCGAGAACCGGTATGTCGGGATGAAGTCGCGGGGCGCCTACGAGACGCCGGGTGGCACGATCATGCTCAAGGCGCACCGGGCCATCGAGTCGCTCACCCTCGACCGGGGCGTCGCCCACCTCAAGGACGAACTCATGCCCCGGTACGCCGAGATCATCTACAACGGATACTGGCTCAGCCCGGAGCGCGAGATGCTCCAGGTGGCCATCGACCACAGCCAGGCGTTCGTGAACGGCCGGGTCCGGTTGCGGCTCTACAAGGGCAACGTCGAGGTCGTGGGCCGGCAGTCCGACGACACCCTGTTCGACGAGGCGATCGCCACGTTCGAGGAGGACGAGGGCGCCTATGACCAGGCCGACGCCGAGGGCTTCATCCGGCTGAACGCCCTGCGGCTCAGGACGGCGGCCCGGCGGGCCGCCCGGGGATAGGGGACTCAACCATGGCCACGCTCTGGCACGGTCGCTTCGCCGAGGGTCCCGCCGAGGCCCTCCAGGCCCTCAACGACAGCCTTCCCTTCGACCGGCGGATGTTCCGGGAGGACATCGCCGGCTCGCGGGCGCACGTCCGGATGCTGGCCCGCGTCGGCCTGCTCGACCCGGACGACGCGACCGCAGTGCTGGCCGCCCTCGACGCTGTCGAGTCGGAGATGGGCGATGGCACGTTCGCCTTCGTCCCCTCCGACGAGGACATCCACACTGCGGTCGAGCGGCGGGTCACCGAGTTGGCCGGCGACGCCGGCGCCAGGCTCCACACGGGGCGGAGTCGAAACGACCAGGTCGCCACCGACCTTCGGCTCTGGGTCCGGCGGGAGTTGACCGAACTGGCGGGCCTCGTCGGCCGCCTGCAGGCGACGCTGGCGGCCCGCGCCGACGATGTCGGCGAGGCGTACCTGCCGGGCTACACGCACCTCCAGCAGGCGCAGCCGGTGCTGCTGGCCCACCACCTGCTGGCCCACGGCTGGGCACTCTCGCGGGACGTGGATCGGCTGCTCGATGCCAGGGATCGGGCCGACGTGTCGCCGCTGGGCGCAGGCGCGTTGGCCGGGTCGTCGCTGCCGCTCGACCCGGACGGCGTCGCCACCGACCTCGGGTTCGCCGCCCGGTTCGAGAACTCGATCGATGTCGTGTCCGACCGGGACTTCGTCGCCGAGGCCCTCTTCGGCCTGGCGCTCCTCGGCGTCCACCTCTCGCGGCTCGGCGAGGAGATCGTCCTCTGGTCGACCGACGAGTTCGGCTTCGTCGTACTCGACGACGCCTTCTCGACCGGCTCGTCGATGCTGCCGCAGAAGAAGAACCCCGACGTGGCCGAGTTGGCCCGGGGCAAGGCCGGTCGGCTGCTCGGGAACCTCACGGGGCTCCTGGCGTCCCTCAAGGGGCTGCCGTTGGCCTACAACAAGGACCTCCAGGAGGACAAGGAACCGCTCTTCGACTCCTGCGACACCGTCCGGCTGACGCTGTTGGCGCTCGACGGCATGATGGCCACGATCGGGTTCGACACCGACCGGATGGCCCAGTCGGCGGACAGCCCGTACGCGGCCGCCATCGACCTCGCCGAGTACCTCGTGGCCTCCGGCATGCCGTTCCGGGAGGCCCATGCCGTCGTCGGAGCACACGTGCGCACGGCGCTCTCCGGCGGTGGCTCGTTCGCCGACCTCGTCGTTGGCGACGAGCGGCTGGGCCCCGAGGCTGCGACGCTCCTGGAACCGGGAGCTGCGGTCCGGAGGCGGACCACGCCGGGTGGGGCCGGCCCCGTGCCGGTGGCGGAGCAGCGGCACCGGTTCGCCGACCGCCTCGCCGACCAGGCCACCAGGATCGGAGACTAGGTGGCCCACCACGCACGCATCCGGGTCCGCTACGGCGAGGTCGACCAGCAGGGCGTCGTGTACAACGCCCACTACCTGGCTTACGTCGACGACGTCTTCGACACCTGGCTTCGGGAGTTGGCTCCCCGATTCGAGGAACTGGGCTGGGAGATCATGCTCAAGAAGGCCTCGCTCGAGTGGCACGGTTCGGCCGGCATGGGTGACGTGCTCGACGTGACCACCGAGGTCGTCCGGTGGGGGAACACCTCCTTCGATGCCCGGTTCGAGTTCTGGGTGGGGGACCGTCCGGTGCTCACGGCAACCGTGACCTATGTGGGAGTGACGATCGGCGACCATCGACCGATTCCGCCACCCGACGAGGTCCGAGCCCACCTCAGTCGGTGAACACCTTGAGCGGTATCACCGACCTGGCGGGGCGCGATGGCATTGACCCACGCGTCGTCGTGTCGAACGGCCCCTCCGGGCCCGAACGGGACCGGATCCTCGAACTCCTCGACGAGCACGAGTGCGCCCTGCTTCGCACCTGTCGACCCGGACACCTCACCGGGTCCGCCCTCGTGGTCGATCCGACGGATCGCCGGATCCTGCTCCTGTTCCATGCAAAGTTGCAACGCTGGCTCCAGCCCGGTGGCCATGCAGACGGTGACGGCGACCTTGCCCGGGTTGCCCTGCGAGAGGCTGGCGAGGAGACCGGCATTGCAGGGTTGAGGGTGCTCGAACCGCCCGTCGACCTCGACGTCCACGTCGTCGATCCGCCGGCCGAGGACGCCCATGAGCACCATGACGTGCGGTTCCTCGTGGTGGCACCAGCGGGCTCCGAGCCCATCGGCAACCACGAGTCGGAGGCGCTGCGCTGGGTTCACCGGGACGAGATGGAGGACCTCGGGGTGGACGGTGGGCTTCTGCGGCTGGCGGACCGGGCCCTTGCACGCCTCGAACTGCTGGAGGCGGGTGCGGGGAGCGCCTAGAGGTCTCCCGGGTCCAGGCAGCTTTCCATGTCGTTCACCCGGGCGAAGCCGTTCATGCGCTCGACATGGCTGCCGGCTCCGGACGGGAGGGCGGTGAGGTAGGGGCGGACGTCGCCCTCGGTGCGAAGTCGCTGGGCGTGAACTTGGCGGTCGACGAGGTACACCTCCCAGTCCTCGAGCCACTTGTCGACAAGGGCCCGGTCCTCGTCGCTCCCTCCGGGTAGGACCCGGAGGTCGTCGACGAGTTGGTCGACCAGTTGCGTGGCCTCGTCGAGCACGTCGGCTCGGTGGGCCGGCGAGGACGAGTCGGCGGCGGCGGGAAGCTTGTCGACGGCAGCGACCATGCGGACGCAACGCTGTTCGGCGGCCATCGCCCAGGAGCGATCCTCGAGCCGGTCGGGGTTGCCCGGCGCCTCGTAGATCAGGAAGGCCCACGACCAGAAGGCGACCAGGGCCAGGATGAGGGAGAGTGCGGCGACCCGGGCGAGGGTCGCATGGGGCTTGCCGGTCGTGCCGATGGACGTCATGGTCAGCCGCCCTCCGGGGCATCGGAAGCGGGGGTGTCAGTCGCCGGGACTTCGTCGGCAACGGGTTCCGGTTCGGGTTCCGGTTCGGGTTCCGGTTCCGGTTCCGGTTCGGGTT
>Ga0257108_1000248_pt1 | contig 16098 bp, 12 predicted proteins | sample LP_taG_FD_190181 | JGI IMG/M metagenome (GOLD analysis project Ga0257108, IMG submission 190181) | Marine microbial communities from Northeast Subartic Pacific Ocean, Canada - LP_J_2011_P26_1000m | ecosystem: Environmental > Aquatic > Marine > Oceanic | place: Canada: Northeast Subartic Pacific...
TGCTCGACCGCGCTATCCGCCGCACCCCGGTGGCCGCAGCCGGAACGACACTGCACGAGGCGCTACTGAGCAGGGGCTGACCCCCGGAGACTCCCCGAGGCCCGCAGGTAGGGTTTCCGCCCCGGGCGCGTAGCTCAGATGGCTAGAGCACCTCCCTTACAAGGAGGGGGTCGGGGGTTCAAGTCCCTCCGCGCCCACCCCAAAGACTGCAGCTCAGAGGCATAATCGAATGCGTTCGACTAGTACCGGCTGTCCTTAGGTGGAGGTTCCCTGGACTCAGTCGGGTTCAGGTTCTGTACCGCCAAGCCACGTGTTCTTGACGGACGGCGATCTCATCGGCACGCTTCGCCGGCGTCACCGTCGGCGTATCCACGGGTAGGTGGTCGGCCAGTTCCGCCAAAGAGATGACCCGGCCCCTGGCCGCCGGCGCATCGAGGCCCCGGATCCAGCGGTAGGTCACCATGCCACTAGGGCGTCCGGAAGTGTCGAGCCAGTTCGGAACGCCCGGATCAGAGTGGGCGACGACCGCACGGAAACGCCCGTCGGACGAGAGGTGCGCCTGGGTGTGGTTGAGGCTGGTGACCCGGTTGGCGAAGTCCGGCGACTCGAACCACATCGGGGTGTAGAGCTGGATGTCCCAGTAGGCGCATTCCGCGATCTCGCTCTCGATCAGAAAGACCTCGTCCTCTTGAAGTTCGTAGAACCCGAATCCGTAGCGAATGAACGATGACCCGCCATCGGACGGATACGGCGCACCCATGGAGTTGACCCCGACCTGGTCTCGTTGCGTTTCCATCCATTCGGCCCAGTAGCGCATCGACTGCTCCACGATCGTGGCGGCCTCGTCGAGCATTTCTGCCACGTCGACCCCGGTCAGCGACTCCGGCGAGATGCCGACCGTGTCAAGGCGATGGACGGTCATCACCGCGGGCTCCTCTGCCGTCCAGGTCCAGTAGTACTCCCGAATGTTCAGCATCGATGAGCCGGAGGGAAGTGGCAGCCAAGGGACTCCGTCGCCGAGGGGGGCGCCGCCCAGGAAAATCTCGACTTCGTCGTCGCGACCGATGCCGACGTCGCTGGCCATGAGTTCGGCCAACACGTCATACCGATCCATGTGCATGTCACCGCCTTTGACGGTGACCACGAGATCGTCACAGGCGTGCATTCGCCCGCGAATGACATAGCGACCCGTAGGCGCGACCCGTGTCCTGCGGGTCACCTGGTTCACGTTGGGGCCACCCCAACACGACACCAGGTCGTTCTGCCGGAAGAAGGCCGGGTGCTCGAGGTCATGGTGCCCGGCCGACCAGGCCAACCAGGTCACCACCTGGGTGGCCAGGTGATGAAATCCTTCGACGCGCGTGCGCTCATCCTGAAGGTCGTCTGCGAGGATTGACTCACCAACCACAGCCAAGCGGTCGCAAAACGATCGCCAGGCCGCTCCATCGGTGACGGACAGGCCGGAGGTCATCTGCTCTCCTTCGCGATGCTGAACCGTTCGATATAGCGGCTGAACCGGATCCTCTCTGCTTCCGGATCGAGTCCTAGACCCTCCAAGGAGTGTTCGTGAACTCCCCGCGAACCGCGGGGCCGGTTGTCGAGCCATGCGTTGATGGCCTGGTGGTGTGCATCGGAGAAGGGAAGGCCGAGGTGGTCGTGGATGCGGGAGACCGCAGCCACCTCGTCGAGCAGGAACTCGTCGAAGCGCTGGTGGATGATGCGGTCAGCGGGCACCGTTCCATTGTCGATCCAACTCATGAGCAGATCGAACTGGCGAAGGAAGTTGTCGATCTCGGCACGAGCGATCCTCGCGGCATCCACCTGGTCGGACCCGTTGGCCCGCAATCGGGAAAGCAGGCTGGTGAGCGAGCTGATCATGGCCAACGGGTCGCGGTGGCAGACGACGACCTGCGCGTCGGGGTATTCGTCGAAAAGCGCGGGCAGGAACTGCACGTGACCCGGGGCCTTCAGCACCCAGCGGTTTCCATGCATCCGAGACTGCAGGACCTGCAGGACCACCCGATGCCAGTGGTAGGCGTCGGACATGTCGCAGCCGTGGAACCACGACGTGTACCCCGGAATCGAATTATGGGCGCCGAAGACATCGGTCCGAAACGAAAAGGCCAGTGCATGACCGCACTCCCGAGGCAGTCGTGCGCCGTATTCATGGACCGCATCGAGCCCTGGTGACAACGACGTGGTGAGGCGTAGGTCGTCGTCGGCCAACTGAATTCTCGGGTCCGTGGCCTGACCATCGACCGTGGGGGGTGGCGTCGGTTGCCAGAATTCCCATGCCAGCGGGGCTCGATGGCCGGGAGCGGTGGCCAGGAGTTGATGGGTGATCGAGGTGCCCGCCCGCGGGCTGCCACAGACGACGATCGGTGCCTCGATGACTTCGCCGACGACCTCAGGGTTGGCTCGAAGGTGAGCCACGAGCATGAGCCGCCCCCTGAGGAGGCGAAGGACCTGCTCGCGGACCCGCCACCGGCCGACCGGGTGAAGGTGGGCCTCCGACTCGAGCGAGGTCAATAAACGGTCCAACGGTTCATGGAAGTCGTCGCCGCCGAAATCATGAAGGCCGGTCTCAGCACAGGCTTCCGCCAGCAGAGCGACCCGGTGGAACGGTTCATGCGCCGCCACTAACTCAGCGGTGTCAATGCCTGCCGAACCCATGTGTTCCAACTCCTGGTCTTTCGTCCCCTCTCTACCGACCCTACCGGTCGTCCCATTTCGGAGGTCGAGCCACTCCCAGTAGGGAACCCTGGCCGGCTGGAGCCCCACCAAAAGCACAGCCACCCCCACACCGCTAATCCCGACAGGCGACTAGTAGCCCCTTCTGGGCGTCCTGCTGGTCAGGACGTTCGGTCACGGATCGATGAGGACGCCCGGGTTGAGGATGCCGTTTGGATCGAGCCGCTTCTTGACCGCTCGGATCGATTCGGCAAACAGTTCCGGTCGTTGAACGTCGTAGGCGCCCGGCCGGTGCATTCGTCCAACAGCGTGATGGTGGGTCGACGTGCCTCCGGCTGAGACAACCGCTTCGTTCGCGGCGTCTTTGATGGTCTGCCATTGTGAGATCTCGCTGCCCTGGGTGCCCATCCCGAACCACGTGTAGTAGGGGGCGGGACCGTCCGGGTAGACGTGGGTGAAGCGACAGGACAGCGAGTGGTGTTCACCGAATGTTTCTGCAAGTGCCGCGCCGACCCTTTCTCTGACCGCCGCGTCGAACGCCGGCCACCGGTCCCAGGTAATCGCCGTTTCGAACGTGTCATTGATCAATCCGAGTGATGTTTCCACCCCGTTGCCGACTCCGATGAACGAGTCGCGCCACGCGCCGACCGCACCACCGCGCCCGGTCGGGTTTCCGGTGCCATCATCGACCTGGATCTCGTCGTCGGGAATCTCCCCGGCGGCGTCTCGGGCGATCTCTACCGCCTGGGCGATGTTGTGGCGCTGGGTGAATTCGGCACTTTCGAACCCCACGATCACCAGTGAGTTCTCCCCGTCGAGTCCCGCAGCGCGTCCGGCTTCGTCCGGGTCGAGAATCCGGAGGTTCGCCGGCCACAACTTGGCTTGCACAATCTGGCGAACCGCCTCGCAGCCGGCTGCCCAAGTTGGGAAAGTGATTCCCGCAGTTGCCCGGAAGGTCGGCCGCTTCTGGATCCGCATCCAGGCCTCCGTGATGATTCCGTAGATGCCCTCGGAACCGATCACCATCCGGTCGGGGCTCGGACCGGCGCCCGACCCGGGGAGGCGCCGTGACTCCCACCAACCGGCTGGGGTGATCATCCTGGTGGACTCGACGAACTCATCGATGTGGGTGTGGTTGGTGGCGTAGTGGCCGCCCGAACGGGTGGCGATCCACCCGCCAAGCGTCGAGAATCGAAATGACTGCGGGAAGTGACGAAGCGTGTACCCGTGTGGGCGGAGTTGGTCTTCAAGGTGGGGGCCGAACACTCCGGCCTGGATCCGGGCGGCGCGCGAAACCTCGTCGATTTCCAGGACCTGGTTGAGTTGGCCGAGCGAGATGATGACGGTCGGTCCTCGATCTTCAGAGGGGGCAAGGCCCCAAACGACCGAGGATCCACCCCCATAGGGGACGGTGACGTACCCGTTCTGATCGCACCAGTCGAGTGTGGCGACAACCTCTTCTTCGGTTCGAGGGTGGGCCACGACGTCCGGAGGGTTCGGAAAATCGAGGTTGAAGGCGCGAACCCGCTCCGTGAAATGCGCGCCGTAGGCGTAACTCGCCCGGTCGTACGTGGAGGTCGAACACCAGTCGGCAACCGAGTCGGGAACCTGGATGCGAGGGGGTCGAAGTTCCGCGTCCTCGGCCTTTGGCACGGGTCTTGCGGTTACCGAAGTTCCGAATCGCTCCGAGAGGTGTCGGGCGAACTTCGCGCGCTCGGCATCGGTCGGCTCCTCCGATTCCATGCACCACGCCCAGAATGATTTGCGGTCAGCGGTGGCCACGGCGAGATCCTAGAAAGCACAGTGCCGGATTGCCCAACTGACCACTACTTCCCAGATTCCCAACTTGGTCCGACCAGGACGCTCCCTCTGGGGCCGGAGCAACCCCTTGTTGGCCGGTGCCTGTCGCCTGGCCAACGAGCGGGTTCTAGGACTTGGTACCGAACAGGCGCTTCAGGAATCCCAAAGGCCCCGACGTCGAGTCGGCAGACACCCGGTACACGCTGTCCTTGACCCGTACCCGGCCGTCGATCCCGACCGCGACCTCGTCGCCGGGGCCAGCCGAGTCGACCGGTTCGTGGTCGATCTGCATCGACCGGACCGTCTGGGTGAAGTCCGTGGTGTGGCCCTTGATGCGGATGGTGTCACCGACGCCCAAACCACCTTCGGAGAGTGCCAGCAGGGCCGCACCGGCCTTCTGCCACTGGTGGACCACGGTTCCGATCAACGACTCAGCCACGGCTCATCCTCCTCGCTCGGGTGACAGCAGTCGCGTGCACGGCCTGCTGCCGTTGTGGGATGACCCTACTCCTTGACCGTGGCCCAGTCTGGTGTGACCCTCTCGGTGCCGGGAAGGCAGCCGGGATGCCGGCAGGGCAGGGGTTTCGGCTCGAACCTGCGCGAGGCCCGTTGCTTCTGGCAGGCTTCAGGCCTTGGCCCCGACAACCCTGACCCACCACCCCTCAAACCTTCCGACATGGTGATCCCCGAAGACCTCATGCAGCGGCTGGCGGCGGCCGACTTCCGCACCACCGTCGAGTACACAGGGCCGCTCGAGCACCAGTACGTCATGACCCACTTCAGGGAGGACTACCCGTCCCTGTGGCTCGACATGCGGGAACTCATCGCCACCACCGGGGTCGTCCGGCCGTTCCGCGGGAGCCGTGAGGAGTGGAGGTACGTCGACCTGCCCGATGGGTACACCTACTGGGTCATGCCCGAATGGGCCGTGGACGGCTGGGAGGAGGGCTTCGACCCGGATGACACCTATGTACTCAACCGGCAGGAGACGCCGAAGCACCTCAGGGCCGGGGCTGGATGAAGCCCCGCAGGCCAGGTCTTAGAGACCCAGCCGGGGTCGGAGCCAGGCGCTGATCTGGGCGATGGCCTCGTCTGCCTCGGGCATGTTGCCGGTGAAGAGCTGGAACACGTGCTGCATCTCGGGGAACACGTCGAGCCGTACCTCGACGCCGGCCGCCTCCGCCGACTCAGCCAGCCGGGTGGAGTCGTCGAGCAGGGTCTCCTCGTCGCCGACCTGGATGAAGAGCGGCGGGATGCCGGCAAAGTCGCCGTAGAGGGGCGCTGCCAGCGGGTCGCGGGCGTCGTGTCCGGCGAGGAACATCTCGGCCATGTCCTTCAGGCCGATCTCGTTGACGATCACGTCCACGTCGGCCCTCGTCGTCATCGACTCGCCGATGGCCTCCATGTCGACCCACGGCGAGATCGGAACGCCGGCCACCGGGAGGGGGGTGCCGTCGTCGCGCAACTTGAGGAGCGTCGACACGGTGAGCCCTCCGCCGGCGGAGTCGCCGCTGACGGCGAGCCTGTCGGCGCCGAATCCCTGGTCGAGCAGCCAGCGGTAGGCGGTGGTGCTGTCGTCGACCGCAGCCGGATGCGGGTGCTCGGGGGCGAGGCGGTAGTCGACGTTGAGGACCCGGCAGCCAACGGCCTTCGCCAACTGACCGGTGAAGTTGCGGTAGCCCGTGGCCGAACCGATCACATAGCCACCACCGTGCACGTACATCACGACATGGTCGCTCGAGCCTTCCTCCGAGTCGGCCCAGATCGCCGGCACGCCACCGGCATCCACCTCGGTCCAGGCAACCCCGTCGGGAGCCACGGTCATCATGCTGGCCGCTATTTCGTACTGGGCCCGCTGCTCCTCGACCGACTGGGCCCCACCGACCGTTTCGCTGAGGAGTCTCAACTGCTCCTTGATCGCCAGTGCCTCTGGACTCGCCATCGTGCTACCACCTATTCCCTCTTCGATCTGCCTGTCGTGATGGCCGGTCTAGCATCCGAGGCGCTGACGGTCCACGGGAAGGACCTCCGACAACGGCCCTCCCGACGCCTCAGGCCGGCCGTTTCCGCGGGAGGCGGCCGGCGATCCAGAGGGCGGCGGCGATGAGCAGCACCTGGACGAGTGCCCGGAACAGGTGGCCGTTGGTCCCCAGGTTGGTCTCGCCGATCGTGATGTCGTTGACCCACATGTTGAGGTTGCCGACGTAGAGCACGACGAGGAGCACGGCGAGTGCAGTGCCCGCCCGGCGGCGGTGCCCCCGGTCCAGCAGCAGGGCGACTCCGATGCCGATCTCGGCGACGCCGCTCACGTACACCCAGGCCGTGGCGTTTCCCAACTGGTCGGGAACCAGCGGTTCGAACCAGCCGGGGTCGATGAAGTGCATGACGCCCGAGGCGGCCATCCCCAGTCCCAGGAGGACGGCGAGCGGCCCCTTGACACGTGTCGACATGTACCGAGTCTCGCGCCGGAACGGGTGTCCCGTGGACGATCGGCGATCCCCCTTCACTACGCTGCGGCGCGTTCGACGACGACACGAGAGGAACCCGCAGTGGAACTCCAGGATCCGACCCTTCTGAGGACCCAGGCGTACGTCGGCGGCGAGTGGATCGATGCTGACTCGGGAGCCACCTTCGACGTCACCGACCCCGCCACCGGTGACGTCGTGGCGAGCGTCGCCGACCTCGGCGTCGACGAGACCCGCCGGGCCGTCGACCAGGCCGAAGTGGCCCAGAAGGCATGGGCGGCACGCACCGCAAAGGACCGCGGGACCGTCCTACGACGCTGGTACGAACTCTTCCTTGAGCACAAGGAGGACCTCGCCCTGATCATGACCAGCGAGATGGGCAAGCCCATCGGCGAGTCCCGGGGCGAAGTCGTGTACGCGGCCAACTTCATCGACTGGTTCGCCGAGGAGGGCAAGCGGGCCTACGGCGAGGTCATCCCCACCCATGATCCGACCAAGCGACTGCTCGTTCTCAAGCAGCCCGTCGGCGTGGTCTCTGCCATCACGCCCTGGAACTTCCCGCAGGCCATGATCACCCGCAAGGTCGCCCCGGCCCTCGCGGCCGGTTGCGCCAGCCTCGTGCGTCCGGCCAGCGAGACCCCGCTGAGCGCCCTCGCCGCTGCCGAACTGGCGGACCGGGCCGGCCTGCCCCCCGGACTGCTCAACGTCATCCCCGCAACGGACAGCCCCGCCGTCGGCCGGGAACTCACCACCAACCCGACGATCCGCAAGATCTCCTTCACCGGTTCGACGCCGATCGGCAAGCTGCTCCTCGGCCAGGCCGCCGGCACCGTCAAGAAGGCCTCCATGGAACTGGGCGGCAATGCCCCGTTCATCGTGTTCGACGACGCCGACATCGACGCAGCCGTCGAGGGCGCCATCGTCTCGAAGTACCGCAACAGCGGCCAGACGTGCGTGTGTGCCAACCGCTTCCTCGTCCAGGACAGTGTCTACGACGAGTTCGCCAAGAAGTTCGCCGAGGCCGTTGCCGACCTCAAGGTCGGACCCGGCATCGACGAGAGCAGCGAGATCGGCCCTCTCGTCAACGAGGACGCCATCGACAAGGTCGAAGAACTCGTGCAGGCCGCACTCGCCGAGGGCGCCGGAGTGCTCACCGGTGGCCGACGTCATGCCCTCGGGCGCACCTACTACGAGGTCACCGTCCTCACCGACGTCACCCCCGACATGGCGATCCACGGCGAGGAGATCTTCGGCCCGGTGGCGCCGCTGTTCCGGTTCTCCACCGAGGACGACGCCATCGCCATCGCCAACGACACCGAGTACGGCCTGGCCGCCTACTTCTACGCCGCCGACATGGGGCGCATCTGGCGGGTCAGCGAGAGCCTCGAGTACGGCATGGTCGGCGTGAACACCGGCCTCATCTCCACCGAGGTGGCGCCGTTCGGCGGCTTCAAGGAGTCGGGCATCGGCCGAGAGGGCTCCCACCACGGCCTCGACGAGTACCTCGAGACCAAGTATGTCGCCATCGGCGGCATCTGAGCCGACCGCCTAGGGGAGTCCGGCCCCCGGGCTGTCGACGCGGGTCGTCCAGATGGCGCCGGCTGCCGAGCCGGCCGAGTCCGCCGTGAACCCGGGAGAGGTGAGCACGAAGAGGGTCCGGCCGTCCTCGCCGCCGAGGATGCAGGCGAAGGCACTCTGCGGAGTGGCACGCCGCTCGAGGATCTCGCCGCCCTCGGCCACCCGCACGACCTCGGGGGCGGCAGCGTTGGCGAACCAGATGGCTCCGTCGTCGTCGAGGGAGCAACCGTCGGGGGCAGTGTCCGGCACCTCGGCCCAGGTCCGCCGCTCGGAGAGGGAACCATCGTCGCCGATCGTGAACGCCGTGTAGCACTGGCCCATCGTCTCGCCGACGATCAGGGTCGATCCATCAGGGGTGATGACCGAACCGTTCGGGAATCCGAGTCCCTCGGCGGCGACCTCCACGCTTCCGTCGGCTCGGACCAGTGCAAGGTCGGCGCTGGCCGGACTGGCACGGTTCTCGAGGTCGAAGCCGAAGTTGCCGACGTAGGCATTGCCTCGAGCGTCGACGACCATGTCGTTGCAGTGCCAGGCAGCGACTCCCGACAGGTCGGCATGGATCGAGAGGTCCCCATCGGCCGTTGCCCGAAGTACCTGGCGGCGGGTCATCCCGACCACCAGGAGCGAACCGTCCGGCAACCAGCCGAGCCCGGACGGCTGTTCGTCGCCCAGGTCCAGGATGGTCTCACGCTCTCCGTCGGAGGACACGGCGTAGACCCGATGCTGGAAGAAGTCGGAGTACCAGAGTCGACCGTCGTGCCAACGCGGACCTTCCCCGAAGTCGAGGCCATCGACGAACTTCTCGAAAGTGGACATGGAACCCCCTTTGTCGTAGGAGATCGTAGGCAGGAGAAGGATGCCGGGCCCATGCGAGTGGTCGACGATCGGGGGTACCCTTCATCAGCCCTCTCCGATACGGTCGGGCGCTACCACTTCCTTCCGCCGATCTGAAAGACTGCCGCGATGCGACGACACATGGTGACTGCGACGGCCCTTGCGGCGATCCTGGCCCTAGGTGCCACCGGCTGTGGCCTCCTCGAGACCAACGACGACGAGATCGAACAACTCAGGGCGGAGATCATCCAGTTGCGCGAGGACCTGATCGACATCGAAACCGAGGTGTCCGTGCTGGCATCGGCACCACAGCAGACGACGACGACGGCCCCTGGCGCGTCCTCTGCCACCACGACGACCACCACCAAGGCCTCCGGCGCGTCCTCTGCCACCACGACGACCACCACCAAGGCCTCCGGCGCGTCCTCCGCTACCACCACGACAGGTCCCACCACCACCGCGGCAGCCATCCCGGTCATCGACGAAGAGGCCGTCCTGACCTTCGCCTACGAGTGGGGACCGAGCGAAGAGGCCTTTGCGCTCCAGACACTGCTCGGCATAACCGCCGACGGCTGGTACGGCGGGGGTACGCAGGCGGCCCACATCGCCGAACTCGAGGCACGGGGCCTTCCCGCCGACACAGCCCCGAACCGTCCACCGGAGACCACGGTCCCACCGGAGACCACGGTTGCAACGGAGACCACCACGACGGTGGCCGGTGCCGAGGAGACGACGACCACGGCCGCTGCTGAGACCACGACGACGGCTGCTGCTGAGACCACGACGACGGCTGCTGCTGAGACCACGACGACGGCTGCTGCTGAGACGACCACGACGGCTGCTGCTGAGACGACCACGACGGCTGCTGCTGAGACGACCACGACCACCACCGCTGCCGCCTAGCAGCCGACACCGGGCCTGCCCCCGGTCAGGTCACCGTCACACTGATCTCGTGGTACCCCTCGGCGCCGTTGGGCGCCGGTGCCACCCTCTCGGGAGACTGCATCGTCCCATCGCTGCCGAACGCCCGCACACGGATCCGGTACCTGCCGGGTTCGGGCTCCCACAGGTGGAGCCATTGCACCCAGGCCTCGCCCTCCAGTCCGGGGCCGTCGGCCTCACCGAGGCGGCAGGCCTGCCACGGGCCGAAGTCGACCGAGACCTCGACCGCAGCGACGCCGACGTCCGGATACCAGGCCACTCCCGCCACCGGTACCGTGCCCGCCTCGACACGGTTCTGTACGGGGACGTCGATGCGTGACGAGATCTTGACCGGTGCGTCCTTGGACCAGCCCTTGTCGATCCAGAAGCCGTCACGGTCGAAGCGGGAGAGTTCGAGCTGCGACAGCCACTTCACTGCCGAGACGTAGCCGTACAGACCCGGTACCACGAGGCGCACGGGGAAGCCGTGGGCGAGCGGCAGCGGCTCGCCGTTCATGCCGAAGGCCACCAGAGCCGTCCGCCCGTCGACAGCCGTCGCTAGCGGGAAGCCGGCCGAGAATCCGTCGACCGACCAGGCCAGCACCTGTTCGGCCTCCGGAAGCGGGTCGACGAGGTCGAGGACGTCGGTGAGCAGGACCCCGGTCCAGACGGCGTTGCCGATCAGTGGCCCGCCGACCGGGTTCGAGACGCAGGCGAGCGTGACGGTGGCGTCGAGGACGTCCATGGCCAGCAGGTCGTCGAGGGTGAGCGTCACCGGCTCCGCCACCAGGCCATTGAGGGTCAGCGACCAGTCCGTGGGGTCCACGATTGGAACGGTCAGCGCCGTGTCGATCCGGTAGAAGTCGGCGTTCGGGGTGATCCAGGGGTCGAGCCCGTCGACAGCGGGAAGGGAGGGTGGCGCGGCGGTGGTCGGAGGCGGGGCCGTGGTCGTGGCGGCGGTGGTCGGAGGCGGGGCGGTCGTTGTGGTCGTGGCGGCGGTGGTCGGAGGCGGGGCGGTCGTTGTGGACGGGGCCGTCGTGGTGGGCAATTCGAACCTGGCTCGGGCCTCCTGGGCCGACCTGTCCGAGATGAAGCGGCCCGCACCCACGAGCGCAACGGCAGTGGTCGACATGCCCCCCGCATAGGCGAGGAAGTTCCGCCGGTCGGCGTACTTGAGCCGGGGATCCTCGAGTGGGCCAGTGGCATCCGTGGCCTGCCCGGAGGACCTGGGGGCACCCTTCAGGACGGCCAGGCCGGTGCCGACCATGAGGAAGGCGAGGAGCAAACTGCCGGCGGTCGAGGCCAGCGGGCTACGGGCCATCGCCCATCCGCCGAGGACGCCAAATGTCGTGAGGGCTGCCGGCACCCTCGTCGGCATGCGCACGCAGAGCAGGCCCCCCAGTGCGAGGGTCACCGCGACGATACCGGTGAGCAGGAGTGGCTTCTGCGCTGAGCCGAGGGTGCTGATCGAGGCCCGTACGACCACGCCCGGCATCACGTCGACGAGGAGATCGCCGACGGCGACGATCGGCGAGCGGAGCCGGTCCGCGAGCGAGGCGACGAACTCGCCGACTGCAAGTGGCATTCCCGCGGCGAGGGCCCCAACGGTGACCCCTCGGAGGCGGTCTCCGATATTCATCCTCATGGTCCGAGCGTAGGAGCCGAAGGTCTCGCGTGCGGCTCAGCCCTCGCCGAGGCCGGCCACCAGTCGGTCGATGATCTCGTCGAGGACCTCAGTCGTCGTGCCGAAGTTGAGCCGGACATGGCCTTCGCCGCCCGATCCGTACTTCGGGCCGGCCTCGCAGGCAACCCCGGCCTGCGCCCGCAGCCAGGTCGAGGGTCGGTCACCGGGCTCGAAGGCGGTCAGGTCCAACCAGGCGAGGAACGTCGCATCCGGGAGGTGGATGCCGACGTCGGGCAGTTCAGCGCCGAGCCGCTCGACGAGGTGGTGCCGGTTCGCGTCGAGGACGGCCTTGAGTTCGTCGACCCATGCGTCGCCCGTGTCCCAGGCGGCGATCGAGGCTTCGCAACCGAGGCGATTGGGGACGGTGAGGAGGTGTTCGGGAACAGTGTCGAAGCGGTCACGGAGCCTCTCGTCACCGAACACGGCCACGGCGCACCGGAGGCCGCCGATGGCGAATGTCTTGATGCCGGAGGTGACGGCGATCGTGCAGGTGGATGCGCCGGGGATGATGAGAGTCGGAACGTGTTCGGCCCCCGGGTGGACGAGGTCGTAGTGGATCTCGTCGGACACGATGGTGGTGTCGTGCTCGAGGGCGAGTTCGACGATGCGGGTCAGCTGGTCGGTGTCGAGCACCCGGCCCGTCGGGTTCTGGGGGTTGCACAGCAGGAGAAGGCCGATCGAGGGGTCGCCCTCGAGGAGCGCCTGCAGGGCGTCCAGGTCGTAGTGCCAGCCCGAGTCATCGTGGACGAGGTTCCACCTGGCCACCTCCCGTCCCGTGGTCGGGCCGAGGTTCTGGAACGGGTAGTAGACGGGGTCAGAGAGCACGATTTTCTGGTCGGGACGTGTGAACGCCTGAACACTCGCCCAGACCCCCTGGACGACGTTGGTGGTCGGGCGCACCAGTCCCGCTTCCGGTGACCAGTCGTGCCGCCGCGAGACCCAGCGGCAGAAGGCCTCGACCATGGGCTCGGCCGCGTCGTGGTAGCCGTGGGCACCGGCTTCGACCAGGTAGCGCAGACGTTCACGGACGGCCGGCGGCTGCCCGAAGTCGTGTTCGGCCACCCAGGCGGGGAGAGCGTCGGCGTCGTACCGGGTCCACTTGAGGACACCCGCCGCCCGCCGGGCAGCGCGATCGACGCGAACCTCCGAAGGGAGGGTTGCAGGAAGCGACCGGACCATCGGGCGATCGTAGGCGGCTACGGGGCCGTGACCGTCAGGACGCCGTAGGCGTCGAGGCGGGGGATCCGCACGTTGAGCATGCCGCCCACGACGCTGTAGTCGAGGGACCGGCCCTCGGGGTCGTCGGGGGTGGCCCACCGAACCTCCGTCAGCGGGTCGAATGCCGTCGACACGGCGATGAGCGCGCCCTCGACGGGTCGAATCAGGTCGGCCTCCGGGTCCCAGTCGAAGTTCACGAGGTGGAGGATCTCCCGCCCCGAGGTGTCGTCCCGGAAGCGGTGCACGTGAACCAGTGGTCCCAGTTCGGCCATCGGGTCGTCGGTGCCGAAGGCTGTGGCCAGTTCACGCTGGAAGTCGGCCAGTTGGGAGGGCGCCAGGTCGCCGTCGTAGCGCGACGCCAGGTTGTCGCCACCCGGGAGCATCAGGACGTCGCCGGTCCAGGTGATCGACCGCTCGCCCTGATCCGGATAGGAGAAGTCCCGCGTCCCGGCCTCGCCGAAGACGACCAGCCGGCCGCCACCATCGAGGTAGCCCTGCAGGGTGGCGACCTCGGCATCGGTCATGTGCCGGGTGTTCGGAAGCACGACCAGCGAGTAGCCGGCGAGCTGTTCGGGCGTGACCTGCCGGTCGACCCAGCGCACCGTGCCCGGGCCCATGTCGGGGTCGCCCTGGTAGAGGACGTCGTAGGAGAGGTGGCTGTCCTCGAGGAGCCGGGCGGCGCCGTAGAAGGTTCCGACCCCGACCGGCTGCCGGCCGACATCGCCCATGTGGTTGCCGAGCGAGTAGTAGAGGCCGACCTCGTTGTCTGTGGTGGCGAACAGTTCCGGATCCGACTGGATCAGGTTGAAGAAACGCTCGACAGCGTCGTCATCGCGGGTGTCCTGGGACTGGGCAACCCCGCCCGAGGCGTAGACGTCGGCGAGGAACGTGACGACGAGCGGCGTGTCGTTGTCGCCCTGGGGGGTCAGTGCCTGGCCCGGGTAGAACATCGGCGAGAAGCGCTTGCCCATGCCGGCCATGGCCTTGAAAAAGGATGTGAAGTTGCGCTCGGGCCACCGGGCGTCACGGGTGGACAACTCGCCCATCGGCAGGTCGGCGACGGCTGCGGTGACCGCAGCATTGCCCCACCCCAGGTCGTTGTAGCCGTTGATCGAGAGGTACCAGGGGTGTCCCGCTTCGGCGCCTGCCGCTTTGCCGGTGTCGCGGATCGCCTCGTAGGCCTCGCGCAGCAGCATCCGGTTGAAGTAGTCGAGGTCGGAGGGAGTTTCTGCGATGACGAGCCCGACCAGGGGCTGTGCCTTCGCGACCGTGTCCCCAAACGTGAACTTGAAGGTCTCGAGGGTCCAGGTCTCCCCGGCCTCGACTGGGCGCCCGAGCACCTCCGACCACCAGCGCGCCGTGAAGTACTGGCCAGGGTCCGACTGCGTGTCGACGAAGACGGGAGTCGCCCGGACCTCCGCCAGCCAGTCGAATGAGGTGATGTCGCTGATCCCCTTCGCCGCCAGCTGATCGGGCGTGTACCTGGCCTCGAGGTATTCGCGGAAGCCGGCCATGACGGCAGGTCCGAAGTCGTGTGCCCGCCCCGGTCCGAGCGAACCCCAGCCCTCGTCGAAGGCGATGCCCGTGGTGCCGGCCCCGACCTGGGTGCGGATCACGCCGAGCATGAACTCGAGCCAGTTGTCGGAGGCGTTGCTCAGCCGCGGGGGCCGGATCCACCCGTTCTCACTGGGGGTGGGATCGAAGCCCGTCTCGCCGTCGAAGTCGGTCATCAAGCCGTCGACGATGATCGACGGGTAGTCCGCGACGATGCCCTGCCAGCCGGCCGTGCCCGCCTCCACCCAACTGAAGGGGTGGTAGGTGAGGTAGACCCGCCCGGCTTCGGCGTACAACTCGAGGCAGGCCCGCATGAAGGGGGTCACGTCCTCGTCGGTGATCAGCCGTGGGCAGGCGTCCCAGGACCCGTCTAGGCGCACCGCCGCCTCGCCTGACCGTTCGTTGCCGAGCACGAAGGTCGGTCCGGGATAGGGATCAGGCAATGGCGCTGCGGGCCCGAGCGGCTCAATCCCGGTGCAACGCATGTCCTCCGGCCGGACTGACTCCGGGGGAGCGCCGATCGGCCACGGGTAGTCGCCGTTGCCGCATCGAGTCTCCCCGCTCAGGGAGACGCCGGTCAGGTCGGCGCCCCGGAGGTCCGAGCCAAAGAGCGAGAATCCGAGGTCCTGACCGGAGAGGTCGGCGCCCCGCAGGTCGGCCTGCTGGACGCCGGTATCCCACTGCCCGAACCGGGCGCCGACGAACGAGGCATCGGAGAGGTCGGCACCGGTCAGGTCGGTCTCCCAGAACACCGAGTTGGCGAGGTTGCTGCCGCTCAGGTCGGCACCCCGGAGATCGGCGTAGCTGAAGTCCGAGCAGGTCAGGTCGAGATTGGAGAAGTCCATGCCGGCGAGTTCCATCGTGGAGAAGTCGCGTCCGTCGCTGCAGTTATGCAGCAGGACCTGTTCGATCCCGTTCAGGCCGACGTTGTTGCACTGCATCTCCCGGTCCCCGTCGAGGTAGGAGCCGAGCAGGAACCACTCGTCCTGTTGGCACATTGTGTGGGAGAAGCGGTCGCTGCCGGAAGATTCAGGCGGCAGGTGCGAGATGAATACGTAGCCCATCAGTTCGGTCGTCTCGTCGACGAGGGCGCCGTCGAGGTCGGCGTACTCCAGGTCGGCGTCGCGGAAGTTCGCACCGCGCAGGTCCACTCCGGTGAAGTCGGCGCACCGCAGGCTCTCGTCGATGAAGTCCTGCCCGCTGAGGTCCTGCCCGGAGAAGTCGAGGCCCTCGCCCGGCGGGCAGTTGGCGGCGATGGCGGCCTGCATCGCCCGGTGCGTGGGCCAGATCGTGGGATCGAACGGCTCCGGCCAGGGTTCGACGGGGGGACCGGGCAGCGTGGTCGTCGTCGTC
>Ga0257108_1000252_pt1 | contig 16020 bp, 11 predicted proteins | sample LP_taG_FD_190181 | JGI IMG/M metagenome (GOLD analysis project Ga0257108, IMG submission 190181) | Marine microbial communities from Northeast Subartic Pacific Ocean, Canada - LP_J_2011_P26_1000m | ecosystem: Environmental > Aquatic > Marine > Oceanic | place: Canada: Northeast Subartic Pacific...
TTCTTTGATATCCAAGAATGGCTTTTTAAGTTTTTTCCCATTCTGAATAATCATAATTCTCCCAGCTTGTTCAACCACATATAGTAGTGTTGCATCGTTGGGATGGGATGCGATATAAAGGGGTTTTTTAAAACCGTCGGCAATTTCAATAGATGAAAGTGCTGGCGTTTGGCTAAATAATAGAATGGGAAGAATGAATATGAATTGTTTTAACATATGGGAAATTAACAAAAGATGATCAAAGTCTTTTGACTTTGATCTGGGGATAGGATATTCCAAAAAAACTTTTTTTTCTTTCTTCATTATTTACACTCCAAGTGTTTATTCTTTTTATTGACGGAGAAATTAGTACAGGAAAATATTAAATCTTTGTTTTGTCTCTTAATTATTTGTTGTTGATTTATTATAAAGGAATTGAAATTTTTAGAAGAGGTATTCTTGTTGGTTGGTTTTGATTGGTTTCAAATATGGAATGAATATATCTTCCCGTTATCCAACCCAAAACCCAACCAGCAAGTACGTCAGAGACATAATGGTTACCCACATAAACCTGGCTGTAACCACTCAAAAGTGTATAGCCAATCATGATAGAAGTATTTTTTGGAGAAACAAGCGCCAATGATGTTGCCCATGCAGCCGTTGTGGCCGCATGACCGGAAGGAAAAGAAGGTGTAAATCGTGTATTCCAAAGTCTGGGATTATATTGTCTTTCTGGACGGCTTCGTTTAAAAGCATATTTAGAAATAATAATGGGTAGTTGCACAATCATAGCAGTTGCCAAGTGTGGTCTCAGTTTGTCGTGACCAATCTGATCAAACCCGGAAAATCCGAATTCAATGAAGGGCGTAGCCAGGGCGAAGCTTTCCATGGCAAAATCCAGCGGTGGGGAATTATTTTTTCCTTCAAGAAAAGATGACAGAGATTGATCTGTTTGTGTCATCTTATTTTGAGTGAAGGAAATAGAACTATATAAAAGAAATATGGTAAGGATTTTCATTTTAGCATATCAAGGAATTCTGCTTCAGATAAAACAGGGATATCCAATTCAGTTGCTTTTTTTAATTTGGAGCCAGCCCCGGGCCCGGCCACAACAAAATCAGTATTTTTACTAACAGATCCGCTGGCTTTTCCCCCAAGTGCTTCAGCCATTTCTTTTGCTTCATTCCGGCTGAATTGGGTTAAGGCACCTGTGAAAACAAATGTTTTTCCTTGAAGCACTTGGCTTTTGGGGCCTTCAATTATTTTTAATCGAATACCTAAGGATAAGCAGGATTCTATTACATCTGTATTGGTGCAGTTAGATAAAAATTTTGTAATGGTTTCTGCCACAATAGGACCTACCTCATCAATGGCTTCCAGTTCTTCAATCGTTCCATTCATGAATTTTTCTATATCACCCATATAAGCTTTTTCAAGGACCTTAGATAAATGTGCTCCCACATTTCGAATGCCAAGCGCATAGACAAATCGTGCAAAAGTAGTTTGTTTTGAATTTTGAATAGCCGATAAAATATTAAGTGCAGATTTTTCTGCCATACGATCCAGGTTAACCAAATCATCAAAATTGAGTTTAAAAATATCATCCACAGTCAGAATCAATTTTTTATCCACCAGTTGATCCACCAGTTTCTCTCCAAACCCATCAATATCTAATGCCCCTTTGGAAACAAAATGTTCTATGCGGCCTTTTACCTGTGCAGGGCAGGAGAGGTTTTGGCATCGGGCTACCACTTCTCCTTCTGGTCGGAACACCTCTTGCCCACAAGAAGGACATGCTGTTGGAAGTTGATACGTTTTTGTTTCAGGAGGGCGTTTGGCAAGGATGACTTTCACTACTTCTGGTATTACATCTCCCGCCCGCTGGATTAATACCGTATCGCCAACTCGGACATCCTTTCGATTAATTTCATCTTGATTGTGCAAGGTTGCATTAGTCACAACCACACCACCAACATTGACAGGCTCAAGCCGGGCAACCGGCGTTACGGCTCCCGTTCGGCCCACGGATGGAATAATATTCTGAACCAGGGTAGTGGCTTGCTGAGCTTTGAATTTACCTGCGATTGCCCATCGCGGGGATCGGCTGCGGATACCCAATGCGTTTCGTTGATTGATTGCATTTACTTTAAATACGGTGCCGTCAATTTCATAGGGTAATGAATCTCGTTTGGCTTCCAGGTTACGATGAAACGCAATCATCGTCTCAGCATTGTTTACTTTTTGTATTTCTGGGTTTACCGGAAATCCCCATTCTTTTAATGTGGACAAAAAGTCCTCGTGTGTATCAAAAGAAATACCATCAATTCTCCCTGCTTCATAACAATAAATAGATAAATGCCTTGTTGCCGTAATTTTTGAATCGAGTTGACGAAGACTTCCCGCAGCAGCATTTCTTGGATTGGCAAAGGGGGGGAGCTCCTCTTTTTCTTGATTCCGATTCAGCTTCTTGAATCCATCCTTGGTAATAAAGACTTCTCCTCGCACTTCTAACAAAGGTGGGGTTTTTTGCCCGTTTTTTCGTAAAGACAGGGGAATCGCCAAGATTGTTTTTAAGTTTTGGGTAATATCCTCACCCGTAATTCCGTCTCCCCGAGTGGATCCATTTACGAAAAATCCATTTTCATACACCAGTTCAACTGCAAGCCCATCCAATTTTGGTTCCGCCATATATTCAAGATCTTTTTCTGTATCCAGGCCTTTTTTGACCCGGGTGTCAAAGGCAGCCAATTCATCCTCATTCATGGCGTTTGCCAGAGACAGCATGGGCATGCGATGTGTCCAGGAAGCAAAAGAAGATAATGGTTCTGCTCCCACACGGTGTGTGGGAGAATCTTCTGTAATTAAATTAGGATTATCAGCCTCAAGCTTTTGCAATTCTCTGAAAAGCTGATCATATTCACTATCAGAAATGAGAGGATCGTCCAATACATAATAGCGGTAGTTATGATCATTAAGCTGATCCCGAAGGGCTTGGATTTGATTGTCAGTTATAGACAAAACTAATTTCTAAAGGAAGCGCGCTGTTTATAATATTCCCTTGGGTCCCATAGATATTTTGTAACGGGCAATAACTGACCAACACTATCCACTGGCGTTCCATATAGTTCCCCATTCGTCAGACTTATTGTAAAAAAATAGGTAATTTTATTTGCTGGATACTTTCGAGGGTTATAGCGATAAGAGAATCTTTTTTTATGAGGATCAAATGGAATTTCCTGATATCTCGGTACCGTATCTGTTTTATAAAAAAGAGAAACGGATTGGACACTGTCCCGGGGAAAATCTGAAAATACTTCCAAATCAAAAGTCCTTGAATTAAATAAAACCCGCTGGGGATGATGGAATAATTTTGGCGTGAAGGAAAATATTCGGTCTGAAATTTTCATGGGCATTTGTAAGGAATCGGTCGAACAGAAGATTAGACCAGTACACAGTATTAATTGAATCATTTTGTCATATACTGATCAACAAATTCCGGAACGCTAAAACGGTTTTTTGCATCCATCTCGAATGTGTTATGAACATAGTCAGGGCTGGCATCTACATGGTAATTTTGAGTGAGTTCATCTTTTCGGGAAACAACTTCTTTTAAAGCATCAATAAGGGCATCAACATCATTAGATGTATTGTATATCCCAAAAGAAGCTCGAACCATTCCTGCGATGAGCTTATAATCGTTTTCCAATTCTTCATCTGTCATGGATTCGGATGCCACCAGCATATCATCCAGAATCATTTCTTTCACATATGGATGGGCACAAAAACACTCGTTACGAACAGCAATATTGAAATAATCATTCAAAATAGCCGCGGTTAAACCATGGTGCATCCCTTTAATATTAAAAGATATTGATCCGGCCCGCGGGCAAATATTGCAATCGGTTTCTCCATAAATTACAATGTCGGGAATCTGTTTCATTCGTTCCAATGCATCCTCAATGAGGATAGTTTCGTCTTCCAAAATATAATCCATCCCAATTCTTTCTAATACCTCTAAAGCAGTGGCCAGAGCGATGGCACCGGGGATATTGGGCGTTCCAGCCTCTTCACGATCAGGGAAATAATCTTTCACGATATAGCGGTCTACAAATACATCGTCCACCATACCGCCGCCCACTTCTTCCGGTTCGATTGCTTTTAAAATATCCTTGCGACATACCACAACCCCAGGGGATCCAGGTACATAAGTCTTATGGCCGGAAAAAACGAATGCATCTATATTACAATCCGGATCATCATGACCGGATAACTGGATGGGAAGATGGGCCGCCATTTGGGCGCCATCAATCAAAATGAGTGCACCATATTTATGAGCCAGCTTTGCAATATCATTCACGGGGTTAATAATACCGGTGACATTACTCACACCTGTAACGGCCACATAATTGATCCGATCCTGGTATTCTTGCAATTTATTTTCCAACGCTTCCAAATTCATACATCCCGGCTGGTTTCCTGTGTGGCTGTCCAGTGGAATATGAATAACCTCACCTGCATGTTTTCTGTGGGGGAGATCGTTGGAGTGATGTTCCATAAGAGAAACAAAAGCCACATCTTTTTCCGGACGAAAGTCACGAAATACGCGCGCAATTCGATTGAGGCCAGCCGTGGCGCCGCTACCTGTAAAAAAACAGGTGTAAGTTTCAGGGTCAGCCTTTAAAAAAGAGAGGATTCGCTCATGGGCCCAGGCATAGACTTGCGTAGATATTTTTGCTGAAAAATGCAACGTACTATGGGAATTGGCATAATGATCTAGAAACGATTCCAATATATCATGGGCCGCACCCATCATAAGGGTAGAAGCAGTAGAATCTAAATAAATCCGTTTTGTTTTTCTTCCATCGGCTAAGGTGTAGACCGTATCCAGCCCAATAAAATTAGATTGAACTTTTTTGAGTAATTCCGGGGATGCAGTTTGAGTAGTCATTGGGGGATATTCAATCAGGAAGTTGTTTCAAATTTAATACACTTTTTATACCAATGATCATAAGTGATCTGTTTGCGGATCATATAATCGGCAGTACAGCGCGCATTGGCTTCACAAATATCCGGCGCCTGTCCACGTACATCATAATGCATGACTACCACATATTTTTTGAATGGTTTCTTCGCATATTGCCCCATGTTTGCCAATGCAGATACGGCAAAACTTAAATCTTCACTGGAACGGTTTCGATCTGCCTTAATTTCAACATGGTAAATCCGCTGACCATTATCCGTATAAATTTTAAGCCCAACCAATTTGGGTGCCGAGTGATTTCGTGAAAAATATTGGGGTGTCATTGCTGCAATTTGTTTATCGGTGAATTTAGGTTTTGCAACCATAAAAGATGTGAACAATAATAAAATAGTGATGAGTTGTTTCATGAAGTTTTCCTTTTTATGAATGTGAAAATTAAGCCTATCAATAGGATCAATGCACCTGCGACAATGGCTATTTGAATCTTTTTAGGATGGTAAACGATGGATGCAGCTTCTATAATATAGTCATCATTTAGAAAATCCTCATAATTAAACGCCCACCATAAGGTATCATTTGAAATTGAATCGGCATTGGTGTGGGTAATTTCCCCGGGAAGAATCCCGGAAAATTTGAATGTGTCATCATGGAGATTGACTGTGATATTGGCTTCATCAATATAGGGTATCATGGCATCCATACATGCTTCCGTAAAGTTTTGCGGCAGGTCCGTTAAAAAGGGTCGAAAGTTCGTTTCGATCAATTGTTTTGGTAAAACGAATGTTTCTTCTTTTTCGTCATGACTCTCATCCATGATGCCAAACAACTTTCCCTCTTCTTCTGCCTTGTAAAATACACCTCGGAAATGATTCAGAATGCGCTCTTTCATTAAATCTGACACGGCCATTTTACCCCGAATGTCTTCGATCCCTGCTTTCAGACAATACATGATAATTTCGGTTTCTACAATTTTTCCAGTGGAGTCATTCCCTGTGTCCTGCATTTCGATGGCCATAAGGGGATATTTCTGATGCACATGGCGACCCTTAAAAACTTGCCGAAGGAAATATTCAGTAGAAAATAACCGATTCTTTTTCTGAACAATGATGGGATGCCGGAGGGGCGCCGGATCATTTATATTTGTATGAAATAACGTATTGCCTGATAAAACAGCCTCTGAAATAATTATATGGACTGTTTCATCACTGCCCTCTTTCCCTTTTTCAATTATTTCTGCTGCCCAGGGGCTGGACATAGGGATGGGGAAGTCTTGATTATAGATATCTTCTTTGTCACCTTCAGTCCGGAATTTCATATGGTATTTCCCATCAGGAAATACGCGAACAGTGATAAGCGTTTCCACACATTGCATGGACATGAACGCAATTAGAAATAAGCTGGTTATTTTGAACTTTCCCATAAGCCTTAATTTACGAGAGATGACGTGGGTGGGAAAACAAAAAGGGCCACAATTGTGGCCCTTTTTATAGGTAGATCAATCGTTTTTTAGAATGTCATTCTTAGGGAAGTCTGGAGTTCCCGGATAATGAGCAGTGCATCGGCACCAGTCACATCTCCATTTGGATTGAATTTTCGCGACATCATGTCAACTTGCATGATGCCTCGTTCTGTACAAAGGGCCATGGCGTTATAGGCAAAATGGCTACTGGGTACATCACTAAACCGGCTTTGAGCTTCGCCAAAATATTGTGTTTCTATACTTTCATCTCGGGTGGCGACCACAAGCAGTCGCTGTACAGCCATGGCATAAAGGGCACGATTAATCGTATCGTCGGGGTAAAAATTACCATCCGGTTCTACATCCATAATGCCGTATCGAATCATATCTTTAATCCACGTTTCTGCCCAGTGGTTTCTGGCATCATTTGGAACCGTAACGTTGGCTGTTTGTGTCGCTTGCCCCGGTGTTTGAAAGCCGGTATTTTGCACGGGCATTCGATCAAATAAAACGCCAATTTTCAATTCTTCAGCAAAGAGGACTGCCAAGTCAGCGCGATTAATTTTTTCTTTTAGCGCCATTTTTTTACCGGCGGGTGTTCCAGGCATGGCACGAACAATTTTTTGAGATAATTTCCATTTGGCATCTGCTTTGCCAGCATAATCACCCCGTTTATTAACCACTTTACGAAAATAGTCTTCCGCTTCATCAAATTGGTAATTATAAAGATGGGCGACACCGTACCAATACATGGCGCCTTCATGCGCCTCATCCCTTTTTAGGGCTTTTTTCAAATGCGAACTGGCGCGCTTAAACCATTTTTTTTCTGAATCACGCATGGTGATCCAAATCTGACCACTCAGGGCAAGTGCTTCCGAGTCCTTAGAACCGCGACTGGCGCATTTGGATGCGTAATCTTTTGCCTGGCCATTTTGCCCTAAATAGGCATGGGCCAACCCAAGTCCGCCATATCCCAGGGCAAACTTTCTATCCAGATCAACGGATCGCTGGAAGGATTTGATTGCCTGTTGATAATCAGCATTGTCGATGGCGCGCATTCCAGCTTTAAAATGATATTCAGGTGTATCTACATCACTTTCGGGGGCCGTTGCGCAGGCCACCAGAAGCAACAGAGAATAAATAGGTATTAATGATCGATATTTTCTAAGCATTTTGATCTCCTTAAATAGATTATACACTGCGAATATAACTGTAATCAACCATAAATGAAAATAGACGGAATGGAGTGAAATGAAAGAATTTGATCTAAATCACATTATTTTTATTTTTTCATTATACAATTGGTTTATGGCACCAAATTGGATAATTTTCGCTGTAATAGTATGCAAACAATGATTGAATGAATATGATAAAAAACTTATATAAAATAATGATCATCTCATGCGTGGTCGGTTTTACGGCACTGCAAGGTCAGGCTCTTACGGCCACTGGAACCGGTTATGGCCTTACCAAGGATGCAGCCACCGAGCAAGCCAAGCGGGATGCAGTTGAACAAGGTCTTGGCGCCTATATGACCTCCACCACTACAGTAACAGCCACCTCTATAGAGGATAATATTTACTCCAAAGCTCAGGGATTTGTTAAGTCCTTTAAAGTGACGAAAGAAAGCAAGGGCCCTGATGGTAATTGGGAAATTACCATCGAAGCAGAAGTCACCGATATGATTGATCAAGTCATGGCAGATGAAGCAGCCCTTCAGACATTACTCAACGCCATGAATCGCCCCAGAATTATTTTTATGGTTCGGGAACAAAACCTGATTGATAACACGCCCACCGATTTTGCTGAAACCAAACTGTTAGCCATGTTTTATGAAAAAGGATTTGATGTGGTAGATCGGCAAATGGTTCAAGCTTTGAAGGGTGGCGAGGGTTATAGTCAAGCATTGGCGGGGAACGTATCTGCGGCTGCCAAGATCGCAAGCCAGCTTGGGGCTGAGATTATTGTTATTGGTACAGCCAAAATTTCTTCCGGAGGTAAAATCTATAATATGACTTCTGGTCAGGCCGATATAAATGCAAAAATTATTCGGGCAGACACGGGTGAAATCTTAGCAGTTGTACCTCAGGCGCGGGGAAAGAAACCCCACATATCCCCATCCACAGCCGGCGTGAATGCCACCAATCAGGCCGCGGAGGCATTGGGTAAAAATATCATTTCCCAATTGGTCATGAAATGGAGTACGCAGCAGTCAAATTTCACCAAAGTATATATTGTACTTAAAGGGGCAGATTTTATGTCTTACATGACATTTGAGTCATTCTTAAAAGCCCAGACGGTTTCCGGAATTCGGAATGCTTACGCTAAAAGTCTGAATGAGGGCGTGGCAGAATACGAAGTGGAATTTGAAGGAAAATCCCAGGCATTAGCAATGGGCCTTTCTCAAACCACTCCGGACGGATTGAATTTTAAGGTGACCGGATTGACCGGAAATCGAATTACAGCAGAAATTGTACAATAATGAGGTATTCTATGAAGAGATTATTCGGAATATGCACCCTATTAATTAGTATGGCCTTTTCTCAGGGTGTGGTGACCCAACTGGACAAAGGTAGCATCAATTATTCAGATCAATCCATTTCGGCCATAGGGATTGGATTTATCCCAGTAAATGTGATCAATGCAGGGCAAGCCCGTCGCATGGCTTTACGGATTGCCAAACAGGATGCGCTTCGCCAGCTAATTGAAATTGTAAATGGGGTAACACTCACCAGTGAAACCACCATGAGTGGAGCCATGGTTGATGATGTGATTAATACGAAGGTCCGCGGATTTATTCGTGGTGCCCGTCAGGTAGGGGGTCCAAAATATTTAAGTGATACATCTGTAGAAGTGGAATATTCTGTTCCCATGAGTGGTATTTCAGATATTATGCTTCCACCACTTACGGTAGCCGCACAGCCCGGGGTTGATCAACCGGCCGCAGGCACCACAACCGCACCAACAACGGGCGGTATTACTGGGGTAATCATTGATGCCCGCGGACTCAAAGCACGCCCTGCCATGGCACCCAGAATTTTAGATCAAAATGGCAATGCAATCTATGGCCCTGGTAAATACAGTAGAGAATATGCAGTAACCAATGGGGTAGTGGGATATTCTAAAACATTAGAAGCGGCTCAAAATGACGACAGGGTCAAAGGGAATCCGCTGGTGGTAAAGGGGGTCTCAACTGCGGGTAAAAACAAAACCGATGTGGTGATCAGCAATGCAGATGTTTCAAAAATTGATTTGGCAAATCGCAGTTACAATGTACTGAAAGATTGCAGAGTGTTGATTCTTCTGGATTAAAAAAGTTTTTAGGAAACAAGATAATAGAATAAGGATGCGGAATAATATGAGATTAAAATGGATCTCAATGTTAATCATTGGGTTATTGGTTAGTGGTGTTGTAGGGCAGGAAGAAGCCAAAACGCCTGGCATGGGAAATGGCGATGAAAAGGATTTGCATGTTGGTGATATTGCACCATCTTGGGCATTAATGTATGCGCCAGGGCAGTTTGAATTCCTGAAAAACTGGGCAGAAGAAGAAGGCAAAAGATTGAGAAAATTTACTAGCCAGCCGGATAGACATGCCGTTGTCATGAGTTTTTTTGCCACCTGGTGTCAGCCCTGTATGAAGGAATTGCCCATTTTAGAAGATGTGTACCAAAAGTATAAAGATGAGCGTATCAAATTTTTTCTGGTGGATATTACAGAAGCAACTCGAACCAATCCAGGATATGAAGATATGCCGAAGGCAGGGCCCTTTTTAAAAAAGAAAGGTGTCTCTATGCAAATTTTATTCGACACTCGCGGAACGGTTATGAAGCGCTATAATGCCCAGACACTTCCCAGGTTATTTATGATGGATGGTAATCGCCAGCTAACGCTCACAAGACGGGGTTTCCATGCTGGGGAAGAAGAAAAATTTACCAAAGAATTGTCTGAAGAAATTGAACGTCTTTTGGCGGAATTACCCCCACCCAAAAATGCGAAAGAATAGGCTGTGACCCAGCCCACAGGAAGTTGTCTATAACATATTTAAATTTTGACGAAAGTGAGCCAAAATATGAGAGCATTTAAACAGATTATTATATGGTCCATGGTTATGAGTGCCGGTTGGGCGCAAACCCCGGGGACGGAAGGTAAAAAAACCGTAGCTATCTTGGACTTTGAAGGCCGGGGTATATCCCAGATGGAAGCGGCGACTCTCACGGATAGGCTCATGAGTGAAATGGTATCCACTGATGCGGTGATTTTGGTGGAACGGAACCAGATGAATGAAATCATGGAAGAACAGGGCTTACAGCAGTCTGGCTGTACCTCTGCAGAATGTGCCGCCGAAGTGGGCGCATTGCTTGGAGTCCAAAATATGGTTTCAGGATCATTCGGTAAACTGGGGAACACCTATACAGTAGATGCTAAGATATTTTCTGTGGAAACAGGTGCGACGATTCGATCATCGAGCAAAACGCACAAAGGTGAAGTAGATGGTCTCCTTACCATTATTGAAATTGTAGCCTGGGAACTGGTGGGCCTCCAAGCGCCGGCAGACCTCTTGGCCAAAGTAGGCGGCGGCCCTGCCACCGTAGCTGACGTACCTAAAAAAGCAAAGAAACCCATGGGTAAGGGCATGAAACGCTTACTATGGGCTACCATCCTTCTGGGTGGTGGTGGTTATGGTGCTTATGCGGCGGGATTATTTGATGTGGCCCCCTCTCCTTTACCTGAACCTCCAACCTTACCGGAGGGTTAAGCCATGATGAAAAAGATATTATTTTTCATAACTATTTTCGGGTTTTCCACTTTGCTCAGTCAGTCCGTTGTGAGTCTGGATGGTTCCAACGATTATTTAACCACAACCGACACTACCGGTACAAAGCTTGAAGGTGATTTTACTATTTCCGGCTGGGTATTCCCCAAGGGTGATGCGACTCAGCAGGTATTTCATAACGAACTTTTTGAAATCCAGTATCAGGGTTCTTATTACAGACAGTTTAGGATCTACCCAGGCGGTTACAGTACAACTTGGGGGGAAGCTTCGATCAATGAATGGCACCATATTGCGGTAACCCGTAGCAGCCACACTAACGCCTATGATACCCTCTATGTATATGTGGATGGCAAACAGAGTCTCATGTTTGCAAGGGATCAATCTTCAACAACAACTTTTGATGGTACTATGTATTTGGGCCGGGACCCTGATTATGGTGAATACTTCAGGGGTTTTATGGATGAATTTGCCATTTGGAATACGGTCCTGGATTCAAACAGCGTAAAAGAATTATATAATGGCGGTATGCCTAAAAGCGCCACCAGTGTGAAGTCCTCCAATGTGCTCTCTTACTGGAAAATGGATGATGGTACAGGCACGTCTGCAACCAATGCCGTATCAGGTAGTCCCAGCCTGTCTCTTCAACAAGGTGCCACCTGGTCCACCTTTACCAAGTCCGCCAAGCCCCAACTGCTCGCCGATATACGCAGTGGTAATAGCGGTTCTTATCCAAAGCAATTTCGGGAATATAACGGCAAACTTTATTTTGTTGCCAACGATGGTGTTAAAGGGGATGAGTTATGGGTCTATAACCCAACCGACAGTTCAACCGCACGGATAACAGACATTTCAACGGGGTCCAATTCCGGTTTATTATATGAATCCACTTTGATTGTATATAATGGCAAACTCTATTTTGTAGGGTACGAGAGTACCTACGGAGCGGAATTGTATTCCTACGACGGTAGTAGTGTCACACGGGTTGCTGATGTTTATGATGGCTCCGGCTCCGGATATGCAAAATATCTTTCCGTGCTTAATGATAAACTATATTTTGTTTCCCGTACTAATTCATATGGATATGAGTGGTATTCATATGATGGATCAACTGTTACACGTTTAACCGATATCCGCTCAGGTCAATCAGATGGTGTTTATACCTATGGTAAAGCTAAAGTATATAAAAGTAAAATATATTTCCCGGGTTATGATTCCAGCAAGGGGGTTGAACTCTATTCCTATGATGAAACCAACGGTGCCCAACTGGTTAAAGACATCTATGACGGGGACTATGGCTCTTATCCCAAAGATTTTACAGTATTTGATGACGAATTAATTTTTACGGCAAGTTATAAAGCAGCAGGCTCAGCTGCACCTGATATTGGGCTGGAAGCAGCAGGCTCAGAATCAAGTTCATCAGAATCTGGAATGAGCCATGAAGATAAATTATTAAAGTATGATGGTACAAACTTAACTGTGATTGATCTTGGAAACGCAAATTATGTAAAACTTTTTGGTGATTCTGCTGTATTTAATAATAAGCTCTATTTCGAGGCAAATCAATCCGCAGTGTCACCAAAAAGTGGTTATGAGCTCTGGTCCTATGATGCAACCAATGGGGCACAAATGGTGGCCGATTCAATATATCCCGGATCCGGTGGTTCATACCCTTATTATATAACAGCCTTTAATAATAAACTGTATTTCAGGGCCACGGATGGCACCAACTCCTGGGGTGGCCAGGGGTATGAATTATGGTACTATGATGGTGTTGGATTCGGACGCGCAAGCGATATATATCAGGGAACCAGCAGCAGTCAACCCGCTAACCTTTTTGCCACCAATGATGCTCTTTATTTTTCCGCAACGAATAACACCTATGGATATGAAATGTGGAGTATCCGCGTGGCCGACCCCAAACCCACCGTTGCCAGTATTACCTCGACTACATCTAACGGGACCTATAAAGTTGGTGATGCAATCAATATTACCGTGAATTTTTCTGAAAGCGTCACCCTTTCAAGCGGCGGATCGTTAACGGTGACCCTGGAGACAGGCACAGCCGATCGCACGGTCAGCATTTCTTCCATCAGCAATGCCACCAGCGCTTCCGGTACTTACACGGTTCAATCTGGAGATTTAAGTTCTGATCTGACTGCAAATTCGGTCAGCGTATCTGGTTCACTTTCAGATGCCTCCAGCCAGGCCATGGATAGTTTTACCATTGGTTCCAATTTGGCTGCTTCTTCCGCCTTGGTTATCGATGGTGTTTTACCAACGATAGCCAGTGTAAAAAGCTCCAGCGACAATGCCACCTATTCAACAGATGCTAAAATAAATATTACGGTGAATTTTTCAGAAGCACTTACCCTCTCCAGCGGGGGGACCATGACCGTTACCCTGGAAACCGGTACCACTGACCAAACCGTCAGCATTACCTCAATCGATTCTTCAACCAGTGCTTCCGGGACCTATACGGTTCAGAATGGTGATTCGTCCGACAGCTTGTTGGTAAACAGTATTGTCCTTTCCAGCGGCGCCACGCTGGATGATCCAGCAGGGAATACAATGTCTGATTTTTCTGTACCGGCAGACAGTAACCTGAATGATTTCAGCAAAATTTTAGTTAATACAACTAAACCTGGAACACCCACAAACCTTACAGCGGAAAACAGATATGGCGGGATTGGCTTAAAATGGTATTCAGAAGCGAGTGCCGCCAAGTATTATGTATACCGAAGCGGGGATAATGCAACGTTTGAAAAACTTTCTACAGAACCTACAGACACGACTTTTATCGATGCATTAACAGCGGGTTCCAAATATTATTACTATGTCACGGCGGTGAATTCAGCCGGTACTGCGGGGGATACCTCAAAGCATGTATTTGGCTATGCCACCAGAATTTGGTGGGTGGATGTCACAAATGGAAAAGATGAAACTCGTTATGGTGTAAGTGCTGATTCATCATTTAAAACCATTGAACAGGCCGTTAAAACCAATTCCAGTTTGGTCTCAGGTGATACCATATATGTGAAGCCCAGTATTACCAGCTCCAACAAAACTAAGTACACGGGTTATTATGATTTCGGTGGTAGTAAAGGCGATATTAATTTGAACCACAGCAAAGATTTTGTTTTGAAAAGTACAGCGGGCGCTGACAGCACCATTCTAAATGCAGAAGGGAATGGCCGGCATTTTAATTTTGACGATGGTCAGACCAATGCCACCAAGATTATTGGATTTACCTTTTTCAATGGGGAGATAAAAGACAAATGGCCTGGTGGCGGCTCTATAATGATCAGTGGGTCTAATATAAAATTCCAGGATTGTGTTTTTGACAGCAACCGCGTTACGGATAATAATAATGGCGGCGCAGTTGCTATTACGAATCAGGCCGTGCCAACTTTTACGGGTTGCACCTTCACTAACAACTTTGCGACGGATACAGATGGTGGTGCCAGTGGTGGTGCTGTTTTTATTTGGTCGCCCAATTCTGTGGACGATTTGAAAGCTGCCATTAATTTTGAGCAGTGCAAGTTCATTGGGAATTTTGTGAAGGTAAGTGGTTACGCTCGCGGGGGTGCAATAGGGGCAGGAAAGAATACGAATATTAGCAATTGTCTGTTTATTAATAATGGCGCAATTAGTGGGTTTGGTGCTGGTTCAAATGACTGGGGAGAGGCTCAGGGTGGGGCAATAGTTAGCTCGGGGGGATATAATACAACCGGTACTATCATTGTAGTCTCTAATTCCACGTTTGACCGGAATTATTTGGATGTACGCACCAAAAACGGCCAATTGATGGGTACAGAAGTTTTTTATGGGTGGCAGAATGATAGTCAACCCAAAAAATTATATTTATATAATACAATCATAACTGGGTCTTACCGTAAGCTCAATGGGGAAGATTATATTACTACTAACGAAAGCGACAAAATTTTCTATTCATTCGGCGATAATAATAAGGCCAATGTAGCTTACTCAGCCATCGAAGGTAGCTCAGACCAATCCTGGGTAGATGTTAATGTTTTTGACATTGTCCCTGTCTATGTAGATACGGCCAGTTTGGATTATTCACTCAGCATCAAAAGCCCGGTAATCGGCCAAGGCACCAGCAGTTATGAAGGATACTCGGCACCCACAGTTGATATTTTAGGCAATACACGTCCCAGCCCATCAGGGTCCAGCCCTGATATGGGTGCAACCGAAAATTCCCTCAGCAGTTCTCCCTCACCGTTGCCGGTGACTGGCCTGGCGGGTACGACAAAAACCAATAGCGCCTATCTTTCGTGGACGGCAGTCAAAGCTTCCTTAAGCAGCAGCAGTAATGCGGCCGATATTAAATACCTGATTTACCAGGGGGATTCCCAGGTCGGGAGTTCCGTTTCTACCAACTTTACCGTTTCAGCTCTTACCAATGGCACAACCTACACATTCAGTGTGGCTGCCCAGGATACCAGCAGCGGTGAGGTTGGGGCCACTTCGAAATTAATTTCAGTCACTCCCAAGTACCGCGGGCCAAAGTGGTATGTATCCAGCAGTGGCGGCAGTGCCTTGGCCGATACCAGTACCAATGCGGATCTGGGCGGTGTTGAGAGTCCGATTAACCATTTAACATCGGCCATTGAAATTGCTTCTGCCGGTGATACCATTATCATGCAGAAAGGTACCCATACCGGATCTAACAACCGGGGCATAGACTGGAATGCCAGTAAATCCTTGGTAATCATGGGAGACCCCAATTATACTGCGGAAAACATCATTATTGATGCTGGGGGCCGGGACCGCCATTTTGCATTTGATAGTGGTGAAGACAATACT
>Ga0257108_1000253_pt1 | contig 15937 bp, 12 predicted proteins | sample LP_taG_FD_190181 | JGI IMG/M metagenome (GOLD analysis project Ga0257108, IMG submission 190181) | Marine microbial communities from Northeast Subartic Pacific Ocean, Canada - LP_J_2011_P26_1000m | ecosystem: Environmental > Aquatic > Marine > Oceanic | place: Canada: Northeast Subartic Pacific...
TCGTAGGTGCGGGTCGGCACGCCCCTCACGTCGGTGACCGACCATGCGAAGGGAGCTCCGGGTGCCGTGAGGGCCTCCCACGCCGCCCGATAGTGCTGGTCCATGTGTTCACCCTCCGAAGGCGGTATGGCGGTCTGGCGGTCTGGCGGTCTGGCGGTGCAGCCCACTACCGACACCTGTCAACTGCCGGTACCTTCGCCGGGCCCGACGGGTCTCGACACTAGGTCCGCCCGGCCGTGTGGCCTGCCACGGGCCGCCCGGTTCGGACCGGTGGGCGCTGTGGCGCCACAATGTGGCCGAGCCACATACCCGAGAGAGCCAGGACCAGGACCACATGAGCGACAAGCCGGAAATCGCCTACGACGACCTGGAGGGCCTACGTGGGGCCATCACCGAGGAGTGGAGTGCCTGGGGTCCCGAGTACGAGATCACCCAGGAGAAGGTGAACCAGTTCGCCGAACTGACCGGCGACCACCAGTGGATCCACGTGGACGTGGAGCGCGCCACCGCCGGCCCGTTCGGGGGCCCGATCGCCCACGGCTTCTTCACCCTCGCCCTCCTGCCGACCCTGAACCGCACCGGCCACGTGAAGATCACCGGGCAGCAGAACGTCGTCAACTACGGAGCGGACGGCCTCCGCCTGCTGGCCCCGGTCCCCGTCGGCTCCACGCTGCATGCCCGGAACCGGATGACCGACATCCGGGAGCACAAGAAGGGCACGCTCGTGTCAACACAGGTGGCCATCCACGTGGTCGGCAACGACGACGTGCCGGCCGTGCTGTACGACGCCCTGAGCCTCTACCAGGGCTAGCCGGCCTCTTCCCGGGGGCACGGCCGCCCCTCCAGCGGAGGTCTGGGCCGGAGCTCAGTTGTTCTTGATCGTCATGCCGCCGTCCACCATGAGCAGGTGGCCGGTGATGTAGCCGGACGCAGGCAGCGCCAGGTGGAGGATTCCGTGCGCCACCTCCTCCGGGACGCCGTAGCGCCTCAGCGGAACCCGTCGGCGGGCGAACTTCCGCCTGTCCTCGTCGGGGATGGCCTCCGTCATCCCCGTTTTGATCGGGCCCGGCCCCACGGCGTTGACCGTGATGCCGGTGTCGCCCAGCTCCACGGACAGCGAGCGGGTCAGGCCGACCACCCCGTGCTTGGCCGCCGTGTAGGGCGAGACGCCGGCCGAGCCCCCCACGCCCTCCGTGGACGAGACGTTGACGATGCGGCCGGCCGCCGAGGCCCGGAGGTGCGGCAACGCCGCACGGATGGTCCGGGCCTGGGCGGTCAGCATCACGTCCATGGAGACCAGCCAGGCGTCCTCGTATCCGGGACCGTCTATCGGGGCACCGATCGACACCCCGGCGTTGTTGACCAGCACGTCCAGCCCACCGCCCCAGACGGCGACCTCGGCCACCACGGCTTCGATGGCCGCCCGGTCGGCCACGTCCAGCGTCCAGCCCCGCGCCCGACCGCCGACACCTTCGATCTCGGCCACCACGTCGGCCACCCGCCCGGCGTCCCTGTCGGTCACGGCCACGATCGCTCCCTCGTCGGCGAACAGGTGCGCCGTGGCCCGCCCGATCCCGGAACCGGCCCCGGTGACCAGCACGACGTGGCCGGCCACCGACCGGCTGAGACGGCTCAACCGGGCGGGCGGTGGCGCTTCGCTGGTGTGGTCGGAGTGCTCGTCCATGGCCCGAGTCTCGCGTGGCATTTGGGCCCGTACCCTGCCGGAGCCGGTGGGTCCCGGCCGGGATGGCCGTTGGCGGTGGCCCGCGGAGAACCCGGACAGGTCCCCCGGTGTTTGCCTGATGGACCGTCAGATCCCATGATGGATCCATGATGGACCCCTCAGGGACAACATGACCGCCTCGACCTTCCCAGATGACGTGGCCGCCATCGACACGATGATGGGCACCCGGGCCGGGCCCAACGCCAAGCTCAACTACGCCAACCTGACCGGGATCAGGGACGCCGACTCCAAGTCCATGAACTTCCCGGCCCAGTACATGTTCAAGGACGTCCCGTTCTCGGACCAGGCCCGGGGCGCCGACGGCGAGCCCCTGGACCCGCCCCAGGGTGCCGAGCTGTGCCTGCCCTTCATGGACCGCAACAACGTCCAGATGGCGATGATCGGCATCGGCCCCGAGAAGGGCGAGGGCCGGTCCATGGTCGAGGCGCACCCCGACCGGTTCTTCGGCTGCCACGAACCGGATCCCAACGACGTCCCCGGGATGCTCCGGACCGTCCGCCAACTCCACCGCGACGCCGGGCTGAAGGCGGTCACCGCCTTCCCGTCAGGTCGCGACCCGCAGGTCCCCATCGACGACCCGAAGATGTACGAGCTGTACGAACTCTGCTGCGAGCTGGGGATCCCCATCTTCTGCTGCGCCGGGATTCCCGGTCCCCGGGTGCCGTTCGCCCCGCAACGCGTCGAGCTCATCGACCAGGTCATGTACGACTTCCCCGACCTGGTGTTCGTGACCCGTCACGGCTGCGAGCCCTGGCAGGACCTCATGGTGAAGCTGATGCTGAAGTGGCCGAACCTCTACTACTCCACCTCGGCGTTCGCACCGAAGCACTATCCGAAGGCCATCATCGACTACGCCAACAGCCGGGGTGCCGACAAGGTCATCTACGCGGGCTACTTCCCGATGGGGCTCTCCCTGGACAGGATCTTCACCGAGCTGCGGGACGTGCCCTTCAAGGCTGAGGTGTGGCCGAAGTTCCTGAGGGATAACGCCATCCGGGTACTCGGGCTGGACGCCTGAGAGGACGCCCGTCCGGGCACTACCGGGAGCGCCCCGGCCCACCCGTCATCCGGCCCATCCGCCATCCGGCCCACCCGTCATCCGGCCAGCTGGTCTCAGTCCCTGGGCCCGACAACACCTGAGGCCCGGAGTTCGGCGATGCGTTCCGCCGAGAAGCCCAGATCCGCCAGCACCTCGTCGGTCTGCTCACCCACCGTCGGTGCCATCGACGGCGTGGGCGGCAGGTCGCCCTCCATGTAGACGGGCAACGGCAACTGCTCGGCTCCCACGTCCCGGATGCCGTAGAACGGGAGCCGATGGGCGAACTGCGGGTCGTCCGGCGCTGTCTTCGGGGTGTTCACCGGGGCGATGGGCGTGTTGGCCTCGTCGGAGAAGGCCAGCCATTCGGAGCACGTCCTGGTGGCGAAGATGGCCTTCAGCTCAACCTGAAGCTCGGTGTTGTGACGGGCATGGTCCGCGTACTGCGATCCCGGCCAACGCTCGAACAGCTCGGGTCGCCCGACGCCCTCGCAGAAGTTCCGCCAGAAGGCCTGCTCCGAGGCCATGAACAGGACGTGGCCGTCGGACGCCTCGTAGATCTGGTAGCGGACGCCCTCCCACATGCCGGCCAGGCCCGGTTCCCGGCGCTCGTGGTCGTCCGAGGCGTTGCCCGTCACCACGTCGGCCGGCCGCTCATAGGCACGGTACGTCTCGATCCGGTACCAGTCCATGTAGGCGGCCGCATCCGACTGGGCCACCTCCAGGCAGGTGCCCTCACCGGTCTCGCGGGCCCGGATGACGGCGGCCAGGATGCCCAGGGCGGCGATCATGGGCCCCACGTTGATCCCGATGTTGGGCAGGGTGGGGATGCGGGTGAAGCCGTCGTCGTCCAGCGCAGGTTCGATCAGGCCGGCCCAGGTGTCGTAGGCGATGCCGTGGCTGGGCATATCGCGGTACGGGCCGGTGGCGCCGTAGCCCGACAGGGTGCAGAACACCAGACGGGGGTTGACCCTTATGAGCTCGTCGAAGCCGAGGCCCAGCTTCGCCAGGGAACCCGGACGCATCGCCTCCAGCACCACGTCGGCCCCACGGACCAGATCGCGGTAGATCTCCAGGCCTTCCTCGGTCTTGAGGTCGATGGCGATGCTGCGCTTGCCCCGGTGTGTGTGGAGGTGGAGGAGCGAGGTTCCCTCCACGATCGGCCACGTCATCCGACGGATGTAGTCGCCGGCGGGCGGCTCCACCTTGACCACGTCGGCTCCCAGGTCGGAGAGGAAGGTGGCTGCCAGGCCGGGGCCGAGGAGCGAGCTCTCGACGACCTTCAGGCCGGCCAGTGGCCGGTTGGCAGGGGGCGTGGTTGTGGTCATGTGGGCCAGTCTCCCGCCGTGCGGGTTCGTCCGCCATATCTGACGGTCCGTCAGATTCTAGCCCGGCGGGGGCTCCCGCGGGCCGTCCGTAGGCTCGGCCCGTGGCCAACCCGATGCACCTCCTGCACGTCATGTCCCACCAGTCGGACACGCCGCCGCGTATCGGTCCCGAGACCCGCAGACGGGTCTGGACGTTCGCCCGCCCCTACCGGACCCTCATCATCGGCTTCCTGGGCGTGGTCACCGCCTCCTCCGTGCTGGGGGTGGTTCCACCGCTGCTGTTCCGGGAGATCATCGACGGGGCCATCGCCAATGGAGACCGGGGGCAGCTCACCGTCCTAGGGCTGCTCGTGGTGGGAGCCGCCCTTGCCCAGGCCGTCCTCTCGTTCTTCGAACGGTGGGCCTCGGCGACGGTCGGAGAAGGCCTCATCTTCGACCTCCGCGTGGCCCTGTTCGACCACGTGCAACGACTCCCGGTCTCGTTCTTCACACGCACCCGCACGGGCGCCCTCGTGAGCCGCCTCAACAACGACGTGATCGGCGCCCAGCGGGCACTCACCGGGACGCTCGGCACGGTGGTCGCCAACACCATCACGGCGCTGACCACCCTCGTCACCCTCTTCCTGCTGGAGTGGCACATAACCCTGCTGGCCATGGTCCTGCTGCCACTGTTCATCCTCCCGGCCCGCCGGGTGGGCAGGACCGTCGCCGGGATCACCCGCGAGGGCATGAACCTGAACGCCACGATGAACGCCACGATGACCGAACGGTTCAATGTCTCCGGAGCCTGGCTGGTCAAGCTCTTCGGGCGGCCGGACGAGGAGCGGGACGGCTTCGCCGGCAACGCCGGACGGGTCCGCGACATCGGCATCCGGAACGCCCTCTTCAGCCGCACCTTCGTGATCGCCCTCACGCTGCTGGGCGCCATCGGCACCGCCGTCGTCTACTGGGTGGGCGGCTCGCTGGCGATCAACGGCACCATCACCATCGGCACCCTGGCCTCCATGGGTGTCCTCGTCGCCCTGCTCTACGGGCCGCTGGCCCAGCTCACCAACGCACGGGTGGACGTCATGTCCGCATTCGTGTCCTTCGAGCGCGTCTTCGAGGTGCTGGACGCCCCCAACCCGGTTGCCGACGCCCCCGACGCCGTGGACCCGCACCCCGTCCAGGGGCACCTGGCGCTGAAGGGGGTGTCGTTCCGGTATCCGGCGGCCAACGAGACCTCGGTCGCCTCCCTGGAGACCGACACGGCGCCCGGCGAGCCCGGTCGCATCGTGCTCCACGACCTGGACCTGGAGGTGGGCCCCGGCCGGATGCTCGCCGTCGTCGGACCCTCCGGTTCCGGCAAGAGCACCCTGGCCTCGCTCATCCCGAGGCTCTACGACGTGACGGAAGGGTCGATAACCCTGGACGGCCGGGACCTCCGCTCGCTGCGCCAGGACGACCTGCGAGCCCGGATCGGCGTCGTCACCCAGGACCCGCACCTGTTCCACGACACGGTGGGCGCCAACCTCCGTTACGCCCGACCCGACGCCACCGACGCCCAACTCGAGGACGCATGCCGTTCCGCCCGCATCCTGGACGTCGTACGGGCACTCCCGGGTGGCTTCGACACGATGGTCGGAGAGCGCGGCTACCGGATGTCGGGAGGCGAGAAGCAGAGGCTGGCCATTGCCCGCCTGATCCTGAAGGACCCGGCAATAGTGATCCTGGACGAGGCCACGAGCCACCTGGACACCGAGAACGAAGCCGCCGTGCTGGATGCCCTGGCGGTCGTCCTCTCCGGGCGCACCTCCATCGTGATTGCCCACCGGCTCTCCACGGTGGTCGAGGCAGACGAGATCGTGGTGCTGGACGACGGACGGATCGTGGAACGGGGTCGCCACGCCCAACTCCGCGACGCCGGCGGCCTCTACGCCGACCTCTGGGAGGGCCTCGTGCGGGACGACGCCCCGGCTGTCCCTCTGGTCGACCTGACCGACTGACCGGGCCGGACCCGGCCGGTGCGCCCGGCGGGCGGTACCTTTCGGCCAGCAGAACCGGGGTCGATCGTCGGCCCCGGAGCACCTGTACCGGAGCCCCATGCCCTCAGCAGCATCCCCGATAGTCATCCTCGCCGGAGCACGCACTCCGATGGGCCGCTTCCAGGGTGGGCTCTCCCCGCTGACGGCCACCGACCTGGGTGCCGCTGCGATCAGCGGTGCCCTGGATCGGGCCGGCATCACCGGAAGCGATGTGGACTTCGCCTACCTCGGGAACGTGGTGGCCGCCGGCACCGGACAGGTTCCGGCCCGACGGGCCGCCGCAGACGCCGGCATCCCGCTGACCGTGCCGTCCACCCTCCTGAACCGGGCCTGCCTGTCCGGGATGCACGCCATCCACCTGGCATCCCAGATGATCCGCCTGGGCGAGGCGGACACGGTGGTGGCCGGCGGCATGGAATCCATGACCAACGCCCCCTACCTGCTCACCAAGGCCCGTGGTGGCTACCGGATAGGCGACGGAGCCGTCGTCGACTCGATGATGTCCGATGGCCTGACCTGCACGCTCGAGGGCTGTGCGATGGGCGAGGCCACCGAGCGCTACGCCGCCGAGATGGGCCTGGCCCGGGAGCCGCAGGATGCCTTCTCCGCCCAGTCCCACGAGCGGGCCGCCAGGGCCCAGAAGGATGGCCTGCTGGCCGAGGAGATCGTGCCCGTCAGCATCCCCCAGCGTCGCGGCGAGCCCATCCAGCTCACCGACGACGAGGGCATCCGGTCCGACGTGGACGCCGCCTCCCTGGCACGGCTTCGGGCCGCCTTCGTCGCCGACGGCAACATCACCGCCGGCAACGCCTCGCAGATCTCGGACGGGGCGGCCGCATGCATCGTCACCACCCTGGAGCGGGCCGAGGCCCTCGGCGTGGAGCCCCTCGCCGAGCTGGTCTCCCACGGCCAGGTGGCCGGGCCCGACGCCAGCCTCCTCCACCAGCCCAGCAACGCCATCGCCCTGGCCCTCGAGAAGGCCGGCATGACCGTCGCCGACCTGGACCTGCTGGAGATCAACGAGGCATTCGCCGCCGTGGCCCTGGCCTCGATGGACGCCCTGGGGGTATCCGACCAGATGGTGAACGTGAACGGCGGGGCCATCGCCCTCGGCCACCCGATCGGCATGTCGGGTACCCGGGTGGCCCTGACGCTGGCCTACGAGCTGAAGCGCCGGGGTGGGGGCATGGGAGCCGCCGCCCTCTGCGGCGGCGGCGGCCAGGGCGAGGCCCTCATCCTGAAGGTAGTAGGGGCATGAGGCCTGCCGGCGTGGGTCCTGAAAGCACCGATCCGGCCGACACGGAGCCGGTCCTGAACCCGGACCAGGCGGGAACGGATCCTGTGGCGCGCTGTGAGCAGGGCCTCCTGCGGGGCCGGCACCGTCGGGGCGTCCAGCTCTTCGCCGGTATCCCCTACGCCGCGCCACCCGTCGGCCCGCTGCGATTCCGCGCACCCGAGCCGCACGAATCGTGGGAGGGCGAGCGGGATGCCCGCCGGTTCGGCCCGGCCGCCCCGCAGCTTCCGGGCGAGGGCCTCACCAGTCGGATCCCGATCCCGTGGGACGAGGACTGCCTCACGCTGAACGTCGTGACCCCGGCATGCGACGATGCCCTGCGGCCCGTCTACATCTGGATACACGGCGGTGCCTACAAGCACGGCCAGGGATCAACACCCTGGTACGACGGCACGTCGTTCGCCACACGGGGCGACATCGTCGTGGTGACCATCAACTACCGACTGGGCGCTCTGGGCTTCTGCAACCTGGGCAGCCACCTGGGCGACGACTTCGCCACCTGCGGCATCAACGGCACGCTGGACCAGGTGGCCGCCCTGACCTGGGTACACCGGAACATCGCCGGATTCGGCGGTGACCCCGACCGGATCACCATCGGCGGCGAGTCCGCCGGGGCGTTCAGCGTCTGCAACATGCTGGCCATGCCGTCCACGGACGGCCTGTTCCACCGGGCCATAGCCCAGAGTGGAGCGGCCCACCACACCTTCGACCCCGAGGAGGGCTCCGGGATAGCCGCTGAGTTCCTCCGCCAGCTGGGTGACCCGTCCGTCGAGGGGCTCATGGCCATGGACGTGGCTGTGCTCCTGGAGGCACAGGAGCAGGTGGCGACGGACCGCAGCAACCTGACCGGCCGCAGCCAGGAGCCCTTCTACCCGGTGTGGGGCCACGAGGCGCTTCCCCGGGACCCACGGGAACTGATAGCCGACGGGTCCGGAGCCGACGTCGCCCTGCTGACCGGCACCAACGAGGACGAGATGGCCCTCTGGGGCGTGACCAGCATGTCGGCCAACGGCCTCGACTCGATGCTCGCCAAACTGACCGGGGACCCGGCCGGCATGGAGGCCACCTACCGGAGGCGCCTGGACGGCGTCGACCCCGGCTGGCTGGCATGTGCGATCGGTACCGACCAGGTCTTCAGGATCCCCGCCGTCCGACTGGCTGACGCCCGTCACGGCGCAGGAGCCGACACCTGGATGTACCGGTTCTCGTGGGACTCACGGGCCTTCGACGGCCAGTTCGGTGCCGCCCACGCCCTGGAGATCCCCTTCGCCTTCAACACGATCGACCGCCCGGGTGTGGACGTCTTCCTGGGTCCCGGCGATACGCCCACCGCCCTGGCCGAGACCATCCACGATGCCTGGATCGCCTTCATCCGGGACGGCGACCCGTCCACGGCCGCCCTCGGCGAATGGCCCACCTACGATCCGCTGCGCCGGGCCGTCATGGACCTGGACGACGAGTGCGGGCTGATGGACGACCCGGAGGCCGACGAACGCCGCCTCTGGGAGGACCTGGTCAGATGAGCAGGTCGCCAACCGTGGAAGGGGCTGACACGGCACGGGGATTCTCGACATGGGGAGCAACACCATGAGAATGCTGGTGATGGGCGGCACGCAGTTCAACGGCCTGGCGCTGGTCCACGAGCTGGCCCGCAGCGGGCACGACGTGACCATCGTGAACCGTGGCCGGACCGAGGCGCCGCTGCCCGACGGCATCCACCGGCTCTTCGCCGACCGGACCGACCACGGCCAGATGCGCGACGTCCTGGGCGGCCTCGAGTTCGACGTGGTGCTGGACATGAGCGCCTACCACCCCGACGACGTACGGCTCATGGTTGAGCTCTTCGACGGGCGAACCGGGCAGTACGTGTTCGCCAGCTCGACAGTGGTCTACGCGGCCTCGGACCACCTGCCCATTACCGAGGACCACCCCACCGAGCGCGGCGACCCCCAGATCGAGTACGGCGGCAACAAGCTCCTCTGCGAGGACGTACTGGCCGAGGCCCGGGATGACCACGGCTTCCCGTCCACCGTCGTCTACTTCTCGATGGTCTACGGGCCCCGCAACATCATTCCCGATCGGGAGCAGCGCATGTTCGCCCGCCTGGAGGCCGGCCGACCCGTCCTGATCCCCGGCGACGGCACGACGGTCTTCCAGGTCGGCCACGTGGACGACCAGGCCAGGGCCATGGAGGCCATCAGCCGTGCTCCGGTGACCGTGGGGCGCCGCTACAACATCACCGGAAAGCACTTCCAGAGCGACCTCGGCTACGTGGCGACCACGGCAGCCCACATCGGCGTGGAACCCGACCTCCGGTTCATACCTGCCGCCACCATGGACGCCCTCTGGGACGGCGACCTGGAGGTGGAGGTGGAGAGCACCTCGAAGGCCAACATCGACATCCGGACCAGCCCGGAGGCACGCCGCCGCCAGACATCGGTTCGGCACCGTTTCCGGTTCGCAACTGTGATGCCGAGGCTGGCCCCCAACATCCACCGCTGGAACCGCAGCGTGGTGTTCGGCATCGACGCCCTGAAGCGCGACACCGACTGGGAGCCCCGCCACGACCTGGCATCGATGGTGGCCCAGACCCATGCCTGGCACGAAGAGACCGGCGGCCGGGAGTACGACTGGGCCTACGAGGACGAGCTCCTCAAGCTCCTGGGCTGAACACCCGTCCTGCACCTGGGCGGTGAGGCGCTCAGGTGAACGGAAGGTGGCAGGCCACGAAGTGGTCCTCGCTGATCTGTTGCATCAACGGCTCCTCAACCGCGCACCTGTCGATCGCCAACGGGCACCGGGTCCGGAATCGACAGCCGGACGGCGGGTCGGTGGGCGACGGAAGATCATCACCCAGGACGGCATCGGCTACACCTACCGACCGGGCCGGCTCGGGTGCCGAGGCGAGCAGCGCCCTGGTGTACGGGTGGGCCGGGGCCTCGTAGAGGCGGTCAGCGTCGCCCACCTCGCAGAGCTTTCCCAGGTACATCACGACCACCCGATCGCTCACGTTGCGAACCACCGACAGGTCGTGGCTGATGAACACGAGGCTCAGGTCGTAGCGGGCCTTCATGTCCTCCAGGAGGTTCAGGATCTTTGCCTGGACCGAGACGTCGAGGGCTGAGACCGGCTCGTCGCAGATCAGGATCTCCGGGTTCATGGTCAGCGCCCGGGCGATGGAGATCCGCTGGCACTGTCCGCCGGAGAACTGGTGTGGCCGGTGGGAGGCCGCCACTGCCGGGTCGATGCCTACAGCGTGAAGGACCTCCTCGACTCGTTCCCTTCCTTCGGTCCCGATGTCGCCGTCGGACCAGATTTCGAGACCCTCGCTGACGATGTCCCTTACCCGCCTCCGCGGGTTCAGCGACGAGATCGGGTCCTGGAAGATCATCTGGAGTCTCGGCCGTACATTGCGCAGGTCGTTACCTGATAGGCGGGTCAGGTCGATCTCATTTTCGGAGCCGGGGTCCAGAACCACCCGACCGCTGGTAGGCGGTGGCAGCTGGACCAGGGCTCGAGCTGTCGTGGACTTGCCGCAGCCGGACTCGCCGACGATGCCCAGGGTCTCCCCCTTCCGGAGGTCGAAAGAGATGTCGGACACCGCGTGGACCACACGGTTGCGACCGACTGGGAATTCCTGGACGAGGTTTTCCACCCGGAGGATGACGTCCTCGTCGCCACGGAGTTGGACGGTGCCGCGACCAGCCATCAGACCCTCTCCCCCGGACCGTCGACCACCGCACCGACGGGCACTCCAGACTGGTGGATCTCCAACCCGGTCGCCGTGTGGCCTCGCGCGGCGTTGGCCGCCAGGGCCGTCTCGGCGGCGGGGGTTCCGACCGGCGTGTGACACGCAACCTGGTGGTCGTCACCCATGGGCGTCAGGGGTGGGCACTGTGCCACGCACAGGTCATTCGCGTAGCGACACCGATCCGCAAACGGGCACCCGGTGGGTGGACTGGTGGTGACCGGTGGTTGGCCGGGAATCGGCACCAGGCGCGTATGGCTGGCCGAATTGATCTTCGGAATGGTTTCAATCAGGGCCTCGGTGTAGGGGTGGCGCTGCTGGGAGAAGATCTCTTCGGTGGGGGCCTCTTCCATTGTCCGACCGGCGTACATGACCATCACCTCGTCGGTCCGGCCCTTGACGACGCCAAGGTCGTGGGTGACGAGGATCATCGACATCCCCCGCTCGGCACGAAGGTCGTCAAGCAGGTCCAAGATGTGCTTCTGGACGGTGACGTCCAACGACGTGGTGGGTTCATCGGCGATGAGTAACCGTGGTTCGCACGCCAAGGCCGCCGCGATCACCACCCGTTGGCGGAGGCCTCCCGATAGCTGATGGGGGTATTCGTCGAGCCTTCTTCCAGGCTCGGGAATCCCTACTTTTTCAAGTAGGTCGCCGGCTCGGCGGCGAGCCGCCGCTCTCGTCTGCCCGAGGTGATAGCGCACTGACTCGGCGATCTGTTCGCCAACCTTCTTGACCGGATTGAGCGATGTCATCGGGTCCTGGAAGACCATGGAGATCTCGACGCCCCAGAGGTGCTTCTCGGCCTTCCGTTCGGCGGCCAGTGATCGCAGATCGCGGCCATCGAAGTTGACCGAACCGTCAACCAGGGCATAGGAGGGAAGAAGGTTCATCAGGGTCTTCGCCGTCACTGTCTTTCCGGAACCGGATTCCCCGACGATCCCCATGGACTGGCCGGCTTCAAGGTCGAATGACACCCCGTCAACGGCATGCACCATCCCGATCGGGGTCGGGAATACCACCTTCAGGTCCCGGACACTCAGCAGGGGCGCCTGTCGGCCAGTCATCGTCCGAGGCCTGTCTCTCGAACGTTGAAGAAGTCGCGGAGGTAGTCGCCGATGTAGTTGAGCGACGCGAGGGTGAGGAACATCACGGTGATCGGACCGAAGGCGACCCACGGAGAGTCTCGTAGGACCCTGCTTCCGGCACCGTTGCGGATGAGCTTCCCCCACGTCTCTCCCTTCTCGAGCGACAGGCCGAGGAACGCCAGGCCGCCCTCGGCCACGATGGCTGCGGCCACCCCAAGGAGCACAAGGGCTCCCATGGGGATGATCACGTTGGGGAGAAGTTCTCGAAAGAGGATGCGGGAGTTTCGTGCCCCAAGAGTCCTGGCGGCGATAACGAACTCCCTTTCGGCAAAGCTCAGTGTCGCGGCACGGGCCAGCCGTCCCACTGGGGCAATACCGGCGATGGCCAGTGTCACGGAGATGGTGAGGACGCTTCGATCGATCAACACAATTATGAGGATTACCAGCACCAGGCCAGGGAAGGACAGCAGGACGAGGAAGAGGAACGAGGCGAAACGGTCGAACCAGCCCCTTACCAGGCCAGCGACCATTCCCAGGGCTCCCCCGACGATGAAACTCATCGCGACGCTCATGAAGCCGACCGCCAGGGAGACACGGGCCCCGCTGATTATTCGCGAGAACATGTCGCGGGCATCTTGGTCGGTCCCGAACCAGTGGTCGGCCGACGGTGGATAGGGCGGGCGTTCTCCGGGTCGGATGAAATGGTCGGTGGGATCTTTGAGGGGAAGCACTGGAGCAAGGAGTGCCACACCAACTATGAGGAGGATCCAGCCCATTGGGAGCCAGAAGCCCAGTCCGAGCCGACGCGCCTCGACCGGTTCGGTGGGCTCATTCGCCTGGAGTTCGGAAGGGGACGTCACCGTCGGACTCTGGGGTCGATGACCGAGTAGAGGATGTCGACGAGGAAGTTCATGACAACGAACGATGCGGTCAGGATCATCACTATCGCGAGTACGACGGGGAAGTCGTCGCGGAAGATCGATTCGACGAGCAACGATCCGACACCTGGGATCCCGAAGATCACCTCCACGATGAGGGCTCCGCCGAGCAGGGCTCCGCCGTTGATCCCGAACAGGGTGACCACCGAGAATAGCGACGGTCGGAGGGCGTGCCGGAAGAGGATGTGCCTCCGGGGCAGCCCCTTGGCCCGGGCCATCAGGATGAAGTCCTCCTGGAGGGTGGTGATCATGTCGGTCCGGAGGAGCCGCTGGTAGACGGCGGACCCGGGTAGGGCCAGGGAAATTGCGGGAAGGACCAACTGGTGGATGCGTTGCCAAAACGGGTCACCGGCGTCGAACCTGAGGGGCAGCCAGTTGAGGCGGATACCAACCACGTAGTAGAGGACCACCGCAAGGGCGAAGTTGGGTATCGATACGAAGAAGAACGCCACGCCGGTCGACATTCGGTCGCGAATGGTGTCCGATCTTGAGCCTGACCACACGCCCCACGGGATACCGATGGCCAGAGTGAAGGTCATGGCCATTCCAGAAAGGGCCAACGTTCGGGGAAGGCGCTCCTTGATGACCTCGCTTACCGGTGGCTGCCCCGTGGCCGAGAACCGCACTCCGAAGTCTCCTGTGACGAAGTCTCCGAGCCACCGTCCGTACCGTTCGGGTAGTGAATGATCGAGGTAGAACTGCTCCTTGGCCGCTTGGATCTTGACGATGTTTTCCGGGTTTTCGGTGTCGCCGGCGATCGGGCCAAGGATGTTGAAGAGTGGGTCGCCCAGGAGGTTCATTGCTCCGAAGGTGAGCATGGACACCGCGATCAGGATCGCGATGAGCATGCCCACCCGGAAGCCCCAAAATCTCATCTCTCTAGATAAGCCGTTCTCAGAAGCCCTGGGATCGCCCGTCTGTTGTTCGAATCAGTCCTCCGACATCCAGACTCCTCGGAATCCAGTTCGTCCGCCATAGGGACAAATGATCTGGTGCCCCTCCAGGGTCGTCGCCTCACAGACTCCGTGGACACTGTTGTCAAAGGAATTCGCCCACTTGGTATGGGTCAGGAAGATGTACAGGTAGTCATCGTGGAGCATCTGGGCCAACTCTTGGAAGAGTGGTGTGCGGATGGACTCGTCCCGGGTCGCCGTGGCCTCCCACAACAGGGCGTCGCGGTCCTCATCGCAGTACTTCGGCCAGTTCAGGGAGATGAAGCCGACCGTGCGGCACATCACCCAGACGTTGTCTCCTTCCGGCCTCAGTGAACCGAACTGGCGCCACGCCACCGCGTTGTAGTAGCCGAGGGCGGCATCTTGGATGTGGCCCTGCTGGGGTTTGAGGTCAAAAGTGACGTCAAAGGCGCCGCTCCAGCCCTTCTCCAACAACTCGGCAATCCGTTGGTTGAGCACCGAGCCCTCGACGAACTGGTATTCCATCTTGATCTTGCCATCGGTGCAGCTGGCTGGAACATCCGCGCAGTATTCAGCAGCTAGCGCTGCAGCCTCATCCGGCATGTCAGCCTCCTGCTTGACGGCCGGGTTGTGGTACGGGTTGTCCGGGTGGAAGAGCTGATCAGCTGGCACGCCTAGACCGGCGGTGATGAGCGCTATGTAATCCTCCTTAGGCGTCGCATACGCGAGGGCCCTTCGGGCCCGAATGTCGTCGAACGGAGCGACTGACGAGTTCAACATGATGAAGGACTCGTCGGTCGTAACATCAATGAAGTTGTAGATACCTTCCGAATTCTCGAGGATGTCGATGTTCTCGTTGCTCGACGTCTGGAGGGCCTGGACTTCTCCTGCGAGCAGCAGGTCGGTGCGAGTGTCCGGGTCGGGAACTGGCACGAACTCGATCGCATCGAGCCAAACCTCGCCGCCCCAGTAGCCCTCGTTTCGGACAAAGCGTGTTACCGAGTCCTCGGTCCGGCTGTCAAAACGGAACGGTCCGGTACCGACCGGCTGCTGGTCCAGGGTCGGATCCTCGAGTGCTGCCACAAGCCAGGCCTTGGACGGCACCATGGCCAACTGGCTGACCGGGCAGGCATGTGCCCATGGTTCGGTCAGGGTGAACTGGATCGTGTAGCGATCAATTATCTCGAACGCTCCCTCAGGCGGATAGAACGGCTTGACGGCCAGCCCCACCAGAGGATCGTTCCGCTGGGTCTCAGCACTGAATTTGACGTCTTCGGTCGTCAACTCGGTGCCGTCATGGAACAAGACACCTTCGCGGAGTTTGTAGGTCCAGACCGTGTTGTCGTCACTTGCAGTCCACGACTCGGCCAGGCCCGGGACGCAGTTTCCATCCACGTCCACGGTCGCGAGGGTGTCAAACACCGCTCCTCCCATCATGAGGCCAGGAGATGACAGTGCCGAGGCGGTCGGGTTGAGGCCATCGACATCAGCTTCGATTGCGTAGCGGAGGGTCCCGCCACGCTGGGGCACCGGTGCCGGGACGACGAGGTGGCCTTCGCCGAGGCTTGAGCCGCCGGGGGCGTACTCGTAGACGACGTTGGCGTTGGATGCCGATACGTCGGTGGAGTCGGCGTGGCCGATGACGGTGATCTTCTGGGATCCACAGTCGCCGAAGGCGTCACAGGTGATCAGGCCGATGATGCCCGAGTAGTCCGTGACGTTGTTGAGGTGCTCGCGCACCCCTGCACGGTCGATGACCAGCGTGCCGTCGGCGTCATAGGACGCAGCAGCAATGGCGTCGAGCAGCAGGGTCGTGGCGTCAT
>Ga0257108_1000254_pt1 | contig 15912 bp, 16 predicted proteins | sample LP_taG_FD_190181 | JGI IMG/M metagenome (GOLD analysis project Ga0257108, IMG submission 190181) | Marine microbial communities from Northeast Subartic Pacific Ocean, Canada - LP_J_2011_P26_1000m | ecosystem: Environmental > Aquatic > Marine > Oceanic | place: Canada: Northeast Subartic Pacific...
AACACGATGCACGCGAGGGACAGGATCAGCATCCCGCGCTCGTAACTCTTCTTGTGGGTGTGGTTCTCCGGGAACTCGACCTGCTTACCGGCCATATCACTCACCTCCCATCGGTGCACTCGGTGCACTCGGTGCGCTCTGGGCGGCCAGACGAGCAGCCGCGTGGTTGAGATTCTGATCCTCAGTCCTGATGAGGTGGATCATGCTCAAGAGAAACGCTGCGAATCCGAGGGCCGTGAGCACGAAGATCGCGCTCTCGTTGTTGGCCCATGTGTAGATCGCACCGTTCGTTTCGAGAGCCTCCGCCCAATCGGCGTAGGGAAAGGTGTCCATAATTTTTCACACTCCTTTTCAGATTGAACTGTTGATGTCGTTCTCTGCCAACTCACGCAGGGCCTTCGACTTGCGAGTCGCCCAGATGCCCGCCGCCAGCACGACGGCGTACATCAGCGCGATGGCCCCGATGAGTTCAAGCATCGATCAACCTCGGATGAGTTGGTTGGCCGCTCGGGAGAGCACCGGACCTGCCGGAACTTCGCTGCCGTCGGCTTCCACGATGACCTCTTCGCTGGTTGCGAAGTCCGGATAGAAATCGCCACCAAATTCGGCGACGTCGAGACCTTCGAGCTCGACCTCAGGCGGCACTCGGAGCAGGTTCCCCTGCTTGAGCAACCACGAGATGATGTAACCGGAGAGGAAGGCCAAAGGCAGAAGGGCGGCGATGCCGACCAGCTGGCCAAGGATGGTGACCTCGACGTTGCCCGAGCCCGCGCCAGTCGGGTAGCCGCTGGCGAAGACGCCCATGAGCAGAACACCCAGGAAGCCGGTCCAACCGTGGACTGCGACCGCTCCGACAGCGTCATCGACCCGCATCTTCTCCTGCTGCCAGGTGCCGATCCACACTGCGAACGCAGCGCCCAGCATGGCAAGCAGGTAGGTCAGCGACGGAGCGTAGACGTCCGCGCCGGACGACACGGCAATCACGCCAGCAAGGCCACCAGACAGGGTCCAGAACGGATCACCCTTCGAGCAGATGTATCCGCTCATGAAGCCACCGGCGAAGGCGATGGTGATGGTGTACGTGATGGCACCCAGCGTGGTCGGGTTGTAATAGATGTTGTTCCAACCCGGGGCCTCGCCCGGTAGCACTGCCAGACACGCCGCGTAGAACGCGTAGAACGCCGTGAAGATGATCATGAGGCCCATGAGGGTCATGTGGAGGTTGTGGGGCTTGAAGGCCCGTGCTCCCCCATTGTCGTCAAAAGCGCCAATCCGTGGTCCGAGGTTGAACAGCACCCCGAGGGCGAAGAGCCCGGCGATGCCGTGCACCACTCCCGAGGCGGCGAAGTCGTGGAAGCCGAAGTGGATGACCAGCCAGCCGTGCCAACTCCAGCCCCAGGCGGCGCCAAGGATCCAGACGAACGCACCGAGGAACACGGTGAGCACCAGGTATGCCGATACGCGGATGCGCTCAATGGTGGCGCCCGACATGATCGATCCGGTGGTCCAGGAGAACAACAGGAACGCTGCCCAGAAGACGGCCATGACGTGATCGCCGATGTTGGGACCCATGACGTCTTCCCATGGGAGAACAGCGGTGCACTCGCCGGCGTGCCAACTGCTGCCAGTTGACGGGAGGAGCCCCTCTGACATGCAGAAGTAGGCCCACCAACCGACGTAGTAGAACGCCGGTGTCACCACAGCGATGGTCATGATGTTCTTGATGGCCGTCGACATGACGTTCTTGCGTCGACTGACGCCGGCTTCGTAACACATGAACCCCACGTGGAGGAACCACATGAAGACCACGGTGACGAAGTAGTAGTTCTCGATGAAGATGTCGTCGCCCATCATTGTGCTAACACCTCCCTGTCGAGGCTTGTTGCGGGCATGGACATTGTGTTGTCTCCCCTTGGTGGTGTGACGATTGAAGCCAAGCGTGGCGTGGAACCCCGAACAAGGGTCGAGTCACGTTCAACTTCGTGTATGACGACGGTCACAGTAACACTAAGGAATCACCCAGACTAGGAAAAACTTCTCCTTGGGATGAAAAACATATTGGAGAATGTTGGGGTTTAGGGGTCGTTGTGGATGCGGAGAACCGCGCCGGTCTTTGCATGGACCTCCACCGCCGTCCGACGTTCGAATCCATCCCCGCCGTCCTTGGCCTCGATCCAGAACGTGATTCCCCACACGTTCGTTGGGGGAAAGCCCTGGTGGCCCAGTTCAGCATTGGTATGTTCCGGCACGAAGTCGATTTGCTGACGCGCGATTCGGATCGCTTCGTCGCTGTTGACTGTGGTCTTCCCCAGACATCCTCCGAAGTAGCCAGCGGTGATAATGACGGCGAGGACGATGAACATCTTGGCAGCGGTGGACGAATCGCGGATCGGATTCATCGCGCGCTGCGCTTCTGCCAGGCGACCCATCCCCGCAGAGCCAGGTAGGCCGGGACGTGGGCCATGCCCACGACCGAGAGCCACCACATGGTGAGCCGCCGGTCGTAGCCCTGTTCGCGGGCCTCCCAGAACGTCAGGCCCAACGCTCCCAGGAGCAACACGAAGTAAAGCCCGTCCTTGTGCAGGTCGAGAAGCCACATGATCCCCATGAACGATGTTCCTCGCGTCGTCGGCGGGCGCAGGCTAGGCGGAACGACCAGCGTCTCGCACACCCTCCACCGAAATCAGGACCAGCGGGATCCGGGTGCTCACCGCGGCTGTCCCAGTTCGTGGACCCAGCGTGGCAGGCCGGCGGCCTTGACCGTGTTGGCGAACAGCCAGACGTCGGTGATGGGCCCCACCCCTCCGGGTACCGGGGAGATGGCCTCGGCCCTGCTCGCCACGCCGTCGTAGTCGAGGTCTCCGACGAGCCGCACCTTGCCGGTCTCGGGATCGGTGACCGGGTTGATGCCGATGTCGATGGCGATCACGCCGTCGCGGACGTCGTCGGCTCCGATGAGGTTCGGCACGCCGGCGGCGACGATCAGGACGTCAGCCTGCCTGGCGAAGTGGCGCATGCGGCCGTGTTCGTCGCACCAGCGGTCGCAGGAGATCACGGTGGCGTGTCGTTCGAGTCCGAGCCACATGCCTGGCTTGCCAACGTTGTTCGAGCGCCCGACCCACACGATCGTCGACTGCTCGTAGAACTCCGACGGCTTGCGGCCCGAGTCCAAGAGGTAGCGGTCGAGCATGTGGAACGCCGCCGCCGGGGTGGACGGGGTGAAGCGGGGCTCTCCCAGGGCGACGAGACCGGCGTTCCACGGGTGGACGGCCTCAATGTCCTTGAGGGGGTCGAGGCGCCGGTAGAGGGCCTCCTCGGGGATCTGAGGCGGGAGGGGCCGCAAGATCAGGATGCCCGAGATACGGGGATCGGCGTTGAGGGCGCCGAGCGTGGCCAGTACCTCGGCGAGTTCGACGTCGGCCGGGAGGTAGCGATGGTCGTAGTGGCATCCGATGCCCTCGGCCAGGTGGCGGAGCCGGCGTTCGTAGGCCGCTGCGCCGTAGTCGTCCCCGACAAGCACCGTGCCGAGCCCCGGTGCACCGTGCTCGGAGCAGGCAATGTCCTCGCGCAGCGACATCAGCAACTCGGCGGCGATCGCCCCTCCGTCGATGACCGTTGCGGGCATGGTGACCATTGTGGCGCATTTCGGTGATCCCGGAGTCAACTCCCGGTAGGCGCAGACGTTGATGCCGCCGCCTCGGTGGCGAGTGCCCTGCGGTCGACCTTGCCGATCGCCAGCCGTGGCAGGTCGTCGCGGACGTGGATCGCCTTGGGCACCTTGTAATTGGCGAGCCGCTCGCGGCAGTGGGCGTCGAGCACAGCCGCCAGGGCGACGGCATCGGCGTCGGCGTCGGCGTCGGGGGCGGCTACCACGAACGCATGGCCGACCTCGTCGAACACCGGGTCGGGGATCGACACGACCGAGGCCATCTGGATCGCCGGATGGTCCTCGAGGCATCGCTCGACCTCGCGGGGGTACACGTTGTAGCCGCCGGACTTGAACATCTCGGAGAGTCGCCCGACGATCGAGACGTTGCCGTCGGGTCGCAGCACCGCCAGGTCGCCGGTGTGGAGCCAGCCGTCGGCGTCGATGACGTCGGCAGTGGCGTCGGGCCGGTTCCAGTAGCCGGCCATGAGCCAGTCGCCCCGCACGTGGATCTCGCCCTGTTCGCCCACATCGGCGTCCTGTCCGTCGTTGGTGACGATGCGGTACTCGTGGCCCTCGATTGGCGAGCCCACGGTGGTGGTGAGGATGTCGAGGTCGGCGCCCGCCCGGGTGCACATGACGCCACCGGTGGTCTCGGTCATGCCGTAGCCGGTGGTGCAGCGGCCGGCGTCGGTGGCCTCGAGGAGCCGTTCCAGGATCGGGGCCGGCATGGCGGCCCCGCCCCAGGCGACCTGTTCGACGCTCGACAGGTCGGTGCCGGCGAAGTCGGGATGGTTGGCGCAGAGCTGGAACATGGTGGGGACCCCGCCCCAGACCTGCACCCGCTCCCGTGCGATCGCCGCCAGGGTGGCGGCGGGGTCGAAGCGCTCCTGGAACACGATGGGGCCGCCGCCGATCATCTTGCGACAGCAGATGTCGCTCACCGAGCCGACGTGGTTGATGGGCAGGCTGCAGATGATCTTGCCGACGCCGTTGCCGCGTGCGGACCCACCGGTCACGCCGCAGTAGCAGACGCCGTGGTGGGTGAGGAGGGCGCCCTTGGGTCGTCCGGTGCTCCCCGACGTGTAGACGACGAAGGCTGGGTCGAGCGGCTCGACGGCCGCCCGCCGGGTGGCGAGGTCGGTGGCGTCGATGTCGTTCCCGAAGTCCATGAACGAGGCGCCGTCGGGTCCGTCGACCCGGACCGCCCGTTCGATGCCCTCGACCTCGGCGACGAGTCGGGCCGCGGGGCCGTCGCCGCCCGTCGTGCCGTCGAACACGATCCGGGGCGTGGCGTCGCCGACGACATAGGCGAGTTCGTCCCACGTGTATTTGGGGTTCAGTCCCTGCCAGATGCAGCCGATGCTCGTGGTGGCGAGGAAGTGGACGAAGAAGTCGAGCCGGCAGTCGGACAGGTAGGCGACGCGGTCGCCGCGTTCGAGCCCTGCGGCGACCAGTGCGGCGGCCACCCGATCGACCTCGAGGCGCGTGTCGGACCACGACAGGCGGCGTCCGGTGAAGGCGGGGCCGCCGTCGATCAGGAACTCGGCATCCGGCTTCCGGCCGCCCCAGTGGTCCAGGTAGGCGTCGATCCGTCCGAGGACGGGTGCGACAAGGCGTGTTTCCTGAAACTCACTCAACGCTCGTACCGGATGTAGAACGACCAGTCGGCCACCACGGCCGGCTTTTCGATCCCCTCGGCCTCGACGGTGGCGTGCAGGCGGACCAGTTCGTCGCCGTCGTTGCGGGGCTCGACTCCGGTGACTGTGAAGCGGCCGCGGATCCGGGTTCCGGTCGGCACCTGGCTCACGAAGCGCACCCGGTCGAAGCCGTAGTTGAAGCGGTTCAGCACACCTTCGGCGGGCAGGCGCAGGTCGCGGGCCATGCGGCTGAGGCTGCCCAGCATGTAGAAGCCCTGGAGCAGGGTGCCGCCGTAGGGCCCTGCGGTTGCCGCCTCGACGTCGTTGTGGATCCAGCCGCCGTCGCCCACGACGTCGGCGAAGGCGTCGACGTCGGCCTGCGAGGTCTCGAACCATCGGCTGACCCCGACCTCGGTGCCGACGAGGGACTGGAACCGACTGGGCATGATTCCGGACACTATTCGCTCAGGTCGTCTCTGGTCGTTTGCCGATGGGCGCGCTCCTACCGGGTCATGCCCGACGCGTTCCGAAACCGGACGCCGGGCGGGCGGGGCTCGCCGCAGCGTTCGAGGGCTGCGGCCCATGCGGGCGAACTCCCCATGGCGGTACGCAGGACGCCGGTCACGGCACGCCCTGCCGTACGGGCGCCGCGGTGGGTCTGTACGCCGATCGACTCCTGGAGTCGGGGTGGGATCGTGGCCACGGCGGCGTGGAGGAGTCGGTGGTAGGCGAACCGGGTGGGCCACGGCAACCGGGGGCCGGTCAGGAAGGCGATGGCGTCGGCGGCGGCGGGTGACGGGGCGACTGCAGGGTGCCCGGCCAGCCAGGCGGAAAGTTCGGCGGCGGTGTCGGGAAGCGGCGAGACTCCGAGTCGTTCGCCGAGTCGGACCTGTTCGGCCACGTAGGCGTCGGCATCGGCGTCGGACACGGGTGTCGGACCGTAGGCCCGACGTGCAGCGAGGAAGGAGTCGACGAGGGCGTTGTGGACCCATGCTCCCATGCCCGGGTCGGCGGCGTCGTAGGAGAACCCACGGTGCGAGGTGCCGCTTACGGGTCGGTGTGCGGCCCGGACGACCCCGAGAGCGGCATCCACCTCGGGGAGTGACCCGTATGTCGTGGCCGCGACGTAGGCGGCGGTGCGCGAGAGTCGTCCCAGCGGGTCCTCCCGATAGGCGGAGTGGTCGCCGACCCCGGCGACCACCTCGGGGTGGGCGGCCTGCACGAGGAGGGAGCGGATGCCGCCGACGAACGCAGCGGGGTCGCTCATGAGCCACCAGGTGACCGAACCGGGACCGAACAGCCCGGGATCGCCGAGGTGGTCGAAGGTGTCCGCCAGCGGATCCGGTGCGTGGCTGAAGAGCCCGGTGGCCGACTCTGTGATGCGCTCCCGCCAGCCCGGGCTCACCGCAGGCGGGTAGAGGGCATCGACCGGAGGCCACCGTCCGCCAGTTCGGCCACGGCCGGAACCGGGTCGGGGTCGGCGAAGAACTGCGGGTCGTCCGGCACGAACGCCAGCGTCTCTCCGTCGACCGTCCACCAGGAGGCCTCGAGGGCGATGCCGTTGGGGTCGTGGAAGTAGATGGACCGCAGGATGTCGTGGTCGACCACGGGGGTGACCTCACAGCCGAAGGCCACCAGTCGCTGCTGGAGGGCGATCAGGGCCGCCTCGTCGTCGAGGCCGAACGAGACGTGGTCGAACTGGATGGCCCGTGAGGAGGATGCCCCGGCCGGCTTGGCGAAGGTCTCGGCGCCCGGAACCTCGAAGAAGGCGATGGTGTTACCGGGTCCGAGTTCGAAGAAGTAGTGCCGCATCGGCCCGGCGCGCAGGGTGGCGACGAGTGGCATGCCGAGGACCCCGACGTAGAAGCGGACCGTCGTGTCCATGTCGGGCGTGACCATTGCGAGGTGGTGCACTCCGCGCCAGTTGGGGTCGGCCTGCCCGTCGAGCACCGTGGCAGCCCGGACGGCCTCGTCGACGGTGTGTTCCATGTGCCCAGTCTCGCAGCCCCGTCCGCCGACCGCTACCTGCCTGATCAGCCGTCGGCGGTGGAGGCCTCTTCCTCGACGGGCACCGTGGTCGTCGGGGCGGACAGGCCCTCCTGGCCCTCGGGCAGCACGAGGAACTCGATGCGGCGGTTCCGTGCCTTGCCCTCGCGGGTGACGTTGTCGGCCACCGGGTCGTATTCGCCCATGCCGAGTGGGGTGAGGCGCTCGGCCTCGACGCCTCGGGCGATCAATTGGGCGCGGACCGCCTCGGCCCGGATCCGCGACAGGGTGAGGTTGGCGTCGTCCTCGCCGTCGCTGTCGGTGTGGCCGATGATCTGGACGCGTACCGACGGGTTGGCGACGAGGAACTCGGCGATCAACTCGAGGGTGGGGACCGAGTCCTCGGTGATGCGGTCGCCGCCGCTCCCGAACTGGATCGGCGTCCGGGCCGCCGCTGCGCTCAGGCGGGCCTGGAGGAGCAGGTCTGCCTGGTTGGCGGGCAGGTCGGGCGACTCGTCCTCGGGGACCACCTCTTCCACGATGGGCGCCGGCACGACGATCAGGTTCTCGACCCCGACGACGCTGGACTGCGCCTGGGCGACCCGGGTTGCGGCCAGCTTGAGGTCGTCGGAGGCCAGCCGTCCTCGGAGCACGACGGTCCAGTCGACCACCTGCACCTCGACCGTCGGCAGCCCTGCCCGGACCATCGCCGCCTGGACCTGGCTGGAGAGGTCCTGTTGCTCGTCGACGGGGCCCTCGTTCCCGGTGCCGCCGATGGCGACGACGACGAAGAATCCGATCAGCAGGACGACGAGGAGCAGGGTCCGTCGCTCGGCGACCAGTTCGGTGAGGCGACTGCGTCGGGGTGGCCCGTGGCCACGCGTGCCGCCATGGCGCCGGCCGGCGCCGAATCCCGGTCCCATGCGGCGGCCGCGGCGGCCGCGGCGGTCGCGCGGGTCGCGCATCCAGCCCGTCATCGGCTGCCGGTCATGGGTGGTCGCTTCCGGTGTCGATGCCTCCAGCCTGCCGGATCGGACGGCTGGTCACGCACGTGGCTCCCTCTCCGGCCCCTTCGACCGGTCAGAGTCCGGAAATCAGACCTCGGCGAGAGGGGAGACGACCTCTTCGCCGAATCGGGCGAGGGACTCCTCGGGGTCTCCCCAGAACAGGAAGGCGGGGACTATCAGGCGGGTGACGCCCTTGGCGGCCAGTTCGGCGGCCCGGTCGACGGCAGAGGCGTCCATGACGCCCTCGCCGCCCCAGATGACCTCGATGTCCGCCGGGTCGCGGTTGTGGGCCTCCGCTTCGCGGTGCATCGCGTCGAGCAGGGCGTCGAGGTCGCCCTTGGCGGGGAAGAAGCCGTCGCCCAGGCGGCCGGCTCGACGGGCAGCGGCCTCGCTGTGGCCGCCGACGATGATCGGAACGGATCCGTTGACGGGCTTGGGGTTGCTCGACACCTGGTCGAACGACGTGAACTCGCCGTCGAACGACACCTTGTCGCCGCTCCAGAGGGTGCGCATCGCGGCGACGTACTCGTCGGTGCGGGCGGCCCGGTGTTCCCACGGGATGCCGAGGGCATCGAACTCCTCGCGCAGCCAACCCACGCCAATGCCGAGGTCGACCCGTCCTCCGCTCATGGCGTCGAGGGTGCCGAGTTCCTTGGCCAGCACGACCGGGTTGCGCTCGGGGAGGATGAGGATGCCGGTGGCGAGGCGCAGTCGGGTGGTGTGGGCGGCGGCCCAGGTCAGCCAGATGAGGGGATCGGTGAGCGGAGTGTCGGACGCCATGGCCATCTTCCCGCTGTCGTCGTAGGGGTAGGCCGACTGGTAGGCCTCGGGGAAGACGACGTGTTCGACAGTCCAGAGGGCATCGAAACCGGCGGCCTCGGCGTGGGTGGCGATGGCGGTACAGCCCTCGGCGGTACCGAACGGACCGGCGTTGGCGAACATGATGCCGACTTTCATATTGGTATCCAGTCGTCGAGGGAGAGTTCCTGAGTCTCGCGGTGTGTCTAGCGACCCTGCCAGTCGGGCGGTCGCTTCTCGGACCATGCCCGGCGGCCCTCGGCGGCGTCGTCTGTGGCGGCGGCCACCCGGCGCATGGTCTCGCCGAAGCGGACGGCCTCGGCCCAGGACATCGTGGCGGTGCGCGTCGCCACCTCCTTGGTGGCCCGGGCGGCCAGCGGGGCGGCCCGGCAGAGGCGCTCGGCGAGTGCCCGTGCCTCGTCCATGACCTGGTCGCCGGGCACGACCTTCCAGGCCAGGCCGATCTCCCTTGCCCGCTCGGCGTCGATGGGCTCGCCGGTGAGGAGGAGCTCCATGGCGTCGGCCCAGGCGACCTTCCGGGGCATGCGGATGGCCCCCACGATGGTGGGGATGCCGATGGTGACCTCGGGCCACGAGAAGGTGGCGTGGTCGGCGGCGATGACGAAGTCGCAGGCGACGGCGGCGGTGAGCCCGTAGCCGATGCAGTGGCCGTTGACGGCGGCGATGGTGGGCTTGAACACCTCGAGGCCCGACTCGAAGGAGTTGACGGTGGGCATCTCCCAGAAGGTGCCGGGGAACTCGCCGACCGATCCGGTGCCGTCCCTCAGGTCGGCGCCGGCACAGAACGCCTTGTCGCCGGCGCCGGTGACGATCCCGACCCAGGCCTCCTCGTCGGCGACGAACCGCTCCCAGGCGGAGTTGAGGTCGCGCCGCAGGGCGCCGTTGACGGCGTTGAGCGCCTCGGGCCGGTTGTAGGTGATCGTGGCGACGTGCCCGAGCCGTTCGTACGTGGCGGCCTCGCCGTGCGGCCCGTCGTGTTTGGAATCACCCATCCCCGGACGGTAGCGGAGGGTTGCAAGGCTGGACTCGCCGGACCGCTGAAGTCCCGCCTAGAATCTGACGGACCGTCAGAAACTGGACATTGCATGACCGACACCGCTGCACGCACTCCTATCCCCCGGATCATCAGCGTCGACGACCACATCGTCGAGCCGCCCCACCTCTGGCAGGCCTGGCTGCCCGAAAGGTTCCGCGAGCGCGGTCCCCGCGTCGAACGTCGGCGCCTCGGCGAGATGAAGTGGGTGGGCGGCGCCAAGATGTACGAGTACGAACTCGACGTCCCCGACGCCCCGTGGTGCGACGTCTGGTTCTTCGAGGACCTCGTGCACCCCAACAAGCGCCACGTGGCCGCCGTCGGCTTCGACCGCGACGAGATGACGCTCTCGCCCATCACCTACGACGAGATGCGCCCCGGCTGCTACGAGCCGAAGGCCCGGGTGGCCGACATGGCCGCCAACCACGTCGACGTGTCGCTGTCGTTCCCGACCTTCCCCCGCTTCTGCGGCCAGACCTTCTGGGAGGCCTCCGACCACGAACTCGGCCTCGCCTGCGTGAAGGCCTACAACGACTTCATGGTCGAGGAGTGGTGCGGTGACTCGGGCGGGGCGCTGGTGCCGCTCATCATCATCCCCCTCTGGGACGTCGACCTGGCCGCCGCCGAGGTGCGCCGCAACGCCGAGCGGGGCTGCCACGCCGTGTGCTTCTCGGAGATTGCCCCCAACCTCGGGCTGCCGTCCATCCACACGGGCTACTGGGACCCCTTCTTCGCCGCCTGCGCCGAGACCGGGACCGTCGTGTGCATGCACATCGGCTCGTCATCGAAGATGCCGGCCGCCTCGCCCGACGCCCCACCGGCGGTCGCCGCCTCGCTGAGCTTCAACAACGCCATCGCCTCACTCAGCGACTTCCTGTTCTCGGGCGTGCTGGTGCGGTTCCCCGAACTGGTCCTGGCCTACAGCGAGGGCCAGATCGGCTGGATCCCCTACATCCTGGAGCGGGCCGACGACGTCTGGAAGGAGCATCGGGCGTGGGGTGGCGTGGCCGACCTCGTTCCGGAGCCGCCGTCCACCTACTACTACCGGCAGGTCTACGGCTGCTTCTTCCGGGACAACCATGGTCTCGCCTCGCTCGACGAGGTCGGGGTCGACAACATCACGTTCGAGACCGACTATCCGCACACCGACTCCACCTGGCCGGACACGAAGCAGGTGGCCGAAGACATGATGGGCCACCTGCCCGCCGACGTGGTGTGGAAGATCGTGCGGGGCAACGCTGCCCGGATGCTCCACCTCGACATCGAGGCGCCTCCCAGGCCCTGACTCCCGGCGGACCTCCCCCGGCTCACCTGCGCCGATTCCGTAGACTCCCGGACATGTCCGACCCGACCGCAGGTGCTGACCGCCTGTCCACGATCCTGCTCGAGCCCGACTGTGCGCCCGGGCTCTGGGCGTCGGTCGACTCCGGCGAGATGGACCACCTCATCCCCGAACTCCTCCTGTTGCGCATGGAACAGGACCCCATCCACCGGCACAAGGACGTGCTCGCCCACACCATCGCCGTCGTCTCCAAGACCGAGCCCGAGATCACGGTCCGCCTGGGCGCCCTGTTCCACGACATCGGCAAGCCGCGCACCCGTTCCTTCGAGCACGGCGAGGTGACCTTCCGACACCACGAGGCCGTCGGGGCTCGCATGGCCCGCAAGCGCCTCGCCACACTCGGCTACGAGGAGCAACTCGTCGAGGAGGTGGTCGAGATGGTCCGGTTGTCGGGCCGCTTCAAGGGCTACTCCGACGGCTGGTCCGACTCGGCGGTCCGGCGCTACGCCCGTGATGCCGGGCCGCTGCTCGGCAGGCTCAACCACATGATCCGGTGCGACTGCACCACCCGGAACCGCGAGAAGGCAGCCGGCATCCAGGCCGCCATGGACGACCTCGAGACACGAATCCAGTCGCTCGCCGAAGAGGAGCGCCGTGCCGCCGAGCGCCCCGGCCTCGACGGACAGGTCGTGATGGAGCACCTCGGACTCGAACCGGGCCGCGAGATCGGCGAGGCGCTGGCGTTCCTGCTGGCGATCAAGCGGTCGGCGGGTGACCTCGAGACCGAAGAACTGCTGCGGCGACTCGACGCCTGGTGGGCCGAGCGGGCCTGAGGGACGGGCTCAGGGGTTGAGGATCCCGTCCATCAGCCAGGCGCCCACCTCGGCCACGCCGGCCTCCGAGAGGTGCACCCCGTCGAAGCGGGTGTGGCGCTCGCGCTCGGAGCCGATGTCGCCGATGAAGTCCCGGTAGGGCACGGTCGTCACGAAGTCGAGGTCGAGGGTTGCGGCCACGACAAGTTCGTTGAGGCGGTCGATGCGGTCGGGGTGGTTCTGGGGCCGGATGTCGCGCTTGAGGTGGGCGCCCTCCAGCCAGACCACCTGTGCGCCGGTGGCACCCAGCACCTCGGACGCCAACCGGTACTCGGAAGAGATGTAGTCGTCGTACACCGTCATCCCGATGTTGACCCACTCGTCGCCCAGTGACGGCACCAGCCGGTCGGTCACGTCCCACGGGGTGATGTGCGACAGCACCACTTCGGGCTCGAACACCTCGACGGCCGTAGGCCACGACACCACCTCGGGGTCGAGCATCACGTGTGGTTCGACGGGGTCGTTCCAGGCCGAGCAGAGTTCGCCGACCGGACCCTCGATGCCCTCCGGGATGCGCTTCTGGCCGTAGCGGCCGACGATGCAACCCAGGTGCGCCTCGTTGAGCACCACGATCTCGCCGGGATTCCCGATCGCCCAGGTGCACAGTGCCTCGCCGATCTGCAGTGCCACCGAGTCGCCTACCACCAGCACCCGCAGGCGGTCGTCGGTGGAGGGTGGCAGCAGGCCCTGTTCGGCGCACGGGCTGAGGTTCGAGGCGGCCGCCTCGTCGGCCGGCCGGGTGTTGACCCAGAGCAGGCCACCCAGGATCGACACCACGGCCACGGCGCTTGCCGCCAGTGCCGGGATCGGCTTCATCGGCCGGTCCAGCAGGGGCACCCTGCGCCTCACCACCGGCTGTTCGACCAGGTAGAAGCTGGCGGTCGACACGGCGAACGTGATCGCCAGGTGTAGCCAGATCAGGTTGTTTCCTTCGATCACGTCGACGCCGGGTACCAGGCGGGCGGCCCGGGTGGGGGTGACCAGCAGGTAGATCGGCCAGTGGTACAGGTAGAGGCCGTAGCTGATCTTGCCGACCCAGCGGATGATCGGCGACTCGAGGAACCAGTGCAGCGGTCCCTTGGCGGCGCCGGCGCAGCCGTACCAGAACCAGCCGATGCCGACCCCGAGCAGGTACGGCCAGTGGTCGAACGGGGTGTTGCCACGCGCCGCGCTCACGATCGCCCAGCCGCCGGTGAAGAGTCCGGCGTACATGGCGCCCACCCAGATCCGGCTGCGGATCGGGGCATCGGGTGCCGACAGGGAGGTCGGCAGCCACGCATGCCAGGCCCGCTCGGCCGGTTGTGCGACGCCGTAGACCATCACGCATGAAAGGGCCGCTACCAGGAGGAAGCCGCCGTGCTCGAACATCCAGGCGCTCTGCTCCGAGATCTCGAAGATGGCCCAGGCGAAGAAGAAGGTGGACGCATACGCACCGGCCACCCACCAGAGCTGTGCACGGCGCGTGCGAACGGGGCCCCGCTGTCGCACGATGACGGCGAGGATGATGCCGGCGAACAGCGAGTGCGCCCGGGTGTCGGTGCCGTAGTAGACGCGTGACGGGTCGCCGCCGCCCGGGTAGAGGTGGCCCATCCACCAGGTCGAGGCGATCGTCCCGGCGACCATCGTCCAGAGCAGCACCGAGTAGGCGTGCTTCTTGAAGAAGTGGAGGACGGTGATCAGGTACAGCGGGGCGAAGATGTAGAACTGCTCCTCGATCGAGAACGACCAGACGTGCCGCAGTGGCGAGTGCTGGAAGTCCTCGAAGTACGAGACTCCGGAGAAGATCTCGAACCAGTTGGCGCAGTAGGCCAGCGCTGACACGATCGCCCCGGTCCAGCGGGGGTACTGGTCGACCGGGACGAACAGGATCAGGTAGAGGGTCAGTCCACCGAGCGCCAGGAACAGGGCCGGGAGCAGGCGGCGCGCCCGACGGCCGGCGTATGCCTTGAGGTCGATGCGGCCGGTCTTCTCGAACTCGTTGAGGGCGATCGAGATGATCAGGAAGCTCGACAGCGTGAAGAAGAGGTCGATGCCGAGGATGCCGCCCGAGACGGTGTCGGTGGCGGCGTGGTACAGCAGCGGCCCGATGACGACCCAGATCCCCCGGATCCCGTCGATCCCCGGAATGTAGGTGAAGGCGGGGCGCTCCTGCTCGGCCATGACTTGGAAACGTTATCGCCGGGTGTTCGGGCTCAGGAGGAGCGTTCGTCGCAAGGAACCAGCAGTACGTGGAATGGTGACGACCACGCCTCGCAGAAGCGGTCGGCGACGACCCGGGCCGGCTCGGTCGCGCCCGGCTCGACCGAGGTGTTGGGCTCCGACCAGCCGTCGAACCGGTCGGTGAGGACCAGCACGTCGGCGTCGGCCAATTCGCCGGCGAGCGGGCCGCCGGGCCGGTTGGCGAGGCCTGGGCGCATTGTGAGGTGCCGGCTGGCCGGCATCAGGTCGGGGAGCAGGAAGTAGAGGAAGGTCTCGGAGTAGTTCGTTCGGGTCAGGTCGACGGGCCCCACGAACATCGAGTCGCCGGGCTCGGTCCGGGCGTCGACCTCGGCCAGCAGCGCCTCGAGTTCTGCGACGAACGCCTCGTCGCCCACCGGCAGGGTTCGGTCTGCGTGGGTGATCGACGGCGTCGACCAGGTGGCCGCTCGTCCCGTGAAGGCGTCCACGGTGAAGCGTCCCAGGTGGTGTGGGGCCACGGCGAACAGCAGGCCCACGACGACGGTCAGTGCCAGGGGTGCCGCCAGGTGGCGGCGGGCGAGGGGAAGCAGACGTCCGAGCGCCACGGCCATGGCGATCGTGGCGACCGCGAAGATGTAACTGCCCACGAACTTGAGGTGGTTGGGGCTGGGCCGCTGGAGGAGGTAGGGCAGGATCGCCACGCCGATCAGCGCCAGGGTCGTGAAGCGCCGCCGGTGCGGGATCCGCCACAGGCGGGGCAGCGCGACGAGGCCCACTGCCACGATGAGCAGCAGCCAGAACACAGCGGCAACCTGTGTCGGCCTGGACAGTCCGGGCCACGGGTCCGGGCCGCTGAGCAGGTCATCGAGGCGGGCGAACATGTCGGCGCTCTCCGACGGGTTGGGTGGTATTGGCAGGCGCCGTCCTGCTGGCATACGGATCACGGGGTCGACGACCATCCCTTCGAACGCCGCTACCGGACCGACCAGGACGAGGTGCAGCAGAAACGGCGAGAGCCCACCAGCCAGGCCGGTGGCGAGACGGCGGCGGCGTGCCCGGGTTGTCCGCCATGCCTCGGTTCCGAGCACGACCAGGACCGCCGGGCCGAGCACGACCTGGTGGAACACGGCCAGGCCGAGCAGGCCAGCACCGACCGCGGTCGACCGGCGTGCGCCTCCGTCGATCACCAGTGCGGTCCCGGCACACAGCAGCGCCAGGCCGCACAACCAGGGGTGGGCGAACAGGCCGAAGGGCGCGAGCAGCACCCAGGCGGTGAGGGCCGCAACGGTCGCTGTGCCCCGGCCCCACGGTCGGGCCAGCCGGTACAGGCCCCAGATCAGCAGTGCCCGGTAGGCGAGGCCGACGAGTCGCTCGACGAGGACAGACGGCCCCAGTGCCCAGAAGGCGGCGCCGACCGCCCAGACGTTGCCGGGGGCATAGACGTATTCG
>Ga0257108_1000259_pt1 | contig 15756 bp, 9 predicted proteins | sample LP_taG_FD_190181 | JGI IMG/M metagenome (GOLD analysis project Ga0257108, IMG submission 190181) | Marine microbial communities from Northeast Subartic Pacific Ocean, Canada - LP_J_2011_P26_1000m | ecosystem: Environmental > Aquatic > Marine > Oceanic | place: Canada: Northeast Subartic Pacific...
CATACTCAGTGCTACAGGGACTTGCTCGTGATGAGCCCGAGTCGGGGGTAGTGATGAGAGATGGCAGAGAATACCTCAGGGAAGTCGTAGCTTTGCCGGCTTGGAAGGACGATATAGCCTCATTCAGAGTTCTCGAAGCTAATGAAATCGTACAGGGTTATGTCTTCGGTTGGGAGTTCAGAGCCCCCGTTATCGAGATGCACCGGTACATGCCCTGGCTCCGCTCCAAGGTCGAGTCGATGGGTGGCTCATTCAGACAGTCCTTCGTCAGCGACCTCTCCGAAGTCTCGGGTGAGGTCGTAGTCAACTGCGTCGGATTGGGAGCGCGGGAGTTGTGCGGAGATGACGAGGTCCAACCGGCTCGAGGGCAGGTCATCTTCCTGGATCAGGATCCGGGCATCGGGTATTTCGACCAGCAACCAGAGACCCTCACTTACACTATCCCTAGAAGTGATGTTACCGTTCTGGGCGGGACTGCTCAGATCGGCGATTGGGGCCTAGACATCAGGGAAGAGGATAACGAGGAAATACTGAGGAAAGCCGAGGCACTGTGGCCCGACCTAGACCGCTCGAAGATAGTCGGTGGCGCCGTAGGTCTGCGACCTTCCCGTACGGAGGTCCGGCTGGAGTCCGAGAAGGTCGGTGGGAGGCTCGTGATACACAACTACGGACACGGCGGGGCTGGTGTGACCCTCTCTTGGGGCTGCGCCGACGAAGTGGCTAGCCTCGTCGCTCAGTCGTGATGGCCGGCCCATGCGGCCTCGGCATGAAGGGTCTTCGACTTGACTGGGATTATCTTGCGATATACCTCGGCCGGACTCATGACCTCCCCCTCGACGGTCAGCAGTCTCTGCAGGGGAATCCCGAAGTGCTCCTCGTTGCGCCGCAGCATTGGCTCTACGACTGCCCAGTCCTCCTCGGTCATGTCTGTGAAGGCTCCGCCGTTGAGCTGCGAGTCGGAGAGTCGCTCGTGCGGGTCGCGCACGTAGATTGCGCCGCCGCTGGCCAGCGAGAACAGGTTGCCTCCAGGGTAAGGGGTCTCGAGAGCCTCGGGCTCTCCTCGCTCGTCGAACCGCATCCCGTTGATGATTACGAAGCCACCTCCATCCAATGGGTCGCCAGCCATGAACGACTCAGCGAGGTAATCGAGCGCGGTCCCGTTGATGACTAGTTTTGGACTTCCGACGGCGTTGATCATCGGCCTGCCGGCGGCGTTTCCCTGTACGAATAGGCGGCCTCCCTTGGCGCCGTAACCATAACACTGGCCTACATCTCCATGGACGACCAATTCTCCTGACTTGTGTATCTGGGCGACCTGGTCCTGAGCGTTTCCGTGCATGTGGACCTTCATCCCGTCGCTGCCGCTTCCGAGGTAGTCACCTATGGCTCCGAAGACGTCGATTCTGACATCAGACGAGTCTGGGCCGAAACCGTTGCCGATGAATCGGTGACCTCGGCAATGCAGCAGTACGAATCTCTTCCAGCCCGCATGGTTCAGAGAGACCATCTCAAGGGCAAGCGATTCGGTACCCTCTTGCGGATATGGCCTCGCATCGATCACGATTCTCTGTGAATCTGAGGCCGGTTCGGGCCGATGTCCGAGGGTGCGCTGGCCAACGAAGCCGTCGCAGGGCTCGTGGGTCGCTGAAGCGAGGGTTCGAATCAGGGCCGCCTCTACGAAGTCGAGCCACAGGCTGCGACGCAGCCCGCCGGTGTCGTACCTCCTATCGAGGAGACGGGTGAGCAAGTCCCAGACCCATTCGCGTCCTGCGCTGGCCGAATTGGCCTCGATGGCCTCGAGCGTGGCTAGAGCCTCGGACCAATCCATGTGAGGCAGGGCCTCCAGAACAGCGAAGTGGGCTAAGTTGGAATCCATCTTGGCTAATTCAAGCGGGGATTCGTCAGCGGCAGGCATCAGCTTGCAATCACCACTTGGGTGGGTGTCGACCACATCGCCGAACTTGTTGGTCATGACCAGTTCCCTGCCCCCGTCCTCGGTAGGCCTGACATCGAACAGGAAGGCCCCGCCGTCGGTGTAAGAGCCACCTCTGGCGTTCCAGTACTCGTCGGCGCGGCGCCAGAACCGCTTGTCCTCAGAGGCGAGGCTCTCCAGCACCGCGTCGATGACCTGCTTCTCGGAGGCGCAGAACGCGATTCCGACCTCACCACGCTGATAGGCGAAGACCTGCGGGCGCAGCATGCTGGTGTCGGTGATTCCAATCAGTCGGTGGGTAGGCCCATCAGACTGTGCGATGATGAAGAACCATGGTCCGTCGGGGCTGCCGTGAATGTGCGTCTTCTGGATTGCTGAGTAGACCTCCTGCTTGTCCTCAGGGAGCATGATGTAGTCGAGTTCGCTGGTCGGGGCCAGACTCTCTATGACGTGCTCCATCTTGTAGCCGTAGACGCGACGATGCAGGTCGAATGCCAAGGCGCCGACCTCGGTGTCGGTGAAGAACAGCGGCTCCATCCCCCTTTGAGCGAGGTAGTCGGTGACCGAGACGTAGTTCGAGAAATCGCCGTTGTGGACCAAAGCGCAGTCGATTCCCTGGCCGAAGGGGTGAGCCCCTCCTGGGTGCGTCACCCTGCCTCGAGTCGGGTAGCGGTGGTGGCCGATCCAGACGTGGGCGGTCATTTCCTCGAGTCTGTAGTAGCGGATTACGTCCTCGGCGTAGCCGACTATCTTGAGAATCAGTATGTCGCGTCCATGGCTCAGCACGAATGCGTCGGTGCGTCCATCCTTGGCGTAGAACTCGACATTCAGTGCATGGGTGGTGTGGAAGACGAACTCCTCGGAAGCAGCCTCTCTGTCGTTCGGGTCGATGACGTCGTCGAGTTTGTCTGCGATGAACCGGTCCAACTCCTCCTCCCGAGGCCTGACGAAGTAGCAGACTACGTCCGGAGGTCGGGCGTCAAGTGCGGGCATATCACTCTGCCAAGTCGGCAGTTTCGGCATCTCGTGGACATGATCGATATGGAAGTTGGGATGAATGCTGGACTCTTCGACCGCATCGCGGTGGCCCGCATCGAGGTAAGCCACTGCATAGAGATATGATCCAGACAGGGTGGCTGCATCGACTCCGAACTGCTCGGGATCGAGTCCGACCATCGCGATTCCTCCGCCCTTGCCGTTGCCTCTGTTCCTCATCTGCTCTAGCGAGTCGAACAGATGACGCCCTGCCACAGGTATCTCGGAGGCTAGTCCGATCACTCCGCATCCACCTTCGGCGGCGTCCTCATCGCGTCGTTCGAACCTCGGATGGCTGGCCGTCATCTCGCGGCGGGCCTGCATAATCACCTCAGGGTCAATCATTCGCCAGCCTCCTTACCGATGTATCTCAGAAGATCCGTACGGCCCCTGAGTTCCTGCACGTTGCTCAGACCGAGTTTGCGTAGGATATCGCGCAGGCGCCATTGCATAGCGGTGTAGAGGTTGTCCAGTCTCTTCTCGCCCCAGTCCTGCTGAACCCATTCCTGCAGTTCGATATCAGTGGTGGTCAGACCCCAAGGGCAGCCGCGCCCGGAAGGGCCTCCTTCGCAGTTTGCGCATCTGGTGCAGCCCATACCAACGAGGTCTGTGGTACCCAACACACATCCGTCCGCACCCAAAGCGATGGCTTTGGCGATGTCGTCTGCGGTGCGCACGCCGCCGCTTGCAATCAGAGTGACCTCGTCGCGGACGCCCTCCTTCTGCAGGAACTTGTGCACCTTCGGGATGGCGAGCTCGATAGGCATCGCGATGTTCTTCTTGGCTATCTCCGGTGCAGCCCCGGTGCCGCCGTAGCCGCCGTCCAGATGGATGATATGGGCACCGGCGTAGTACGAGCCGACGGCGACCATGTCGACATCATGAGGAGTGCTCACCTTGACAGAAAGAATGGCTTTCGGATTGACGGTTTCAATCCAGTCCAGATGCTTTGAGTGGTCCTCGACCGAGTAAGTGGAGTGGAACGGGAACGGGCTGAACAGACTGACGAAAGGAACGGAGCCACGCAGTTTGGCGACCTCTTCGCCGGCCTTGACTGCGAGCAGGTGCCCACCGAGGCCTGGTTTGGCGCCCTGAGCGTACTTTAATTCGACAATGGGGGCGGCTTTGATGGTCTTCTCCTCAACGCCGAAGTACCCTGTGGCTACCTGAGTGATGACGTTCTCCTTGACTTCGAACAACTCCGGTGGGTAACCGCCCTCGCCCGTGGAAATGTAGCTGTTCCAATTACGGGCGTTCCTTGCTCTGGACATCATCACGTTGACTGAGACGGAGCCGTAGGACATCCCGCCACCGTACCAAGGGATGTCGATCTTGATCTCATTCTTCCCATCGCCGCGGCGGTTCAGATGCAGGCTGGTGTCAATGTCTCCCGAGTGTTCCAGCCACTCACCCTCAGGCAGGAACTGAAAGTCCAGCCTATCGAAGCCCCCGTCGCTCTTACCGGTCTTGAAGTTCATGCCATCTGGGACTTCGCCGGTCTCGGCCATGTACCAGGTGGACAGTATCAGCTCGTCGGTCCAACGTGCATCTCCGAGAGCCTCTGGAATCCTGTATTCCCCGAATGCCCTCGCGTTCATCCCATCTTGCATCAGATGTGTCGTTTTGTGGATCAGCGTCTCACTAGGCTTGACTATGGCCATCAAGCACCACCTCCGGCATATCCTGCTATTCCCTCGAATGCCTCATCCTCGAGGTGTCTGACGATCATCGAGCGGCCGAACTCTCCCCTCAGACGGCGCACATCACGGATGCCCATAGCGCCGAGAATCTCAAGCAGTTGATCCCTCCAAGAGCCGCAGAGGTTGGCGAGTCTCTGCTCGGCCCAATCACGATCCATCCTCCTCGGCAAGGTGCCAGAGACCTTGTCGCGCTTCCTCAGCGAGCCGTGCGAGCGACCCTGAAACGCGAACAAGACAGGAAGATCCAATGCGGCAGCATCGAGCCCGCTGATGATTGCCTTCGGGACGTGATCAGCGCCAACGATGCCGCCGCCGCCGAACAGGGTGACGGTCTCCCGCCTTCCCTGCTCGATTAGAATCATGTGGGCTTCCTTGAACAGATCCGAAACGAAGCTGCCGTCAGCACCGCGTCCGTGGAGGTCGGCAAGCAGGTGGATGACTTTGGCACCTGCATCCACAGCTGCGATGAATGACTCCTGCCAGCCCTCTTCGAAGTGCAGACGCACTCCGATCATGGCATCAGTGGCTTCTCTTGCCGCCTCGAAGGCGTCGGCGTTCCAACCATCGAGTTCGATCAGCCTCGCAGCAGGGAACTCGGAAGTGTGAGTGGCTTCAGCGTTATCCAGAACCGGTACGATGTTCGGGGCATCCAGACCGAGCCGGGCCACGGTGTGCGCGTCCAGACACGAGAGCGTGTCGATGCGCCTGCTTGTGGAGTCCACCACTCTGGCGAAGTCGTTGGAGCCAAGGTCGCCCGGTGGCAGGTCGAACAAGAACGGTACCTGTATGGTGAACATCTCAGGGGTGCTCCCGGAGAGTTTGCCGTCTGCATCGAACGAGAGGTGCATCGGCTTGCTGCCGACATCGACGGCCGTACCGATGAGCTCTCTGCCATGGATGCCGTCCCTGCTCGGGCGGACGATCTCGGACATGTCAGTCAGCATCCCATCGAAGCCCGGCCCTCCGAAACGCCCCCTGTAGCCCTGACCACGTACAGGGACAATTCCCTTCTTGGCCTCCTCGTCAATGGCGGCGATGTGCCCATGCGTGGTGTACGAATCCCCGAGCGCCATGAGGTCGGGGTTGTGCTCAACTGTTACGAAGTCGGGGTGCTGGACGGTGCAGCGTAGGCAACCGACGCATAACTTGGGCCGGGGGGCGAATCCCCCGACAGGCCCTGAGAAAACCCCGTAGGTGCACGGCCTGGAGAGGATTATGTCGAACTGCCCGAAGTACATCAGCATCTCCTTGGCGATGAACTTCGCGAGGCCGACCTTGCCGACCTTGACTAGGAACCTGTGAGGCAGTGGATTAGCGTCGTCGACCTCCTCGGTTTCGATTTGGTAGCGGTGGTAACGGTCTGCAATCTCCCTCCCAATACGCGCCGATTCGGCCCCGAATCTGTCGAGAGTCAATGGGCCGTCTTGAGATTCCAAACCTACGTGCGCTGCAGACTCCAACATCTTGCTCCCCCGGACACGCGCATGCGTGCGAGTTAGTGCTATAATCATTCGGTCGAATGAACATCATATGATGTTGATTCTATCGATATATTCATACAATTTGATGTTTATTGAACAATTGAACAATAATTATTGATTATTATGTCCATATATAAATTATCCAAATGGCAATATATTCGACTTCGTTCAATTGTCCATTCGCCGTCCTCATGGGCTTGCATAAGGCACGTTGAAATGGCCCCAATCTCGCGCTATTTCCCATGGGGATGAGAGCTGCTTGGGACATTCCCGAGTTCCGCCGTTTACTCGTAGGTAACGGCGTCAACATGATGGGTAGTTCGATCTTCATCATCGGGATGAGTTGGACTGTGGCCCAGATTGGCGGACCCAAGATGTTCGGGCTCATCTGGACCGCCTACTTCCTCGGTCACCTGCCTCTCCTACTCTATGGTGGGATGGTGGTCGACAGGATGCCCCGCAGGACCGTCGCCCTGATTGCGGACCTGTCGCAGGCAGTACTCGTAACCCTGGGTATAATTGCGCTTCTGGCCGGATTCGACGAAATCAAGACGTTGCTCGTGGTAACCTTCCTCACGGGTGGCGCCACGGCTTTCTCCATACCGGCAATAGGAGCCTTGGTGCCAGACCTCGTAGAGGAGGACCTGCTTCCTCAGGCCAACGCCTTGAGAGGGGTTGCAATGACTGCCGCGTGGATGCTAGGGCCTCTAATCGGAGGATTCACGGTGGGACTCTGGGGGATAGAGGTCTGCCTTCTGATAGATGTCGTCACGTTCATCTTCAGCGGGGCGGTTTTGTGGACGATATCAGAGATCCCCGTGGTTCGAGACGAGGAAGCCGGGGACCTTCGGGAGGAGGTGGTCGAGGCGTGGGCCTTCGTCAAGACTCAGCCGTGGCTGTTCGCGGGTATACTGATGTTCATGATCTGGCACATAGGGGACTCAGCCATCGAGATAGGGGTCCCGTTCATCATCGAGAACAAGGGCCTCGGCGCTAATGAGTACGGGCTGTTCGGCGCGGTGGGGGCATTGGGGGCCATGGCCGGATCCATACTCGGTGGAATCCGGCCCATACCGAAGGAGGTCAGGGGCAAGGTGTTCTACATCTTCATCGGCGGGATAGCATGGTGCATGCTGATGTGGGCGATGCCGATTCCGTTCTGGGCGATACTTGTCTTCGTCCTCCTTGAAGGCGTACTGGGGGGGACCTTGGGGGTGATCTGGAGAACTACAATGTCCGACAGCGTCGACCAGCACCTCAGGGGTAGGGTGAACTCCCTCGATGCCATTGGCTCACTGATATTCATCCCATTCGCCCCTATTCTCGGAGGCGCGATGATTGAAGCGACCAACGTCTTGACAACCTACTCGATTGCTGTGGCCTTCATGGTGCTGACCACGACGGCCGGTCTTATCGTCCCCGCATTCCGGCGCTTCGAGCGAGTGGACTCGGAGCGCTTCCCAATCACTGCTGGTCAAAATCCATCTGACTGATGTCGACATCGAACCACTTCTCGTAGAGGTCGCGCTGTAACTTGATGGCAACTACTAGCAAGACCACATACAGGGACCAAGCAGCCAGAGTCCTGCCCATGCTGACTGGAACTTCCAGCAGCACCACGCTATCGAACAACATACACGCCGAAATGTACACCACTCTGCCAAGCGTGGTCAGAAGGCCCTCGCCCTCTTGGGCCAGAACACGCTTGACTCGCTCCTCCCTCCACTCATCAGAGGCCTTCTTCATCCTCCAGAAGGCGGCCTCGGCCTCCTCCTTCTTGTCGAACATCGGAGGAGGGGTGGCCTCGCTCCCGTCCGAGTCGGCTTCGTTCTCAGCCATTCTTGTCCCTCAGAGTACGACCGTTTTCGGCTTGTCGTCATCCTCAGGAGGAATCTGGTCATCGCCGAGGGTCGGGAGTTTCTTCCCCGGACCCAGTGGGAAGTGGCACGCTACCCCATGACCTTCGCTGATGGACTCCAGTTTCGGCTCCTCGACATCGCAGAGCCCCTCCTCAGCGATGGGGCAACGAGTGTGGAACCTGCATCCAGGGGGAGGGTCTGCGGGACTGGGTACGTCACCACTCAGAACTATCCTCCTCCTAGAGGCCTTTTCCAGAGAGGGCTCTGGGATAGCCGACATCAGAGCATGCGTGTAGGGGTGGGCTGGCTCACCGAACAGGTCGTTTGTATCGGCGATCTCGACGATCTTTCCGAGGTACATCACTGCGACTCTGTCACAAATATGGTTGACGACGTTAAGTGCGTGAGTGATTAAGACGAAAGTGAGACCGTGCTTCTCCTGGATCTCCTCGAGCAGGTTCAGGACCTGAGCCTGAACAGACACGTCCAATGCGCTGGTTGGCTCGTCGAGGAGAATGAACTCGGGGTCCAGAGAGAGTGCCCTCGCTAGAGCGATTCTCTGCTTCTGTCCACCGGAGAACTCGTGGGGGAATCTGTTCATGTGCTCGCGCTTGAGGCCCACGGAATCAAGCAAATCAGCTACCTTCTGAGTCAACTCGGCACCCTCGGCCATTCCATTCACCTGGAGTGGTTCCCCGACTATGGATCGCACCGACATCCTCGGGTTCATCGAACCTCCGGGGTCCTGGAACACAATCTGGAGTCGTCTCCTGAGGTCCTTGTTTGTCATCATCCGGATGTCCTTGCCGTCGTAGTGGACCGACCCCTCGGTCATATGGGTGAGTCCCAGTATGACTCGTCCCAGTGTGGTCTTGCCGCAACCAGACTCGCCGACGATTCCGAGGGTCTCGCCTCGCTTTACCTGCAGGTCGACCCCGTCAACAGCGCGGACGTGGCTCTTCACTGTAGTGAGCATGCCGCTCTTGATCGGGAACCACTTCCTCATCCCCTCGACCTCTATGAGGACCTCGTCGAACTTGCTGTCATCCGGCATCTCAGGCAACTCCTTCCAATTCGTACTCGGCTGCGAAAACGTCGAATGAGGCCTGAACATCTGCAACGTTCACCGTCCGGTTGGTGTGGTGACAGGCTGCGAAGTGACCGGGTTCGACCTCGTTCATCGGCGGCGGAGTTGAGATGCATATCTCGTCCGCGAACGGGCAGCGGGGGTGGAACCTGCACCCGTCGAAGTGTAGGTTGGGGTCCGGGACCTGCCCCGGGATGATAGGCAGCACGTCCCTGCGGTCAGATCCTTCATCAATTGTGGGAATGCTGTGAAGCAGGCCAATTGAGTAGGGCATCCGAGGCCGGGATAGAATGTCCCCTATGCTGCCGCTCTCGACCACGGACCCGGCGTACATCACGGTGACTGCGTCACACATCTCGGCGATAACCCCCAAGTCGTGCGTGATAAGCAGGATAGACGTGCCCTTCTCGTCGCGCAGGTCTCGCATCAACTGTAGAATCTGAGCCTGGATGGTGACATCGAGGGCGGTTGTCGGCTCGTCGGCGATGAGCAGTTTGGGCTCGCAGGACATCATCATGGCTATCATCACCCTCTGGCGCATCCCTCCGGAGAGCTCGTGCGGGTACATCTTCACGACTGCGCTCGGATTCGGAATCCTGACATCCTCGAGGATGCCGATGACCTGTCGGGTGTGCGCGGGATCGAGTTTCAGATAGTCCAAGATAATTATTGCCGGCAGGGCCAGAAGAGTGGCGATCACGGCCATCCCGAGGAGAGCGGAGAGCGGCATCCACAGCATCAGGAAGATGACCAAAACCACGGCGACGACGAGAGGGATATGAGGAGCGGTGACCTCTAGAGGCCTGGTCAGGTAGGTTTCAGCATAACGAATCGCAATCTCGCCGGATCCGCCGAAGCGGCTAGTCCTGCCACCAGGTCCAGTGCCGCGAATAGGATATATGGAATATGATATCAAGATGAGGAGAAGCCACCAAAGTTCTACGATAACGATGGTGAAGGGAGTGGTGATTGCATCAGCAGCGGCATCGGCGAAACCAGACAGATGGGCGACTAAGACAAAAGTGAGAACGGAGAACGTAACTATCGACGCTTTAGGCCGAGATCTAAATGCGTCGCTGATGAGGGTGACTGGACTCACAAGTGCCTGGCCGACTCTGACGTAACGCGGAGTCTCGGCCTCGACGAGCCTGTCGTGCACGCGCATCACCTCGGAGATCTGCTTCTCCACGGTGTAAAGCGGGTTGAGGGCCGTCATGGGCTCCTGGAAGATCATGCTGATCTCGTTGCCGCGCACCCAGCGCATGAATTTCTGATGGCGTCGGTATTCACCCTTGGCAGCAAACCCGGCGAACCATGAGGCCATTGATACGAACAAGAATATGAGAAGGAACTTAAGGCCCTGAATGGGGCCAAAGGGAGACAGAATCGTCCAGAAAAACGCAATTACCGATGCCAAGATCGCGCCCGCGGTTATCCGCCCAGAGATGTGTTGGGTTTTCTTGTCGGCCTCTGAATCACTGAACAGCATTTCCTCGCCCTCGTACTTCACGCTGCCCTCGTCTACATCGCAGGTAGCCAGACCAATCGTCACCAGTGAAGTGACTGACTTCCCGCACCCCGACTCACCGACCAGTCCCATTATCTGGCCCTGCTCGACCTTCAGGTCCACGGAGTGCAGAGCCTCAATTGGCCCGTCCAGAGTGTCGAAGTGGACTCTGAGGCCTTCGATCTCGAGCAAGTTATCCGACACCTTCTCACCTCCTGTTCTTGGGGTCGACCACGTCCCTGATCCCGTCACCAAGCAGATTGAAGCCGAGGGTGGTGGCTGCGATTGCGAGTCCGGGGAAGAGCATCAGGTGCGGGTCGGGGACGAAGTACCTCCTGCTCTCCGATACGAGGATGCCCCACTCCGCTGTGCCCGGGGCGGCCCCAAGTCCGATGAACGACAGCCCGGATGCTGACAGGATGGTCCCGCCGATGTCGAGAGTGAAGGCGACGAGGAGCGGGGCCCATGCATTGGGAAGGATGTGCCTGAACATTATCCTCCCCGGAGGAGCACCCACGCTCCTAGCTGCCTCGACGAAGCTCATCTCCTTGACATACAGGACCTGTCCCCTGATCAGTCTGGCATAGCCTGGCCATCCGGTGAAAATCAGGGCGGCCTGTATCTTCCAGAGGCGATCGAAGTCCTTGATCACGACTATCTCATCCCCGGTGCTACCTGAGAAGCGATAGATGACCACTGCAGCAATGAAGATCGCCACGGTCCTGAGTGTGAGGTACCTCCACGGGTTTGTCCAATCGAGGGATTTGCTCAAACGCTCCCCGACGCCGTCGAAACTCGTATTCTCGATGAAGCGCTTGTCTGCTAGCGCTAACATTCCGAGGATGAGGATTACACCCGTGGCCGCACCGATTCTCCATCCCTGGCTGTCTGAGATTCCAAAAAGGTCTGACCACGAAGCACCGGGGAACAAGCCAACGAAGAAGAAGAGTAAGAATAGACCTAGGAATATGTTCCGGTTTCGCATTAATGACCCCATTACTTGGTCGCTGATTCTGTCTCCTGCGATGGTTGATGCCAGGTATGACCTGAAAACCACGGCCAGGAATAATATCGGAATCAGGATCCCCAACCACATTGGCATAGTGAGGCTCGTTATCTGGGACATCGCCGTGACGAAAGCCATGGCGAGGATCAGCCCGGGTATTGCGAAGAAGACGTCACAAATCCTCATGATTACCTCGTCCACCCTGCCGCCGAAGTAGCCGCTCACACTGCCGACGATGGTCCCTATGCTCACTGTGAGTACGGCAACGGTGATTCCGATCTTCAGAGAGACCCGAGATCCGTACAGGACCTTGCTGAACATGTCCTGACCCTGATCGTTGGTTCCGAAGATGCAGCGTTGGTAGTCTTCCGGCATCCACCAGACGTGCATGGCCTCGTTTTCGAACTCGTAGGTGAGCCAGACCTTGCCTGTCATTGACGAGTTGTTGTAGAGCTCCTCGGACAGGACGAGGATAGAGGAGTTGCTAGGATCTATGCTAATCAATGAGGTGTTGAGGTCGTAGCCCAGGTCATCCTCCAGATGGATGAGCCTGATCACAGTGAGGACGTCGCGGTAGTACTTGTTGTCGTCTCCTACCTTGTCGTCCGACACGGCGACTACGGTCTCAGAGAAGAGTGGGGATCTGGTGTCCACGGTGATCGACTGCTCGTGCCAGTCGCACTCCTCGGAGAAGGGGTGGGCCCTCCGGGGCTCGTAGTCGATGGACCAGAGGTCCTCCGTGTCCTGCAGGTTCCGGTAGGGGTGCTCGACTGCTATACGGCTGGCCAAAATCGAGACCGTGACGACGGACAAGACCATCAAGAGCCCTACTATTGCAAGCAGGGACCGGCGGTATATCCTCCAGCTCCGCGAAAGGTCGCTCCTGGATTGAGACAGGGCCTCGACAAGCCTCCTCAGGCTTTCCTTGCGATCCTCTTCGCCTTCGTCCCAGCCCCTCATTCAAGCCTCACCCTTGGATCTATGATTGCATACATTATGTCCACAACGAGGTTGGACAGCAGGAATATGGCCGCAGTAATCAGTGTCACACCCATTATGACGGGGAAATCGAGGTACTGGATTGACTTCACAGCAACCCGGCCCATGCCGTTGAAGGCGAAAATTGTCTCAGTCAGTACAGCACCGCCTATCGCTCCGCCGATTGAGAATCCGAGGATGGTGACTATCGGGACCAGGGCGTTTCTGCATGCATGTATTATGACCACCCTGAATTCGGAGAGTCCCTTAGCGCGGGCAGTCCTCACGTAGTCCTCGTGAAGGACCTCGAGGAGGCTGGCGCGCATGTACCTCAGCAGGGAACCGGAGGAGGCGATTCCAAGGCATGCGCAGGGCAGCGCCAGGTGCAACAGGGTGTCCTTGAAGAGCAGCCAGTTGGAGCCGTACTCGGCCGGCAGTGTGGCCAGCTTCCCGTCAGTCACGAACCAGCTGTCGATCAGATGGAATCCGGTTCCTCCTGCCGGGTAGAAAGAGACGAATCCGTCTATGGGGTACGTGAGACTGGGGTCGTGCCTCCCGTAGATGGGGAAGCAGCCCCCTTCGGTGCCGAAGATAGGGTCGCAGATACCTCCAACTCCTGATTCGGGGGCTTGGGTAGCGAACAATAGTTGCAGGACCATCGCGAACCAGAATATCGGCAGACTGACGAACGCTATGGCGAAGAATCGCGAGATGTGATCGAACATCCGGTCCTGCCGGACAGCGCTGATGATGCCGAGGGTGATTCCTAAGGGATAGGCTATGAATAGAGCGAAGAAGGACATCTCTAAGGTGATAGGGGCCGCGTCTTTCACCACATCTGCGACAGGACGATGATACGTGCTCGATTCCCCCCAGTCGCCTTCACCGAGATGGTTCACGTAGAGCCAGAACTGCACCCTGAGTGGCTCGTTCATCCCCAGCCTTTCCCTGTTGGCCGCATAAGCGGTTATGGGATCACCGTCTTCGGTGTAATCAACGACGACGCCGCACTTGTCGCCACACTGTGCGGCGGCGGCATCTGCGGGGATGAGATGAGAGATGGTGAATGTCAGGACCGTGACTCCCACCATCACAGGGATCAGCAGGAGCAGGCGGCGGACTACGAACTCGTGCAGCTTCATCGTGACCCCTCACGAGGACCGTGCTGAGACGGCTCTATCACAGTTGCCTTCTGCCTGCCTACGGCAGGCAGAAGGCCGGATGTTGACGGCACAACGGCAGCCGCCCGAGGGCGGCTGCCGTCGGCCTTACGTCTTCACGGCGTTAATCAGCAGGAGCCGACTAGCGCGCCGTTGACCATTGGCAGCTTGTCGTAGTCGAACCAGTGGGCGGACCCAATGGCGACCCAGTCCGGGCTGCAGATGTCGTCGTGCTTGACACCCACACCGTTGTACTGACCGATGATGATCATGTTAGGATCTAGGACCCAAGCAGCGAATGCGTCGATGTACGCCTGCTCGCGCTCAGCGTCGTCCTGCGAGGTCCTGCCAATGAGCAGGGCAGCGTTGACTTCCGCGTTCTCGTAACCCGTACCATAGGCGTCGCCACCAATGGAGTTACCGCCGGCGAACGGCGACCAGTAGTTATCGGGGTCCAGATAGTCAGGGGCCCATCCGCTGAAGCGGATGTCCCAGGTCCTGGTGTAGTACATCGTCAGGTACTCTGGCCAAGGCTTGGCGTCACCTGAAGTTGCAACTCCGATGGTCCCTAGGGCCTCCTCCAACTGTCCGGCCATGGCAATACGGTAGTCGTTGCCCTCGTTGGCCATCACGCGCAGGATGTTAGGTAGGCGGCACTCGGTGCCGTCTCTGTCAGCCTCAGCCACGACAGCAGGTGCATCGCCGTGTGTCAGCGAAGAGCAGTCGTACTGGCGGATGAAGCCGGCGTCCTCGAGGATCTGCTCGGCGTTTGCCAGGTCGTAGGTGAAGACCTCGTACTGGGTCCCTGCATACAGGAAGCCAGCTGGGATCGGGCCATACTGAGGAGCCAACGAGTTATCGTAGGTCTCCCTTCGGTGCGTCTCGTAGTCGAATGCGTACGAGACGGCCTCGCGTAGGGCCGCGGTCTCCATGACGTTGCAGTCGTTCGCGTCCACTCCGTCGTCGCTGCAGTCGTGGTTGAGCACGAGCGACGAGTTAGCGTCTGTGTTGGTGTTGTCTTCACCGGCGTCCAGAACCTTCGGGTTCAGGTTGAAGGCGGACAGGGTTGTGGTGAAGGTCTCCCTGTAGGTGCAGATGTACCCTGCCTTGGACGCTACGTTCGGCTTGTCCTCAAGGTTGTCGCAGAAGTTAACCAGATCCTCGATGTTGATGCTGCCGAAGTCGACCTCACCGTCGGTGAAGGCGAGCAGCCTCGTCGAGGCCTCGGTAACTATGGACACTGTGTGGCGGTTGATGTTGTAATCGCCAGCCTCCCAGTACATCCAGTTCGGTACGAGTACGAGTCGGTCCTCACGGACCCAGGACTGCACTAGGTACGCATTGGTACCTGCTCCGAAGGGAGCCTCGTCCATCCACTCGTGGCAGTAGTCATCATTATCTCCACCGGCATCGACGCGGTTGGCCTCGCACAGCTCGGCGTTGATCACAGCGCCGACCGTGTAGGCGATCGTCGAGATGAACGCCGAGGACGGTGCGAACAGTGTGACCGAGAAAGAGGTCGCGCTGTTGACTGCGAGACTCAGGCCGCCGTTGTCGTCGTGGTTGCCATCGGCGTCGTTGCAGTCGAAGCTCTGCTCTAGGATCCAGCCTACGTGGCTGCCGGGCGAGCCGTAGCCAAGTACGCGGCACCATGAGTACACAACGTCGGATGCCTCCATCAAGTCACCGTTGCTGAAGTACACGTCATCTCGTAGATCGAACGTGTAGGTCAGACTGTCGGCGCTGACTGAGTAGCCAGTGGCGAGGCGTGGTTCGATGATGGCGTTTCCGCTTCCGTCACCCGCATAGCGGTAGAGCGTGTCGTAGACCTGCTCAATGACGTCACCGGATGCCGAGTCGTAAGCATCGTGGGGGTCGATGGTCGAGGCGTCGCCAATCGACATCTCAACTATCTCGCATGGGTTGTTGGAACCCTGCTCACGGCACTTCCTCGACTTCTCTAGCTCGTAGAGGGCCGCAGAGAACTCCATTTCGCCAGCCGAGTAGGCT